>FWPV01002008.1_pt1 | contig 11952 bp, 7 predicted proteins | sample 2228371 | NCBI WGS metagenome assembly FWPV01 (sample SAMEA103939776, study PRJEB20133) | metagenome | reverse complement strand
CGAACGTGGCGCCGATCGCCTTCGTGCAGATCGCCGACGACGAGACGATCTGGGTGGGGGACAACTACATGGTCAAGACGCTTGCCAACGTGAAAGAGAACCCGAAGATGGCGATCTTCTTCTGGGACCCCGACAGCAAGCGCTGCTTCCAGGTGAAAGGCGACGTTCGCGTGGAGACGAGCGGTGCCCGCTATGAGAAGATGAAGGCGACCATGAAGGCGAAGAACGAGGCGTACCCGGCCAAGTCCCTCCTCGTGCTCTCGGTGAAAGAGGTGTTCGAGTGCACGCCGGGCAAGAACGCGGGAAAGAAGGTGCTCTAGACTCCGCGTAGAGAGCGGAACACCGCCATCTTCTTCGGGACGGCGGCACTCCCGCGGCAGGGGAGGGCGGATTCTCCCGGCTCCCGGGATTAGAAAGGGACCGAGCGGTTTCCGGGCTGCAGAAGCCCCTGCAGCCTGGCGAATACCATCGGAGGCGAGACCGCCCATCGCTCTCGCGACTGCCTCCCGGTTTTGAATACTCGTGCATTCTTCCGCTGGGTTGCGCCTACGTCTGCCCGCTCTCCTTCAGAAATCCCCCGATTCTGCCTCCTACAAGCCATGTCGCACCGAAAAGGATGAATCCCCCTCCTGCAACACCCTGAGAAGGAGAAGTTCAAGCCGGGCTGATGTGCATAGAGCGTCGATTCGCGCCACGGTTGCCCGATTCAGGTATATCGCACTGGTGAGGGCTCCTCGCCCGTCCCTGCGATGGCGTCGAAGCGGGAACCAGCGGACCAATGCCCCATCCCGCCAGCACGATAACCCGGGGGGGAGGATCGAGGGCAATACTGTTCGTGAGCCCTATGTCCTCTAGTTCGATATCCTCGAATGGAGAGTCCGTATGTGGACTGTTCCGTATCCTCGTCTCCGTTTGCCGTTTGCACGGAGCCGTTATTTCTGATGCGGGAACAATATCTCGAGCGTATCCTGTGGGATTGATCCGATGCCCCGAGTATCCGTGCTGGGCCACCGGCAGACCTGGAACCTGTTCATCTTCCCCGGGGACCGGGAGGGCGCTGGTCAGCCTTTACCGGCGCATACGTGCGAGCCTCTGCTCCATCGGGGGCGGGCTCGGTTGATACCGCCGAATTTATCGGCGGCCGCGTTCCTCCGCCCGAACCGGCACCGCCAGGATGCGGTCGATGGAGGAAAGGCGGAATCGAACGGCTGATCCTGAAACCCATGCAGCCCTTGGTAAGAAGCTGGAAAAAGCCGGGGATGATTCATCCCATTCTATTCTTTGCGCGCTCTCCGCCGCACCTGCTGGAGCAGCTGAGCCTGGAGCCCGAAGTAGCGCGAGAACCCCTCGGCAGTGCACTGATCGAGGGCAGTGCTGTCGAACGAGACCAGGTCGCCGGCGTAGAGGGCGAATGGAGACGAGCGGCCTATCGGGCGGGCTTGCCCCTTGAAGAGCTGCAGATCCACGATGCCGGTCACCCGCTCCTGCGTCTTGTCGATGAAGGCGTTGAGGGCATCGAACAGCGGTTCGTGGACGAGACCCATGTAGGCGAGCTCCGACCAGCGCTCGTCCACGATCGCCTTGAAGGCGAGCTCCTGGCGGGTGAGCACGAGCCCTTCGAGATCGCGGTGAGCGGTGATCAGGGCGGTTGCCGCAGGGTGCTCGTACACCTCGCGGGCCTTCAGCCCCAGGATTCGGTCCTCGATCATGTCGTTCCGCCCCACACCGTGCCTTCCGGCGATCGCGTTCATCCGCTGCACCAGGTCGATGCCCTTCAACCGCTCGCCATTGAGCGAGACGGGCACACCATCCGAAAAGCCGATACTGACCACCTCGGGAGTGTCGGGCGAATTGGCGACGGACGCGGTCCAGCGGTAGATCTCCTCGGGAGGATGGAAGGCGGGATCCTCCAGCCTCCCCCCCTCGATGGAGCGGTTCCAGCAGTTCTCGTCGATGCTGTAGGGGTTCTCTTTCACCGCCTGGCACGGGATATTGTGCTTCCGTGCGTATTCGATCTCCCAGTCACGGGTGAGATTGAGTTCGCGGACAGGGGCGATCAGGCGGAACCCGGCGCTCCGGATGATGAAGTCGAAGCGGAGCTGGTCGTTTCCTTTGCCGGTGCAGCCATGGGCGATGGCATCGGCTCCGACATCCCTGGCCAGATCGACGATCTTGCCGGCGATAAGAGGGCGTGCCAGAGCGGTGCCCAGAGGATAGCCCTCGTAGCAGCCGTTCGCCCGAATGGAGGGGAAGACGTGCCCGGTGACGAAATCTTCTCGGGCATCGATCGTGTAATGATCGTCGGCGAGTGCCCTTCCCTTCTTCTCTGCCAGGTCGATATCGCTCTTTGGCTGACCCACATCCACAACCGCCGTGACAACGCGTTCGTACGAATAGTGCTCCTTGAGGAGCGGAATGCATATCGAGGTATCCAGACCTCCGGAGTATGCAAGCACCACAGTACCATTTCCCATTCCATGTCCTCCGTCTTGGGAGAGCAGCCTGCATCGACTGCCGTTATCCAGAACTCTCCAGCGCACAGGGACGTCAGATCATTCTTACCCTAATACCTGAGTCTTTTGAGATTTAAAGGATGGTCATGCGGGCGGGCAGGCCCGACGGATACGCATGCTGCACCCCCTCACTCCAGCACCCCGCGCTCAGCGCAACAGAATCGGATAATACTGCAGAATCCGATATAAAGGTAACGGACGATCGGGACCGCACACCGGGATCTGCCCTTAAAATCTCCGCGGGATGATGGTTTTACGCACGATGCTCTCGCTATCTAATTTCTAGCAAGAATCCGGGCCATTATTAAAGATTCTTCATCGATGCGACCGCGTCCCGGCGGGCAGACATTTCGCATCACCAAAACATTTATTGCGGATCATTCAGGCAAGGTGACGTGAGGCTCATGAAACGCACCGGTAGTTTGGAATACGCCCTGGCCATCGCGTTCATCGTAGCCGCATTGCTCCTGTGCGGCTGCATCGCCGCCCGGAGCGACCTGGGCGGCGTGCCAGAAGAGTCCGCGCAATCCGCTGCTCCCACGCCGGGCAGTGCGGAGATGGGGGAAGTCACACCGTCGGATGGGCAGTCTGATACCGGGTACACCGCGCCCCGGATCGCGCCTTCAGCCAATACCACGTACGATTACCGCAGTCTGAGCGTCCTCTTCCGGAAAGACGGCTATGTGATCTCGATTCCCGTGAACATGTCCGTATACGAGGGCGCCCGCGCCGCCCATAGGGGCGGCATCCAGAACCTCACGGATGCAGGTGACCCGGAAGCCCTCTGCGACTATTACGTCGCGATGATCGAGGATCCCACGCAGGATGAACTCTACGCTGCCATCTCCGACAGCCTGCAGCAGATCAGCAGAAGAGGAAACCTCAACCAGGACGAGTACGTGGAGCTCGCGATGCAGTTCGTGCAGCAGATACCGCCCGATGCCGGCGAGGCGCGGGCCCCGCGGTATCCCATCGAGGTGATCGGCGACGCAAGAGGGACCCGCCATGAGAAGACCCTGCTCCTCCTGGGGTTGCTGGCGTCTGAGGGCTACGACGTGGCGATGCTCTACTTCCCGGAGATCGACCGCTCCGGGGTGGGAATCCGGATTTACGCGACCTCCGAAGCCTCCTTCCCGTACTATGAACACCGGGCGAGGAAATACCTCTTCATCGAACCGGAGCACCCGGCCTTCCTGGGGGAGTGCCCCAACGAGACCCGCGCCCTTCAGCCTCTGGTCCGCCCCGTGGGCAACGGAACGCTCCGGTATACGCGGGTGAACGAGGCGGTGCGGCTGGTGCACTGCCTGGAGAAGCTGAATGCGACGGTCGCATTCATGAGCGGCGAGATCCAGAGGATCGACGGCGACATCAAGAACCTGACGAAGAAACTTCGGACGGAATCCTACAGCGACGACGACGAGGCGCTGAAGGATATCGTGAAGCGGGAACAGATGAAGGCGAAGCTGAAGTACTACACAGAATCGCTCGATGCGATTCGGAGCGTCCAGGCCTTCGTGCTCGATAACCGCCACGACGCCCGGGGAGCCCTCTGGATGATCGACAACTCCAAAGTGCTGGACATCCACTACTACTAGAGAACCGGTATCTCACCTTTTTAAAAGAGGCTGCAGGGGGCCTAGGACAGCCCGAGATAGTGGTTGAGCGGCTCGATCGTGATCTTCTCCTTCTTGATGGCATCTATTGCCATCGCCGCCGCCCGCGCCGCCTGGACCGTGGTGATGTACGGGATGGAGAAGTCGACCGCCGTCCGCATGATCTGGTAGTGATCCTGGCGGGACTGCTTGTCGGCCGGTGTGTTGATGATCAGCTGGATCTCCCCTCTCCGCACCATGTCGATCACGTTGGGGGAGCCTTCCTGCACCTTCCGAACCATATGGGCCTCGATCCCGATCGAGTTCAGGAACTCGATCGTTCCGCTGGTTCCGTAGAGCGAGAGTCCCAGCTCTCGCAGCTTCCGCGCGATGGGCGCCACCTCGTCCTTCTGGTCGCCGGCGATCGAGAGGAATACATTCCCCTCGACCGGGAGCGCATTGTCGGCGCTGATGCAGGCCTTGTAGAAGGCTCTGCCGAATCCGTAGTCGATACCCATCACCTCGCCCGTGCTCTTCATCTCGGGGCCGAGAACAGTGTCCACGCCGGGCAGCTTGTTGAAGGGGAGAACCACCTCCTTCACCGCTACGTGGCGGATGGGCTGCTCGTGGTATCCGAGATCCGCGATCCGCCTGCCCAGCATCACCTTGGCGGCGACCTTAGCCAGAGGGATTCCGGTCGCCTTGGAGACGAAGGGCACCGTGCGGCTGGCCCGCGGGTTCGCCTCCAGCACGTATACGGTGTCATCTTTGATGGCGTACTGGATATTGATCAGGCCGACCACCCCGAGCCCGAGGGCGATCTTCTGCGTGTAGTCCCGCAGCCGCTCCACCTGGGAGGACGTGAGGGACTGCGGCGGTATCACGCACGCGGAGTCGCCGGAGTGGACGCCCGCCTCCTCAATGTGCTCCATGATCCCTCCGATCAGCACCTCCCTGCCGTCACAGACGGCGTCCACGTCGATCTCGACGGCGTCGCTCAGGAAGCGATCGATGAGCACCGGATGCCTGCGGCTCACCCGCACCGCCTCTTTGATATAGGACTCGAGCTCCACGGCATCGTGCACGATCTCCATTGCGCGTCCGCCGAGCACGTAGCTCGGCCGTACCAGCACGGGATACCCGATCCGTTCGGCGATCTCCCTAGCCTGGGCCTCGGAGTAAGCGGAACTGTTGGGCGGGCTCGGTATGCCGAGGCTCGCCAAGAAGACGCTGAACCGATCCCGGTCCTCGGCTACGTCCATCGCGTCGGGGCTGGTGCCCAGGATGCGGGTGGCAAGACCGAGGCGGGCGATCTCCCTCTCCAGGGGCACGGCCAGATTGATCGAGTTCTGCCCCCCGAACTGCACCATCACGCCGGAGTAGTAGTCCTTCTTGAGGATGTTCACCACGTCTTCGAGCTGCATGGGCTCGAAGAAGAGGCGGTCGGACGTATCGAAGTCGGTGGAGACGGTCTCGGGGTTGTTGTTGACGATGTGCACCTCGACGCCTTCCTCCCGGAGTGCCTGGACCGCGTGAACCGTGCAGTAGTCGAACTCGATCCCCTGGCCGATGCGGATGGGTCCGGAACCCAGGATCAGCACCTTCTGGCGGTCGCTCGGCTCGATCTCGCAGGCGGCGTCCCAGGTGGAGTAGAAGTACGGCGTCCTCGCCGGGAACTCCGCCGCACAGGTATCCACCATCTTGAAGGTGGGAAGTCCGCTGATCCGTCTCACCTCCTCCCAGGAGACTCCCGAGAGCTGCACGATCTCCGCATTGGAGAATCCGTACTCCTTCGCGGTTCGGATCAGCCCGGGATCCCGCGATTCGCGGAGACGATTCTCCATATCGACGATGTTTTTGATCTTCTGGAGGAAGAAAGGGTCGATGTGGGTGAGGCTGGCGATCTCCTCGATCGAGAAGCCCTCGCGGATGGCGTCAAAAAGGGTGGCGAACCGCTCGTCGGTGGGCTGGGATAGGATCATGCGGATCTCGGCCGGGCTGGTGTGGCGTGTCACGTCCGTGTCGAGGGACCGCAGCGCCTTTTTGAAGGCCTCCTCGAGAGTCCTTCCGATCGCCATCACCTCCCCCGTGCTCTTCATCGCGGTGGTGAGCGTCCGATCGGCCTTGCGGAACTTGTCGAAGGGCCAGCGGGGGACCTTCACCACCACGTAATCGATGGCTGGCTCGAACGATGCCGGCGTGCAACCGGTGACGGTATTCGTGATCTCGTCCAGATGAAGCCCGATCGCGATCTTGGCGGCGACGCGGGCGATCGGGTAACCGGTAGCCTTGGATGCGAGGGCGGATGACCGGGATACACGCGGATTCACCTCGATCACGCGGTAGTCCCCGTCCCGGTAGGCGAACTGGATGTTGCAGCCGCCCTGCACACCGAGTGCTCGGATGATCTTGATGGCAGCGCTGCGGAGGGTCTGAAACTCGTCGTCCCGCAGAGTCTGGATGGGGGCGACGACGACGCTCTCTCCGGTGTGGATCCCCATCGCGTCGACGTTCTCCATCCCGCAGACCGTGATGCAGGTGTCGGCGGCGTCCCGCATCACCTCGAACTCGATCTCCTTCCAGCCGATCACGCTCTCCTCGATGAGAACCTGGTGAATCCGTGAGCGGGAGAGGCCGAGTTCCACGATCCGTCTGAGCTCGTCCACGGTATTGGCAATCCCCCCGCCACTGCCGCCGAGAGTATATGCCGGGCGGATGATCGCGGGCAGCCCGACTTTCGCGAGTGCCTCGTCGAGCTGGTCCAGGGAGCGGAGGATCATACTCTTCGGGACCGGTTCGCCGATGCTCTCCATCAGATCCTTGAACTGCTGGCGATCCTCGCCGCGGTAGATCGCCTCGAGCGGGGTGCCCAGGATCTCCATGCCCTGGAGCGCCCCACGCTCCGCCAGTTCCGCGGTCATGTTCAATCCCGTCTGCCCCCCCATACCAGAGAGGATGCCGTCGGGGCGTTCTTTCTCGATGATCTTCGCCACGATCTCGGGGCGGATCGGTTCGAGATAGATCACGTCCGCCATCTCCGGATCGGTCTGGATCGTCGCGGGATTGGAGTTCACCAGGACAACTTTTACCCCCTCCTCCCGCAGGGCGCGACAGGCCTGCGAACCGGAGAAGTCGAACTCGGCCGCCTGGCCGATCTGGATCGGCCCCGAGCCGATCAGGAGCACTTTTTTGATGTGCGGTTTGCGGGGCATCAGGGGATCCTCCGGAACATATCCTCGAAGTAGTGAGTTTCCGTATCCCGAGGTCCGCCATGGGCTTCGGGGTGGAACTGGACGCAGGAGATGTCCAGGTCCGGTAGCGAAAAACCTTCCATCGTGCCGTCGTTGACGTTGGTATGGGAGATGACGCAGCCTTCGGGGAGCGTATCCGGATCAACGCAGAATCCGTGGTTCTGGGTGGTGATGAAGATCCGCCCGTCGAGGTTGTGGCGCACCGGCTGGTTGGCGCCGCGGTGCCCGAACTTCAGCTTGTAGGTCTCGGCGCCCAGGGCCAGCCCCGTCACCTGGATGCCCATGCAGATCCCGAAGATCGGCAGTTCCCCGATCGCCTGCCGGACGCACTCGATCGCCCGAACAGCGCGCCGCGGGTCCCCCGGTCCGTTGCTGATGAAGAGAGCCTGCGGTTCGCAGGCGGCCACCTCGCCGTATACCGCGTCCGCCGGAAAGATATGGAGGTCGGCCCCCCGCTGCTGGAGGCTGAAGATCATGTTCCGCTTGATCCCGAGGTCCAAGACGGCAATCCTCTTTCCGGGCCCGGGGAGATGATAGGGGGCGGAGCAGGTGACCTGAGGTATCACCTCGCAGTCGGAGATCTGCGGCGCACGGCGGGCCCGCTCCACCGCCTCCGCCCCGTCGTCGTCGCCCACGAGAAGCGTCGCCCGCATGGTACCGTGTTCCCGCAGGCGGATGGTGAGCATGCGGGTATCGACACCGCTGATGCCGAGCAGGTCGTTCTCGAGGAAATAGGCGGGAATCGACGGCAGACGCACGGGTGCGGAGCAGAGGTCGCGGACGACGCACCCCATCGCATGCACTCTCCGGCTCTGGAAGTTCTCAAAATCCACACCGTAGTTGCCGATCAGGGGGTAGGTGAACATCAGGATCTGGCCGCAATAGCTGGGATCCGTCAATGCCTCCATGTAACCGCTCATCTGCGTTGTAAAAACCAGCTCCCCTGAAGCGCATCCCTCGACGCCGAACCCGTTCCCGACACAGTAGGTACCGTCTTCAAGACCCAGGACTGCCTTCATGAATTACCATAGTACATGGTGGTCTCGAGTTCTTAACGGTAGTGCACCGATGCGCTCGGTTCGGCGCCTGCGTACGACCAGACGGTATGCCCGGCGGCGATGCGCGCTGCATTTCATGCTTGGGCAACAACGGGTCGGGCTCCTCTCGGCGACTATCCCCGGTTTTTCGGTACTCTGTCATCTATTCTGTGGCCTATTGACCGAGGGGAGGATCAGGTCAGGGGGAGGCTTTCTCTCCATCCTGTCGGAGATTCGGAGCAAGGTGCGGGTGGAATCGCCGCCGTCCTGACTGTAGAAAAGCCTGGATTGGCGGAGCAGGATACCCGGAGAGACCATCGATATGCACTCCGTATGTACCGCTAGCCTATCTGGGGGGCTTAACCGGCTCAGTCCGCACTGGCCTCTGGGGGATAAATCTATCCTGGGGCAGGAGGATGCTGAAGATGTCGAATATGGGCCATCCATACTTCCTTTCCGCAGGATATCGTACTGGCGGGGAAGGAGGGAGGGGTGCGCTCCTCGCCCGCAACAGAGCCCACATAATAGCGATAGGAATGGGCACAGGTAGAGAAACCCGGGAAGCGCATCCGGTTCTGGTCAGTATCGAATATATTCTCGCGAGTACGCAGAGATTCTGTATCTTTACAGAGGATCTCTTTCACAGCGGAACGAGAGTACATCGGAGGGAGCCCTTTCTGCAGGGGGGACTCAAATCACGACTGCGTCAAGAGAATGCCGCCGCATGGGAATCCGGCCGAACAGGAAAAGGAATATAGTCGGCAGGCATCGGTGTGGGGGAATGAAACCCATACCGGTATGCCCGTTCCTCACTACCGATTGAAAGACGGGGGGAAATATTCGGGCCGATTAATACATCAGCAGATTGCCCCTCGATCAAACTCACGGGGGACCAGGACACCTGGCGGCGCCGCAGACCCGTTAATAGGGGTCATGCGGCCTGAGTATCCTGCGCGGTGAGCTCTTCTGCCACCGCATCGCGGATATTGCGCACTTCAGGAATGTCCTGGATGGCGAGCGCCTCGTCAAAGCAGATCAGGGCAGCCCGGTACTGTCCTAGCGATGCCAGTACGACCCCCTTGCTCAGGAGGACGATGACGTTGCCGGGCACGATCTCCAGCGCCTTGTTGAAGCATTCGATCGCCTCGCCGGGCCGTCCGAGCTTCTGGAGGCTGGTTCCCTTCTGGTACCAGGCCTTAGCATTACGCTGATCCATGCGGAGGACACGATCGTAGAGGGCGATGGATTCGTCGTACTGCCCCTTCTCCTCGAGAATGGATCCCTTGCCCAGGTATGCCTTCACATGGAGGGGATCGAGCTTGAGCGCCGTGTCGAATGCATGGAGGGCATCTCCCTGCCGGTCGAGCTTCACGAGCGTCATACCCTTGTGATACCAGAGATCGGCACTCTTCTTGTACATCTCCAGGGCTTTGTTGAAACACTCGAGCGCCTCCTCGTACCGACCCATGTACTCCAGGATGATCCCACGGCTGTACCAGGCGATGGCGTACTTGGGGTCCATCTCGAGCACAACGTCGTAGGACTGGATCGCCTCCTCGTAACGACCCAGTTTGCCAAGAGTCAGCCCTTTGTGGTACCAGGCGATCACGGCATACTTGGGATCGATCTCCAGGATGCGGTCGAAGCACTTCAGGGCATCCTCGATCCTCTCCATGTTCCCGAGCGCCACCCCTTTCTGGTACCATATCTGGGCGTTCTTCGGATCCCTTACGAGCGCCCTGTCGAAGAACTCAATGGCCTCGATATACTTCCCCTGCTCCTTGTAGACCAGCCCTTTCTTGAAGAGCGTCTCCGGCTCGTTCGGATCCACCTCCAGCGCCCGGTCGTAGGACTGGAGAGCGTCACGGTATTTACCCTGCTCGGCGAAGACGTCCCCTTCCCTGACCCACTTCGAAATATCCCTTTTCTTAAAAAGATCCCACAAAACTGCCCCTCCCTGTTCGGACCCCTGTTCCTCGTCCACCGGATCGATGCCGAAGGCATGCCTGTCCAGAACTACCTATCCAGCCAGATATCATTCTTAAACAATAAATACTTAATCCATTGCATAGGTAAATACCATGCGGTTATAATTGCGCTCCAATATGGGCCCATATTGGAAAAATAAATCCGCATATTGTCTTAAACACCGAATGCGGCATGGTCAGGCTCGAACGTGCACGGAACTCCCGGAACACGGGAGATCCGCACCAGACTCGGAACAATGCGGCATTCTTCGGCATCCGTCCAGGGGAAGCTAAAAGGCAATCCGCCGCGTAGAGTACCTGCATGAAGCCTGATATCGTGATCGAGATCGTCGGTTTTCAATCGGCAACCTGCGGCCCGTTTCCCTGCGACGAGAGTCGTACATGCGAGCTCTCCGACTGCCACCCCGACGGCACGCTGATCGACGCCTGCAAAGCGCTCGAGTCGTGCATGCGCGGAGCCTATGGCGATCGCGTGCAGGTGAAGTTCACAAATCTCGACGAGGGCGTGCCCGACGCCGTTCGGGAGATCATCGAGAAGCACCACCCTCCGCTACCGATCGTGATGGTGAACGGCCGGCTGACCCCCATCGGCAGGATCTCCTGGCCACTGATACAAAAGGAGGTGGAAAAGCGGTTAACCCGCGGTTAGAGTATCTTCGAGAGCTTTCCGCTCTCCATGTCGTAGTACAGGCCGTGCAGACCGATCCTGCCCTCTTCTTCCGCCTTCCGCACGAGCGGATAGTTGCGGAGGTGCTCCATCTGCAGCCGGATGTTCTCCAGCTCGATGTTCTTCTTCCGCTCGCGGGCATCCTTCGCGGTGACGACCGCGCCCATCGCGGCATCCACGTTGAGCCGTGCCCGCCGGGCATTGTTCAGCCAGAGGGGTATGTAGGTGTCCTGCGTCTCCTTGTCGAGCGCCTTCATCGCACCGCAGTCCGAATGGCCGCAGACGACGATGTCCTTGACCTTCAGGTGATTGATGGCATACTCCAGGACCGTGGCAAAGCTCCAGTCATTGTTGGGGATGATGTTGCCGATGTTGCGGTGCACGAAGATCTCCCCGGGCTTCGCTCTGGTGATCCGTTCGGGGATGACGCGGGAGTCCGAGCAGCCGATCCAGAGCACTGTCGGGCTCTGCCCTTTTGCGAGTTCAGCGTAGCAATCCCTGTGACTCTGAAACTCTTCTTCCATGAAGCGGGTGTTTCCTTCCAGCAACTTATCGATCATGAAGCATTCTCCAGGTAATGCATTTGTGCCTCGCCGCAGGATCCCTGCGCGCAATCGCCACCGCTCCCATGCGGATCCCCGCAGGCATCGCCGGAGCGGGGTGCATATCCCCCGTCTCCCAGCAGAGATATGTCGCCGCGGAATGCATTTTAGATTTTCTGTTGCGCTTCCAGGGCTGGAGGGGCCGGCAGGGCGACCGAAGCCTCTGCAGCCGCCCGCATCGCCAAAATTGCGGATTAACCGTGATTCACTCTCTGCGGATAGTCCATTCCTTCCCGAGGGCTTCTGCCGTACTGGACGGTTTCAGCTCCGGCGGGCACTCCACGAACCGCCCGCTCCGGTCC
>FWPV01013954.1_pt1 | contig 11953 bp, 11 predicted proteins | sample 2228371 | NCBI WGS metagenome assembly FWPV01 (sample SAMEA103939776, study PRJEB20133) | metagenome | reverse complement strand
GCGCTAAACGCGCCCCTCACTTGCCGCGCCAGGGAGCGCGTCCGAGGGACTTGTATATCGCTTTTGGGTCACTTCTGAGCAGATTTGGTATAAAAACGCCCACGCCTATCGCGCCCTTCACCGACGTGGCCGCCCAAGAAAACGAGAAGGGACAAGCAGACGTGCCTCACCCCGGCCCATAGGTGCTTAGGTTTCGAGTTCCCAGGCGGCCACTGTTCTGTCGAGGGGGAGGCTTTCTTGGAGTCGGATGGCTCAAAATGTGTGAAGAGCGATCTATTCGTAAAAGCCCTGGTGCGGTGTCGGCACCTTCTCCTGCCCAGGGGAGAGGGCGGCTAGTTCATATGGATTTGGTATCAGAGGGGTTTTGATGGGCCTGCCAGCGCTCCTGGAGTTTTTCGAAAATCCGCAGGAGTTTGGCCCTAGGCAAGATTACCTGCTCGGTGTAGCCCTCGCCAATCTGGTCGCCCAACTCGTTCCAGGCGGTGCACCGGGCATGTACGCGGTTGCCCTCGGTGCGGAGGTGTTCGGCCACTATACGTACCTTCATGCCCGGTAGGGCCGAGGCCCGGTGATCCACGTTCACCTTGGAGCCGATGCCCTCGTCGCCCTCTTCCAGGAAGGGCAGGATGATTTTGCGGCCCGCCAGCTCCATGTGCTTGGCCATCCAGTAGGTGGCATAGACCGGGTGCAGTTTGCCGAGCTGGGGGTCGTCGGGGTGTTCGAAGTCCACGGTCATCTCATCGGTAACGACCGTCTCGAAGGTGGCCTGGTAGCCGGGGGGGATGGGTTTCATAATTCTGCCGACAGCGAATAGCGGATGGCTTGTGTGTTTGGTTCAAGGCCATCCGCTATGGGCTTTTAGCTTATTTTACGCAAGTCCGCCACCCGCTTGAGCTTGCCGCCTTCGCTGCGGGGGGCGCTGCCGGGGTTGATAAGCGAGACCCGCACCGAGACGCCCACGTTGTCCTTGATTTTTTTGGCGACCTTTTCGCGCAGGCTGTGCAGCCGGTGATCGGCCTCGATCACTTCGTCGGAGAGAATCTTCTGACCGATTTCCCGGAAGAAGGGTTCGGAGACCTCGAGCTTCAGCTCAACCTCGTCCATTGTTCCCTCGCGGGTGAGCACAATCTGGTAGTGCGGGGCCACCTCGTGAATCTCCTTCAGCACCGCCTCGATCTGGGTGGGGTAGACGTTCACCCCGCGCACAATCAGCATGTCGTCGGTGCGGCCCCGAATCTGGGCCATGCGGGCATGGGTACGTCCGGAGGCGCCGGGTTCACGCGTCAGGTAGGTAAGGTCGCCCGTCCAGTAGCGCAGGATGGGCAGGGCTTTTTTGGTCAGGGTGGTGAAGACCAGCACCCCCACCTCGCCCTCGGGCAGGGGGTCGCCGGTATCGGGGTCTACGACTTCGGGGTAGAAGTGGTCCTCCCAGATGTACGAAAGCCCCTCGCGCTCGGTAACGTCTTCGTTGGCTACGCCGGGGCCGATAATCTCCGAGAGGCCGTAGATGTTGGTGGCCTGAACCCCCAGCCCCGCATCCACGCTCTGGCGGATGGCCTCGGTCCAGGGCTCAGCGCCCAGAATGGCGTACTTGAGGCTAATTTCCTCCGGGCTGACCCCTCGGCTCTTGAACTCCTCGGCCAGCGTCTGGGCATAGGAGGGGGTGCAGGAGATCATCTCGGGCTTGAAGTCCTGGATCAGCATGATTTGCCGGTCGGTCATGCCGCCGGAGATGGGCACCACAATCATCCCCAGCTTTTCGGCCCCGCCGTGCAGGCCCAGCCCGCCGGTAAAGAGACCGTAGCCATAGGCGTTGTGCAGCATCATGCCGGGCCGCCCGCCGGCGGCGGCCAGGGAGCGAGCGACCACCTCGGCAAAGACCTCGAGGTCGCCTCGGGTATAGCCCACCACGGTGGGCTTGCCGGTGGTGCCGGAGGAGGCATGGATGCGGGCCAGCTCGTGGCGGGGCACGGCAAACAGGCCAAAGGGGTAGGTATCGCGCAGGTCTTTCTTTTTGGTAAAGGGCAGCTTGTGCAGGTCCTCGATACCCCGAATGTCGCTGGGCTTGAGCCCTCGTTCGTCGAAGGCTTGCTTGTAGAAGGGCACCCGCTCGTACACGTAGGCCACCTGCTCGCGCAGGCGTTCACTTTGCAGAGCGGTCAGCTTGGGGCGGGGGAGGGTCTCGAGTTCGGGTTGAAACATGGGCATAGGCACCTCTTATAACTTGAGTTTCATCCCCTCATGACTGGAGATGAAACCCAGGCGTTGATAAAAGCGGTGGGCGTCTTTGCGGGTTTTGTCGGTGGTGAGCTGAAGCAGGGTGCAGCCACGGGCACGGGCGTACTCGATGATCCACTCCATCGCCACCCGGCCCAGGCCCTGGTTGCGCTGGGCATGGTCAATCCGCATGGCCTCGAGCTGCGCGCGCCAGGCACCCTGGCGGGACATGCCCGGTATGAGGCTGAGTTGAAAGGTGCCCACAATGCGGCCCTCCTGCTCCACCACCGCCAAAAACTGGTTGGGGTCGGCCTCGAGGGCCTCGAAGGCCCGGTAGTAGCTCTCGGGTAGCGGGTGGGTGAAGGCTTCTCGAGTCTGCCCCAGGGGGTCGTCGGCCAGGAGCCGGACAATCTCGGGCACGTCGGCGCGGTTGGCCCGGCGGATCAGGCCATGGCCCTCGGGCAGGGGGAAGGCTTCGCTCATAGGGCGGTCATCCCCCCATCCACCGCCAAGACCTGCCCGGTCACGTAGTCCGAGGCCGGGGTGCACAGGTACAGGGCGGCGGCAGCCAGCTCGCCGGTTTTGCCAATGCGGCCCAGCGGGGTGCGCTCGCGCACGAGTTGCTCGGTGCGGGCCAGCAGTTTTTCGGTCATGCGGGTCGGGAAGAAGCCGGGGGCCAGGGCGTTGACCCGGATGCCCAAAGGCCCCCACTTGACCGCCAGGTCGCGGGTGAGGGCAATCAGCGCTCCCTTGGAGGCTGAGTAGGCGGCGGCGTCCATGACTTCGCTGGGGCTACCGGCCAGTCCGGCCACCGAGGCGATGTTGAGAATTTTGCCGTAGCCACGGGCCTTCATGCTGCGGGCGGCAATCCTCGAGGCCAGAAAAGCCCCCGTGATGTTGATGTCCAGCACCTCGCGGATTTTCTCCACCGGCACTTCCAGCGCATCCTGGCCCCAGGTGACGCCGGCAGCGTTGACCAGGATGTCTACGGGCCCGGTGCGGGCAAAGGCGGCCTCGAGGCTCCCTTCATCCTGCACGTTGCCCACAATGGGAACGGCATCCGGAATGAGCCTCAGGGCCTCCTCAAAAAAGCTTTCGCGCCGGGCCAGAAGGGCCACCCGGGCCCCGGCTTCGCGCAAACCTGCGGCAATCTCCAGACCCAGGCCCCTCGAGCCCCCGGTCACCAGGGCGGTTTTGCCGCTTAGATTGAACTGCTCGAGGACTCTCATGGTTTCACCCGTCGATTGTCCATAGCTTATCGTTTTTGCATCCGGTATCGGTTACACGCTTTCAATCACCATCGCAATTCCCTGGCCCACCCCAATGCACATGGTGGCCAGGCCGAACTGCACCTTGCGACGCTGCATCTCGTGCACCAGATGGGTCAGGATGCGGGCTCCCGAGGCGCCCAGGGGGTGACCGATGGCAATGGCCCCTCCGTTCACGTTGAGCCGTTCATCCTCGGCCTCGAGGCCCCACTCCTGCAGCACGGCCAGGCTCTGGGCCGCAAAGGCCTCGTTAAGCTCAATCAGGCCGATGTCCTTCAGGGTGAGCCCGGCCCGCTTCAGGGCTTTCTCGGTCGCGGGCACCGGCCCAATGCCCATAATGCGGGGCTCCACCCCCGCCACCGCCATGGCCCGAACCCTGGCCATGGGCTTCAGCCCGTGGGTGTTGGCGTAGTTCCGGGTGGTCAGGAGCACTGCCGCAGCGCCGTCGTTGAGCGAGGAGGAGTTGCCTGCGGTTACGCTGCCGCCCTGCCGAAAGACCGGCTTGAGCTTGGCGAGGGCCTCGAGGCTGGTGTCGGCCCGGGGCCCCTCGTCGGTCTGGATCAGCGTGGGGTTGCCCTTGCGATCCCTGACCTCCACCGGCACCATCTGGCTTTGCAGCACCCCGCTTTCTTGTGCGCGGAGGGCTTTTTGGTGGGAGTACAGGGCAAACTCGTCCTGGGCCTCGCGGGGAATCTGGTACTGCTCGGCCAGGTTTTCGGCGGTCTCGCCCATGGCGTCGGTGCCGTAGCGGGCTTTCATCTGGGGGTTTACCATTCGCCAACCCAGGGTGGTGTCGTACATGGTGACGTTGCCGGTGGCAAAACCCCGCTCGGCCTTGGGCATCACCCAGGGGGCGCGGCTCATGCTCTCGACCCCCGCGCCGATGTACACCTGGCCCTCGCCCAGCATCAGGGCCCGGGCCGCGCTCGCCACAGCGTCGAGCCCGCTGCCGCACAGCCGGTTGATGGTGGTGCCCCCAACCTCGATGGGCAGGCCCGCCAGCAGCAACGACATGCGGGCCACATTGCGGTTGTCCTCGCCGGCCTGGTTGGCGCAGCCCATGTACACGTCTTCCACATCGCTACCGGGGATGCCGGTGCGCTCCAGCAGGGCTCTCAGGGGAATGGCCCCCAAGTCGTCGGGCCGCACCGAGGACAGAACGCCCCCGTGCTTGCCTACAGGCGTGCGAACGGCGTCAACAATTAGCGCTTCTTCCATACATTTATTGCAAAACTCCTCTCCTTGCCGCTCTTAGGGCTTCAAGCCGAAGCATCTAACCGGTACACGGTTCCCACAAATAAGGCCACCACCTGGCCCCCGCGCTGGATCTCGATGCGGTAGGTGGCGGTGCGGCGGCCCAGGTTTTCTTCGCTGGCGTGGGCCTCGAGCTGGTCTCCCGCCTTGACCGCCTTGAAATACTGCATCTGGGTTGAAAGGGCCACGGCGGGCGTACCGTGGGAGTTGGAGGCCAGTGCAAAGGCGGCATCGGCCAGGCTGTACAGAAAACCGCCATGGCAGGAGCCGTGGATGTTGAGGTGCTCGGGCCGCACACGGGCGGCCACCACGGCTTTTCCGGCTTCAACCCGCAGGGTTTGTAGGCCCAGCAACTGCATGTAGGGATCGGTGGTGGTCATGTTCAGGCTTCGGTTTTGGTGCGGATGCCCAGGTAGCTCTCAATCACCCGTGGGTCGTGCAGCAGATCCTGCCCCCGGCCCTCCATGACCAGCTCACCGGCCTCGAGCACATACCCCCTGTCGGCCAGCTTGAGGGCCATACGGGCGTTCTGCTCGACTACCAGAATGGGCACGCCCTGGCTCTTGAGTTCGCCCAGGATGTGAAAAATCTCCTGCACGATCAGCGGGGCCAGTCCCAGACTGGGCTCGTCCAGCAGCAGTAGTTTGGGCCGGGCCATCAGGGCCCGCCCGATGGCGAGCATCTGCTGCTCCCCCCCGGACATGGTGCCCGCAAGCTGCTTGCGGCGTTCGCGCAGGCGCGGAAAGAGGGTATAGACGCGCTCGAGGTCTTCGTGGATACCTTTTTCGCGTCGCTGGTATCGGGTAAAGGCCCCCAGCATCAGGTTGTCCTCCACCTCCATAGAGGCAAACAACTCGCGCTTTTCCGGCACCATCACCAGGCCCGCGGTAGCCAGCTCCTCCGGGCTACGACGGCTCAGGGCCTGCCCCTGGTAGCGCACGGTGCCGCTGGTACTCACCAGGCCCACGACCCCCTTCAGGGTGCTGCTCTTGCCCGCCCCGTTGGGGCCAATCAGGGTGATGGCCTCGCCCGCGCCCACCGAAAGCGACAGGTTGCGAACCGCCTCCACGGCCCCGTAGCGCACGGTAAGGTTCTGCACTTCCAGTACGCTCATCTTCGCTCCTTTGCCGTAGGCCCCATCACGCCGCCTCCCCCAGGTAGGCCTCGATAACCTTGGGGTTGCGCTGCACCTCGGCAGGGGTGCCTTCGGCCAGCTTTTCCCCATAGTGCATGACGACTACGCGGTCTACCAGGCCCATCACCAGATCTATGTCGTGGTCTACCAGCAGCACCGTAACTCCTTCGTTCACCAGTTTGCGAATCAGGGCGGCAAACTGGCGTTTTTCCCCGGCGCGCAGACCGGCAGCGGGTTCGTCCAGGAGCAGCACCTCGGGCCCCGAGGCCAGGGCGCGGGCAATTTCCAACAAGCGGAGCTGCCCAATGGCCAGGCCATCGGCTTTCTGGTGGGCAATCTGGGCCAGCCCGACCCGCTCGAGGGCCCGGTAGGCCTCGGCCAGGGCGGCCTGTTCCTCGGCCTGGCTGAGCCCAAACATCGAGGCCACCATGCCCCGCCGGGTGCGGGCGTAGGTGCCCAGGGCAGCGTTTTCCAGCACGGTCATCTCGGGGAAGAGGTGGGGGTGCTGGAAGGTGCGGGCAATGCCGAGCCGGTGTACCTCGTAGGGCATCCGCCCGGAGATGACCTGCCCCTTGAAGCGCACCTCGCCTTTGGTTGGGGGGAAGACCGAGGTAATCATGTTGAAGCAGGTGGACTTGCCCGCCCCGTTGGGGCCAATCAGGGCCAGAATCTCGCCTCGGTGAAGCTGGAAGTTCATGCCGTTCACCGCCAGCAAACCGCCAAACTGCTTGGTGAGGTTGCGCACCTCGAGCACCACCTCGCCCGCCTGGCCCGCGGCCAGCCGGGTCGGCAGGCCCTGGCCGGTGGGGTTTTGTGGCCGGGCTTTGGGCAGGTAGCGTTCGATGAAAGGCCACAGGCCCTTGGGAGCAAACATCAAAATCAGCACCAGAATCAGGCCGTAGGCGATGATCTCGTAGTTCCCGGTACGGCCAAAAATGCGCGGCAGGAGGCCCTTGAGGATTTCCTCGAGGCCCGTTACCAGTCCCGAGCCCAGAATCACCCCCGGAATGCTCCCCACCCCGCCCGCCACAGCCGCAATCAGATACTTGATGGAGGCATCCAGGCTAAAAGGGGTGGGGCTGATGAACTTCTGGTAGTGCACATACAGCCAGCCCGCCACCCCGGCATAGATGGCCGAGAGCACAAACACCTGAAGCTTCAAGACCGCCGGATTGACCCCAAAGCTGGCCGCCGCGATGGCATCCCCCTTGGAAGCCCGCATAGCCCGCCCCACCCGGCTGTTGGTCAGGTTCCAGGCCGTCCAGGCGCCCAGCAGCACAAAAAACCAGGCCAGGTAGAAGTAGCTCCTGGAGTCGCCCAGTGTCCAGCCAAAGATAGAAACCGGTGGAACCCCGCGCAGACCGGTGTGTCCCCCGGTCAGGCCAATCCAGCTTCCCATCAGAATAAACAACGCCATGCACCAGGCAATGGTGGATAGGGGCAGGTAGTGGCCCTTGAGGCGGGCGGTAATGCCCCCCAGCACCACTGCTCCGGCTACCGCCACCAGCACCCCTAGCGGCAGGGTGAGCCAGGGGTTCCAACCCTGATGAATGGTCAGGAGCGCTGTGGTGTAAGCGGCCAGCCCCATGAAGGCGGCCTGGCCGAAGCTGGTCATGCCCGAAAGCCCGGTGAGCAGATAAAGCCCCAACGCCACCAGCGCCCCAAAAGCGATGTAGTTGCCAATGGACAGATAAAAAGACGATGCCGGCAGCAGGAGGGGCACCAGCAGCAGCAAGGCCACAGCCAGAAGGGTCAGGGGGGAGAACTTAGAGATTTGCATCACTCTTCCTCCCCGATTTCGTGGCTGCGCAGGCTGCGCCAGAAGAGAATGGGCAGCAAGAGGGCAAACACGATGGCATCCTTATACGCACTGGCCTGGAACGAGGCCCACGACTCCATGGCCCCTACCAGCAAGGCGCCCACCACGGCCAGCGGGTAGCTAATCAAGCCGCCCAGGATGCCGGCCACGAAGCCCTTGAGCCCCAGCAAAAACCCCTGAAAGTAGGCAGGCGAGATGAGCGGGGAGAGCAGCATTCCGCTCACCCCGACGATTAGCGTAGCAATCCCAAACGACACATAGCCCGCCTGGCTGGGGCTAATGCCCAGGAGACGGGCCCCGTAGCGATTAACGGCACAGGCCCGAAGGGCTTTGCCGAAGATGCTACGGGTAAAGAAGAGATAGAGGCCCAGCATGGCCAGGAGTGCAAAACCGTACACCAGGAAAGCCTGATTGTTCACCGGCACGAGCCCGATGTTGGTCTGGCCCGAGAGAATGGCGGGCAGCCGGAACTGCTCCGGGCCAAAAAACACCAGACCCAGTCCCATAAACGCAAAGTGCAGCCCCACCGCAATAATCAAATAGGTCAGCACACTGGCATTTCTAGCCGGTTCAAAAAAGAGCCGGTAGGAGGCAGGGCCGATGGGGAGCACAACCAGAACGGCGAAAATCCAGCCCAGCCAGAGCGGTACCCCCTGGGCACCCCACCAGGCGATCCCTATAACCCCCAGGGCCGCTATGAGCAGCAAACCTGCACGTCTCGGATTTGATCGGTCTAAAATCGCCCACCACAAGAGCATGGCCGCAGAAAGCCAGGCCGTGCCGGGGATCTGGTTTTTCAAATCAAGGCCGCTCACCTCTGCGGGCAGGAACCACACGTAGGTGAGGGGGGCAAAAACCAAAAATTCGCCCAGCGGAACCAGAATGACCCGCGTGACTGCGAAGACCAGCACCAGCGAAAGCGCCAGCAAGGCATAGATGGTGCCGTTCTGCAGAGCGTCGGCAGTGAGAAAAGAAAGGATGGTCCAGTCCATAGATGCGGATAGCCTTCGGCCAATAGCTGATAGCAAGGCTCTATTCCAGGCTATCAGCTATTGGCTATAGGCCATGAGCCTCCTACCTGAACGTCCGCAAGAGTTTCCAGTCCAGTTTGCCCTGAGGGGTCTTGACCACTTCAACCATTACGGCGGCCTCGTTGAAGCGCAAGCCCAGGTGATCGGTGGGGGACATATTGAAGATGCCGTGGGTGCCCACTACGTTGCGGGTGGCCTCGAGCTCGTCGCGCAGGGCCCGCCGGAAAGCGGCCAGGTTGGAGGGCTGTTCACGCCGCAGGGTGCGCTCGAGGGCCGGGCGAAGGATAGCCCAGGCATCATAAGCATGCCCGCCGAAGGTGGAGTAGCTGCCGATGCCAAAGCGGGCCTCGTACTGTTGCACGTAGCTGGTGGCTACCTGGCGGTTGGGGAAGTCGGGGGGCAGCTGGTCGAATACCAGCACCGGGCCGGCGGGCAGTCGGGTGCCCACCAGTACATCGCCGCCCACCCGCAGGAAGTCGGGGTTGGCCACGCCGTGGGTCTGGTAAATCAGGCCACGGTAGCCCCGTTCGCGCAGGGTGCGCTGGGGTAGCACCGGCGCCGTACCGGAGCCGCCAATCAGCACGGCGTCGGGGTTGCGAGCCAGGATGCGCAGCACCTGGCCGGCCACCGAGGTATCGGTACGGGCAAAGCGCTCCGAGGCCACCACCTGGATACCTGCCTCGCGGGCTGCGGCCTCGAAGGCCCGCGCCCAGCCCTCGCCGTAGGCATCGTTGAAGCCAATGTAGGCAGCGGTCTTGACCCCCGAGGCGGCCATGTCGCGCACAATCGGCTGGCTCATCTGCTGCTCGGTCTGGGGGGTTTTGAAGACCCAGCGGCGCTTCTCGTCCACCGGGAATACAATCTCCAGGTTGGCCGCCAGCGAAATTTTCGGCACCCCAGCCTCGGCCACGGGGTCAATCATGCCCAGGCTGGCCGGGGTGGTGGTGGTGCCGATGATGGCCAGCACCTGATCCTCTTGAATCAGGCGCCGGGTGGCCCGCACGGCCTGGGTGGTGTCGGAGGCATCGTCGATAACGATGAACTGTACCGGGCGCCCGGCCACCCCGCCGCGCCGGTTGACCTGCTCTTCGAGCAGCACCAGGGTGTTGCGCTCGGGGATGCCCAGGCTGGCCGCGGGGCCAGTGGCCGAGACCACCACGCCAATCTTGAGCGGGGCCTGCTGGGCCAGACCCAGGCCCAGGCCAAGTGCCAGAAGTCCTATCAAAGCTCGCTTCATTTTGCCTCCTTTGTCGTACTGGTTTGCAAATCTCCCAGGGTGGGAGCCCCGGATAGATCCCCAAAGGTTTCAAGCCCGGCTGCCACCATGCGGCGCAGCAGGGGGTGTGGGCGGTAGCGGTCCTCGCCCAGCTCGGCGTGCAGGCCGTCCAGCGCCCGCAGGATGGGTTTGAGCCAGATGCGCTCGGCCCACTCGAGCGGCCCCATCGGGTAGCCGGTGCCCAGGCGCATGGCCCGGTTAAGGTCTGCCGGGCGGGCCACGCCCTCGGCCAGGGCCGAGACCGCTTCGTTGATGAGCAAAGCCAGGATGCGGAACCCCACCCCGCCGGGCTGGTCGGGCAGGCGCAGGGTGTTATACCCGTGGGCGCTGAAGTAGGTTTGGGCCAGCTCGAGGGCCTCATTCCCACCGCTCAAAGGCGCATAGAGCTCAACCATGGCCTTTTCACCGATGGGGGGCACCAGGCTGAACCCTGCCACGGCCCGGCCCCGGAACTCGGCCTGCATGGAGCTGGCGGAATGCCCCCAGACCAGCGAGAGTACCGGCAGGTTCTCGAAAAAGTCGTGTTTGCGCTCCAGCAATACCCGGCAGTCCAGCACGAAGCGGGCTTCGGCCACGTTTTCGGTGTGCTGGAAACGGGCCCGCAGTTCTTTAGCGAGCGGGTTGGGCCCGATGATGATGGGAAGGGGGATGGCTTTGCTCTCGGCAGCCGGCGGGGAGGGGAGGGGGGGTGGCCCGGGGGGGTAGCGATACCAGCCCTGGCCGGTTTTGCGCCCCAGCATGCCGGCGGCTACCCGCTGGAACTGGAGGGGATGAGGCCGGTAGCGGGGCTCACCGTAAAAACTCTGGTAGACCGAGGTCGAGGCGGCGTAGTTGACGTCCAGCCCAATCAGGTCCATCAGCTCAAAGGGCCCCATGGGGAAGCCCACGCCCCGCAGAATCCAGTCAATGTGTTCCTTGGGAATGCCCTCGCCGTGTAGCCGCAGGGCCTCGCCGTAAAACGGACGGGCTACCCGGTTCACCAGAAAACCCGGGGCATCCGCGACCTGTACCGGCTCCTTGCCCCAGGCCTGCATAAGGGCATGCATGCGCTCGAGGTGTGCCGGGGCGGTCTGCAATCCCCCCACTACCTCCACCAGCTTCATGCGCTGGGCGGGGTTGAAGAAGTGTAGCCCCAGCACCCGCTCGGGGTGCTTGACCTTAGCGGCGATAGCCGATACCGAAAAGGTCGAGGTATTGGTGGCCAGCAGGTTGTCCGGGTTTAGCTCACCCAGCTTGCCCAGTAGTTCTTGCTTGAGCTCGAGCTTCTCCGGCACCGCCTCGATCACCAGGTCGGCCCTGGCGCAGTCCTCAAGCGTCTGGGTTGGGGTGATGCGGGCCAGAATAGCCTCGAGGGGCTCCTGTAAGCGCCCTTTGTCGACCATTTTTTGCAGCTCTGCCTGAATCTCGCCAATGGACCGGTTCAGCGCTTCCTGGTAAGGGTCGTACAGCCGGACGGCGTGCCCGGCGAGCGATGCAACCAGGGCAATGCCCCTTCCCATCGTCCCTGCACCCAGAACCGCGACAGTTTCCTTCACCCAGCCTCCCTAAAAAACAAACAAACACTCGTTTGTCTAACTTTATGTTGGGCGTAAGTCTAATGGCAGATTTTCCCGCTGTCAAGCCTCCAAACTAATGATTTTCACCCTGGAGTAAGTACACCCTTACGAAGAGACGCTCCCATCCGATAGGCCGGTTATACCCCCTTTGCTCTGACACTTTGCATGTTTCAGGCGCAGCGAGCCAGGAAGCAGGGGTTGGGCGGTAGGGTACAGAAGTTGGAAAACCGCTTCCTATCTCCAATCATCCACTCCTACCATGAGTAACGGTGTAGATTGGTTATGCGCCTGGAGCTGGTATAAATCCTCAACTTACGCAAAACTCAAGCAGCCGTGTCCAGGAAGGCATACAGGTCACTCCTGTCCAGGGTCAACTTGCGAGCAATGAGCCTGCGAC
>FWPV01013951.1_pt1 | contig 11953 bp, 13 predicted proteins | sample 2228371 | NCBI WGS metagenome assembly FWPV01 (sample SAMEA103939776, study PRJEB20133) | metagenome | reverse complement strand
GCAGGTGACCGAGTGACCAAGATCGGCAAAACAGACGCCGGTGGTCAGACCCACATAGCCAGTGCCTACGACACAGATGTTTTTCACGATATTGACTCCTCTACGACCATGGACGGTGACATGATCTGTTCTGATTTGTCACAGTTGTACCTGACAACCGTGACATTTTAATGAATAATACCGGGACAAGAGATGAATAAAGCTCAGAGCGCTACCTCCGTCCCCAGCCCCATTGCTGCTGCCTGTTGCAACACCAGCGCGGCCACGGCCAGATCCTGAACAGCGTTGCCCACTGACTTGAACAACGTGATCTGATCGGGCGTTGTGCGTCCGGGCACGGTTCCGTTGATCAATTCACCGAGTTCGCCGACAATATGATCGTCATTGATCAAACCAGCGGCGCGGGCCTGAATAAGATCACCGGCTTCGGCCCAGGCCGCCTGCCGCTGATCAACAAACACCCGACTCTGGGCAACAAGCGTGGGCGGGATCTCGGCCATGTCTGGCCGGTAGGCCCCCACAGCATTAATATGCGTTCCGGGTCGCACCAGGCTGGCGTCAAACAGCGGCGTCGGACTGCTGGTGGCTGTGCAGATCACATCAGCTTCGGCCAGCGGTCGCGCCGGATCGGTGGCAATCCGCACATCGCCGTGAAATCCTTCGCCGCGCAGACGGGCTGCGAGTAAGGTCGCGCGATCGCGGGTTCGGTTGACGATCCACACATTATCAATCGTAGGCCGAACGGCCAGCACGGCTTGAAGTTGCGGCAAGGCCTGAGCGCCGGCGCCAAAGACGACCAGCGCGCGCGCATCAGGCCGGGCCAGCAGTCGGGTGGCGGCTCCGGAAGCGGCGCCGGTGCGCAGCGCAGTGAGGTATGTGCCGTCAAGCACTGCCAGCGGTCGGCCACTGGCCGGATCAAAGAGCGTCACCAGCGCATAGATGGTTGGCTCGGCGCGATAGACATTCTGCGGAAAGACCGAAACTGTCTTCAGACCAAGAGCCGGCCTGTCGCCGCCGAGCCGGCCAGGCATCACAAAAGTTGTCGCCGAATAGGCAGGGGAATGAAGCGCGGTGCGCAGAGGGATATCAGCCTCGCCGCGCGCGAGCAGCGCAAAAGCTTGCGCGACAGCATCAATCGCAGCCATCATCGGAGCGGCTTTGGCAACATCAGCCGCCGAGAGAAATCGCATGCCCACCTCCTTGAACTGCGCCTGAGGAACGACTCAACGCCCCTATCATACGACAAAACCGGCACGGAAGTGATTCCATGCCGGTTCGCTGACCATCAAAGGTTCGTTGCAGCGTTCCAGATCGCTATTCCTGCGCCGGCTGATCTGCTGCTGTCGGCGCGTCAGCGGCAGGAGCAGGCTCCTGCTCGCCAATCCGCCGCAGCGACAGCCCCATGCGCTGGCGCTGGCGATCGAGGCTGATCACGCGCGCCGTCACAATCTGCCCGGGCTGTAACACATCGCGCGGCTGCGCCTGCGGATCGGCATCCAGCTCGCTGGCATGAATGAGGCCTTCAACCGCCTCTTCAACCTGCACGAACGCGCCAAAGGGGGTGACATTGGTCACCGGGCCGGTTACCAGTTGGCCAAGCGCATAACGCTGGTCAATCGTCTCCCACGGGTTGTTCTGCAACTGGCGGATCGACAGACCGATCCGCTCGCGCTCACGGTCGATCTCCACCACGACCACTTTCACCTCCTGGCCGGGCTGGAGCACCTCGCGCGGGTGATTGACGCGCTGCCAGCTTAGCTCGGAGATGTGGGCCAGACCATCGGCACCGCCCAGATCGATAAACGCGCCAAAGTTGGTGAGCTGGTTAACGCGACCGACCAGCACATCACCCGGCTGTAGCTCGGTGAGCAGGCGATGCTTCTGCGCTTTCCGCCATTCCTGCGTTGCCAACCGCTCAGAGAGCACCATCCGATTGCGCTCGCGATCAACCTCGATCACCTTGAGCGGGATCTCCTGATTGACCATCTTCTGCAACGCCTGCTGCCGCTCGTCAGCCGCTGTGCGCCCATGCAACTGCGCCACCTGGGACGCCGGCACAAAACCACGAATCCGGTTGAACTGCACCAGCAGACCGCCCTTGTTGAAGCCGATCACCTTGCAGCGCACAATACCGCCATCGTGGAAGAGCTGCTCGGCTACTTCCCAGTCCTTCGCCACCTGCACCATCGTAAGCGAGAGGATCAGATCACCATCGCGATTTTCCGGCTCTTGCACATACACCTGAACCGTATCGCCAACCTTCAGCGACCGGATAAAATCTTCTCCCATCTGGCGCAAATCCTGAGCCGGAATGACGCCTTCGCGCTTGGTGCCGATCGAGACCAGAACCCCATTCTCTTCGATGTGCATGATCAGACCTTCGCGCAGCTCGCCGCGCTGCGGGCGGGCATAGTCATACTCATCGAGCAATTGGGTCCAATCCAGATCTTCCTCATTCTGACGGGTTACAGGGTCGGGCTGGACAGACATGCTACAAAGCCTCCTCAAAAGAGATTTTTTGTCTGACGTTCCGCTATGGCACACACAAAGCACACCATCTGAAACCGCGCCGGAGCGCCAGCAGCATTATGTTCTCATCGCACTGCTGGTGCGATCCGTCGGCTCCGCTGGCTGTCATACGCTCCAGGGCCTTGGTCATGTTCCAATCGATGGAGTTTGCCGTAGCGGAAGTCGAGACATGTTTTACAATGGCGGCAATTATAGGTGAGAATGGTGAACCTGTCAACATTTTCACAATCAGCGAGGGTGAGCCGCCAGATCGATCGGCAGCGACAGTGATCAGCAACGTCGTCAACAATAGTGAGCACGCTGACGATGCCGGCATGTCCCAGCAGTTCCTGTGATCAGGCAACATGTGCGCCGTTTTTTACGTAGCTTTGGTTAAGGCAGCATCACCATGACGCTCACGTTTGTCTTCCTCGATGGGGTAGGGCTGGCGCCGGCCAGCGCCGATAATCCGCTGACCGACGCGCCGATGCCGACTCTCCGGCGGCTGTTGGGCGGGCCGCTGACGATCGAGCAAATCGGGTATCGCGATCACTGCTTGCTGATACCGCTCGATGCATGTCTGGGCGTGGCAGGATTGCCGCAAAGCGGAACCGGTCAGGTGGCGCTGCTGGCCGGCGTGAATGCGCCTGCCCTGCATGGCGGTCATCAGCCCCATTTTCCGCCGGTCGCGCTGCGGCCACTGTTGGCTGAACGCTCGCTCTTTCGCCGCGCGCTGGCGCTGGGCAAGCGCGTGGCATTCGCCAATGCCTTCACCGAAGCCTACTGGCGGGCAATCGCCAGTCGCCGCCTGCGGCGCGCAGCAAGCGTTATCGCGGCTGAAGGCGCCGGTCTTTACCTGCGCAATCTGGCCGATCTCCAGGCCGGGCAGGCGCTGAGCTGGGATATTACCGGGCAGGCGCTGGCCGCGCGCGATCCGGCTGCCGCTACTCTTACCCCTATCCCGCCGTTTGTCGCCGGTGAACGACTGGCCAATCTCGCCCGCGCTTACGATTTTGTCTTCTTCGAGAGTTTTTTGCCCGATCTGGCCGGACACGGACGCCTGGGCGTCGATGGGGCGACCGAGGCGCTGATGCGCATTGATGGGCTGCTGGCCGGCTGGTGGCATGCCCGTCGGCCAGCCGATAGCTTGCTGATTGTGTCAGATCATGGCAATATCGAACAGGCGGCCACGAAAACGCACACAACTGCGCCGGTGCCGTTGCTGGTGATTGGGCCGCACTCGGTTTACTTTCATTCATTGCGTCGCATTGATGAAGTGGCCGATGCTGTTCTGACCGCACTGAAGTCATCCGAATAACGAGGAGCTGTATGTCACGCGCCATCCGGGTTTTGTTTGTCTGTCTGGGAAATATCTGCCGTTCACCGATGGCCGAAGCGGTCTTTCGCCATCTGGTCGCCGAAGCCGGCCTGAGCAATCGATTTGAGATCGACTCGGCAGGCACCGGCGGCTGGCACGTTGGCGAGCCGCCCCATCCAGGGACGCAGCGGATTCTGGCCCGTCACAATATCCCTACCGCTGGTATGCGCGCGCGCCAGGTGCGGGCCAGCGATATTGATCAGTATGACTACATTCTGGTGATGGATCGCGAGAATCTGGCCGATCTGAGCCGCTTCCATCCCCGCGCGCGCGAACGAGCTAAACTCCTGCTCAGTTTCGCGCCGGAACTGGGGGTAGATGAGGTGCCTGACCCGTACTACAATGGCCGTTTTGATGATGTTTACCGGATGGTTGAGCATGCCTGCCGCAATCTGCTCGCTTACATCCGGCAGAAGGAGGGAATCTGAGATACGTTCACGAAATATCCTTTCCATCGGCAACCATTGGACAATGTGCATCCGTCAGCGATCGATCGCTGGACGATCGCACCACAAAGGCTGCGCTGATGGATCGCACATCAACGTTAGGTGTACCATACGCTCTACCACAGCAACCGATGTATCTTTGGCATGACATGAAGAACGCGGGAGGCGGCCACGCCGCCCCGATCTATGTTATTGCTGCGGGCTTGTCAGCGCCCGCAGCAATTCTCTGCGTCAGCGAGAGCAGTGCCTCATTGAAGCATATCACTCACTCACCTTCCACTCGCCAGTCACCACTCGCGCCGGCGCCGGCAGCCGGATCGAGAGCAGGCCAGCGCAGGTAACAAAGAGCGCCGATGCCCACAGACAGGCAATCAGGCCACCGTACAGCCCCTGCTGCATCCCCCACTGGTAGAGCGCGCCTGATAGCACCGTGCCGGTCAATCGCCCCAGCGCGTTGGCCATGTAGTAGAAGCCTACATTCATCGCAACCTTGTCGTCGTCGGCGTAGGCGAGGATCAGGCAGCTATGCACTGCCGAGTTCAGCGCGAAGACGACACCGAAGGCCAGCAAGCCACCAACCACTGCCAGCGTCGGAGCCAATCCCCGATCGAGCATCACCGCGATTGCCGCCGGCAGCAGGGCCAGACCGAAAGCCAGCCACATCGCCGAGCGTCCATCAGGCGCGTGCGCTCCCGCCACCTGTCGTCGGATCAGGGTCGGCGCAGATGCCTGGACAAAACCGTAGCCGATCGTCCAGGCCGCCATAAAGCCTCCGGCCAGCCAGAAGTCCCAGTTCAGCACCGTGATGAAGAAGACCGGCAAGCCAACCACGAACCAGACATCACGCGCTCCAAAAAGGAAGATGCGCGCCGCTGCCAGCATGTTGACGGCCTGGTTCGCCGAGAAGATCTGCTTGAACTGCGCCTTTTTGTTCGCCGCGCCCAGATCGCCGCTGATCGCGCCAACCGCGCCGAGCAACGCAATCAGCACCAGCGCAGCCAGGATCAGCAGCGCGATCTGGAAGCCGAACAGGCTTAAGAGCAACGCGCCGACGAAAAAGCCCAGGCCCTTCACTGCGTTCTTCGAGCCGGTGAGGATACTCACCCAGCGGTAGAGCTGACCGGCGCCCTCGCCGGCCACCAGCTTCACCGCGCTCTTCGACGACATCTTGGTCAGATCTTTGGCGATGCCCGATAAGGCTTGCGCCGTCATGACATAGGGCACGACCAGCAGTGAGGGTGGGGCAAAGGCCAGCATACTCAAGGCGACCAGTTGGGTGGCCAGACCAAGAAAGAGCGTCAGCTTCAGGCCAAAACGCGCCCCCAGATAACCGCCGAACAGATTGGTAATGACGCCAAAGATCTCGTAAAACAGGAAGAGCGATGCGACCGCAAACGGCGAATAGCCGAGCTGGGCAAAATAAAACAGCACCAGCATGCGAATCGCGCCATCGGTGAGCGTGTCGGCCCAGTAGGCCGCCGTAACCAGCAAGTAGTTGCGACGTTGAACAACCGCAGCGCTATCAGCCGAAGTGACCGGAGATGGTTGTGCCGCACTCATAATAGCTTCGCCACCTTTCGCGCCAGCTCCACGTAACGGTTCGCATATCCCCACTCATTGTCATACCAGGCATAAATCTTTACCTGTGTCTCGTTGGTAACCATCGTGCAGAGCGAGTCGATAATCGCCGAGTGGGGATCGCTAACAAAATCGATTGACACCAGTGGCCGGGTTTCATAAGCCATGATGCCGCGCAACGGCCCATTGGCCGCCGCGCGCAGCAGTTCATTGACCTCGGTCACGATCGCAGTGGCCGAACCGGTCGTGGTGGGAACCAGCGAGAGGCTCGAGGCGCGTGCGCGGCGCAAATCTTTGTGTGGCTGATCGTGAACGCTCTGCGTGTTGGTTGAACTGTGAATCGTGGTGATCATGCCGTGACGAATGCCGATCCCTTCGTGAATGACCTTCACCACCGGCGCCAGACAGTTCGTTGTGCATGATGCTGCCGTGAGCAGATGGTGACGATCCGGATCATACCAGTGATCATTCACGCCCATGACAACATTCAGCGCCTCACCCTTCACCGGCGCCGCCACGATCACCTTTTTCACGCCAGCCGCAAAGTAGGCTGCTAACTGCTCAGGCGAGCGAAACTTGCCCGTCGCTTCGAGCACGATATCAACCCCGGCTGCGGCCCAGGGCGTTGCCGCGATCTCTTTGTGCTGACTGTAGCCAATCGACACCCCATCAATGACCAGCCGATCGCCTGCCCCATGCGCCTCATGCGGCCAGCGCCCATGCACTGAGTCAAACGTCAGCAGATGGGCTGCCACGCCAGCATCACCGCCAATCTCGTTGACATGGACAAATTCCAGCTCTGGTCAGCCCCACGCCGCGCGCAGCGCCAGCCGCCCGATGCGACCAAAGCCGTTGATACCCACCCGTGCCATGGCATCCCCCAGATATATCATTTACGATTGATACAATTCTAAGCGAAGGAACCCTTATCCGGCAAGCAGGTATCCGCGCCAATTCCCTTGTTGCCCGACGTTGAGATGCGGCGGCATAGCAATCCCCCGCGTTCCTCGTGTCAGTGCGAGCCGCGCGCAGCGCGGCATAGCTATCACCGCCTCGCGCGCAGGTATTACCCTTTGGGGAACAGCTAATGAGATTCGCCAACGCTTCGTGCCTTTGTGGCGCAATCTCCGGTCGCCGACGGAAGGGATATGTTGTGACCGTAATACGCCGACACGCCGAACAATACGCTCGCAAACCCGGCAAAAGCGGGGTATACTACCAACAAGACACATCCATGTTGATCAGGAGGCGCTATGTCACGACCCTTGATCCCGATGACTGCCAAATGGCGGCAGGAATTCATCAACCCGCGCGGCCCGGCCAATGTGCCGCCGGTCGGGAGTGAAGCGCCCGACTTCACCCTTCCTTACGCGCAGTTCATGAGCGGCCCGCCGGAAGATCGGGTGGAGTATGGCCGCACTCTGACCCTGAGCGCGCTGCGTGGACGACCGGTAGTGCTCAACTTAACCCGGATCGTGAGTGACCGCTTCTTCTGACCGCATTGCGCGCCGCAACTGGATGCGTTGCGGGAGCATTATGACGAGTTCGTCCGGCGCAATGCCCACCTGCTGGTGGTCAGCAGCACCGATCTGGAGATGACCAGTTATGTGGCCGAGGTCTTGCGCGCGCCCTACCCGGTGCTGAGCGATCCCGAATGGGGTGTCTTCTACCGCTATGGGATGGGATCGGCGATGGGCGTGCCCCTGCCAGGCGTGTTTGTCATTGATGGTCAGGGGATCATCCGCTGGAGCTGGGCGGCCCCGCTCTCAGTCGTCTTCACGCCGCCGCGCCCGCATGAGCTGGCAGCAGTTCTGGACCAGCTTTCAACCTGATCACGGCACGGCGATCGAAGCAATCCTGGCCGCCAAAGCGCAGATTGTTTCGATCGCCTCGCCGCAAATATCGCACCGAACGCCGTTGATGATTGTGCTGACGCGCCCGCGCTTACATCAATTCCCCGCAGCGGAGGAACAGGCACGCTGACTGAGGCGCATCGCTGCGCTGGCACTGGAATGTCGTCTGGCGAAGGACTGCTGCTTCACCTCAATTCTTCACCCGCGCTTTATCTCAGCTTCACCCGACCATCACCATCGCTTCATCACGATCACCTACACTCGTTGTAGGGTCGCATATCGTGTTTCAAAGGAGCAAATCTGTGGCATCTTCGCTCAGCGCAGCCGACCTCCACATTCATACGACCGCCAGTGACGGCACCGCCACCCCAGAGGCGGTGCTGTCGCATGTAGCCAGCGCAACTGATCTGCGCGTGATTGCGATCACCGACCACGACACATTGGATGGCGCGCTGGCGGCGCGGCAACTGGCGCCTCAGTACGGCATCGACGTGATCGTAGGCTGCGAAATCTCGACCAGCGCCGGGCATTTGCTGGCGCTCTTCATCGAGCAACCGGTGCCTGCGGGCCTCGATCTCGCGACAACGGTCGCGCTGGTGCATGCCCAGGGTGGCATGGCGTTCGCCGCCCATCCCTTCGGTGCGCTGGTACCCTCGCTCGGTCGGCAGCGCATCCTTGGGCCAGAACGCACTGACATCGATTGGCGGATGCTTGATGGCATCGAGGTTTTCAATGCCAGCCTGTGGAATCCAGCCAACAACCGGCGCGCTGCCGCGAAAGCGCAGGCGCTTGGCCTGACCCACATCGGCGGCAGCGATGCCCACAATCTGGCCACGATCGGCGCCGGTCGCACCCTGTTTCGTGGCCAGAGCGCGGCTGATCTGCGCCAGGCGCTGCGCCAGTGCGCGACTCTGGTCACTGGAACCTACTGGGGCTGGCGGGGCGTGACCGGTGTTGTCCGCGAACGAGTGTACCAGTGGCTTCACCAGCGGCGCGCCACTCCGGTTGAGATGTCGGAATCGGTGCGTGAGCAACTAACGCGCCCACTCGCCGATTGACGGTCCGGCCTCAAAGAAGATTGTCGGCAACAAATCGAGCTGCCGACTCAACCAGGGCAGGGCAGCGGTCAGGAGGCGGCGACGCAGGCGAGCCGGCAGCACCAGACCAAGCAACGCGCCCGACCGCACCGGACGGTGTTGCTGACGGCGAGCCAGATCAATGAAGCGCGCAGCAAGCCGGGCGCGCGCGAGCGTCAACCGCGGCGCGCGTTCCCAGCGGTCAAGAAAGCGTGACAGTTCCGCTAATTCGAGCGGCGGAGAATCGTTGCGACCACCCCAACGCGCCTGATGACGCTCGATCGCCTGTCGCAGCGCGCGGGTTTCAGCGCCGAGATCGCGCCGCTGACCGTCACGGGCCATGATCGCCAGCGGCAACAGCAGCGCGCGCGTCGCATACGCAATGTCCAGGGCGTCGCTCAAATAGCGCAGACCGGTCACGATCTGCGTCACCACCGGATCGGGCGCGGGCGCTTGCCGTTCCACCAGCTCAACCAGCGCGCGCGCCGACCGCGCTGCCTGTGCAGTCTGCGCCAGGATCGTGGTCGTGTCACCCAACGCCTCAGCCAAATAGACCCATACCGGCAGCGCAACTGTAGGACGCATCCACCAGACCCATAGCAGCGGCGGCAACACCATGCCGCCGAAGCGTTCCAGGCCGGGCGCGCGGCCAAAATACCAGCCCTGCTCAATCAAGGACTCAGAAGACAGATAGGCCGTCGCCACTGCATCGGCAAACGCAGCGCCATACGCAGCCAGCCGATGGGCAAACCAGTCACGGACGAAGGCTGACGCATCGATTTCTGGCTGCTGCGCCAGCGCCGCCGTCACAGCACTGCTCGCTTCCGTCCACAGATTCCAGCCGTTTGGGCCGATTGATGCCGCGCCACCACCCCAGCCGCCGGTGCTATTCCAGGCCCACATCCCGACGCAACGCGGTTCGGCTGCGGCGCGCCGGATCGCCGCGCTGTGCAGCGCAACCACACTGGCCGGAACCAGCCCGAATAGCTCGTACTCGCGCCGGTTTTGCAGCTCGACGATCTGGCGCGGACCGGGCAGACCAAGCGTTGGATTGGCCGGCAACAGGCGAAAGAAATCAGCCGGAGCATGTTTGAGCGACACCAGCAGATGCGGATCGCGCTGATCGGCAAACACCGCCCGATAGCGTTCGGGCGAATAGAGCAGATCACCCGCCTCGCCAATCCCCAACGTCCACGTCCGTATGATCAGGTGGCGATCAAACTGCGCGCACACCGGCAACAGCGTGGCGATCAAATGGCGAATGGACGCCACATCGCGGTAGATCAGATGACCGGTATAGCCGGCGCAATCGTGCGCGCCGCCCGTCTCGCCGATCCGAATGATCACCCCGCTGACCATCGGCAATGCGGTAAACAGATCGATCAGCGCTGCCCGATTCACTTCATCAAGCCGGGGATTGCCGACAGCGATCCGACCTGCCTGCTGCCGCAACTCTGGCGTCATCCACTGCATATCGCTGATCACGTAGACCTGCATGCCACGCGCTGCCGCCTCGGCGAGCAGTGGCATCAGCGCCGCGCGGTAAGCCAGCGCGCGCAGACGAGACGGGCTATCAGCGGCATAGTATTGCTGGGGCGCCTGATCGAAGGTCACCAGATGCGCCAGATTATCAATCGCAATCCCCGTGTAGCCCTGAGCCTGCGCCGCCGCCAGATACGCGCGCGCCCGTTCCACCCCGCTCCGCAACCGCGCCTCATCAACGTATGGCGGGTTCGGCAGATCAAGCTGCGCAAACGGAAATGACGACCAGTTCCGCGCGGGAGCCGCCGGATCGATAAACGGGCCATTGATGTCAACCAGTCGCATCGAGAGGGTCATAGCAGCAACGTTTCTTTCATCAACCCAGATGAATATCGGCGCAACGCCACCACCAGCATCAAGCCGATGTTAAGGTTTGATTATAGCAAAGTAAAGCAAATCCTCAAGGGGAAATCGAGCAACAGGGAATGGGGAAATGGGAATTGGCGGGAGGTCTTGACAAAAATATAATATATTATATAATGACGATACCGATCAGGAATAAAATTCATATCACAAGGAGGTACTTGACGCTTTCGATCAGATGCTTTCGACAAACAGAACATCTTTGGTAAAGACTCTTGCCATGTTGGAGTGTTTCTAGCAATCCAATACTGTTATCCTCCGAACACGGCACAAGACCGGTGATCAGGCGAACAAAATCAAGGAGGAGAAGATGGCTCTCGATGCTGCAACAACGGCGTTTCTTGCTGAAATGGCCAAAGCCGGCGGAAAACAGATCCATGAGATGACCCCTGAAGAAGCGCGAAGTCTTGGTGCTACACTGGCGTCTATGTATGGTCCAGCGCCAGAAGTTGCCCGGGTAGAAGATTACAATGTGCCAACGCCCGATGGTTCCTCGTTCCGCATTCGGTTACTTGTGCCAGAAGGAAAACCACGCGCCATGCTTATCTACTATCACGGTGGCGGTTGGGTCATCGGGGCCATTGATGAATTCGACAACCTCGGTCGGCGCCTGGCAACGCGTACAGGTTGTACGGTAGCCTTGGTCGACTATCGGCTCGCGCCTGAGCATCGGTATCCAACTGCTGCTGATGACGCCTACCTGGCGCTTGAATGGGTGGCAGATTACCTCAAGAAAAACAACCAGCAGATGCCCATCATCATTGCTGGCGACAGCGCTGGGGGCAATCTCGCAGCAGTGGTCGCTCGTCGGGCACGCGATCGAAATGGCCCTCCGATTGCATTACAAATACTGGTCTATCCGGTGACTGATGCAGACTTCGATCGCGCTTCATACCTGGCTCCTGAAAATCAGCTTCTGCTCTCGCGTGAAGGGATGATCTGGTTCTGGAACCATTACGTTCCCGATGCTGCGCAACGAGCTGAACCTGACGCATCACCGCTGCGCGCGTCAGATTTGAGCGGTCTTCCTCCTGCAATCGTGATTCTCGCTGAACACGATGTCTTGCTCGATGAAGGCCAGGCTTACGCTGATCGGCTGAAAGAGGCAGGAGTGCCAGTTGAAACTACGTGCTATCCTGGGCAGATGCATGGATTACCTTGATTGCTAGTCAGCGTTCGTGATCGCTAGCGCGATGAGCGACGCGACGA
>FWPV01013950.1_pt1 | contig 11953 bp, 7 predicted proteins | sample 2228371 | NCBI WGS metagenome assembly FWPV01 (sample SAMEA103939776, study PRJEB20133) | metagenome | reverse complement strand
TGCAATGAACGGCTCAAGAATTGTGTACACGGATTTTGACGGATTCTGTGGATTTTTTAAGGGGAAAAATCCGTGCTTTCCGTGTTCATCCGTGTACCAAAATTGTAACATGCTTCTGACTACTACAAATTATTAAAATTTTCGGCCTTTTTGGAACAAAATGAATATAGGTGTATAAAGAATCCTGCCTGACACGTCAACCGATAAAGCCATATCCTGGAGGAGTGAAATGAGACAAAAAATCTGGCTGCTGATCCTATCAGGTTTATTGCTGCTAAGCGCCTCGACCTGCACTCTACGAAAGGGAACGCCCACTCCCCAACCGACGCCCACCGCCACCCCCAAACCCACGGCGACGCCGCTCCCACCCCGGCCGGTTATCCCCTATACGCCCGTGCCCGCCGATATGCTCTCGCCCATTGTCATCCAGCGCAGTCCTAAGCGCGGCGAAAGCCTCAAGCCCGACGCGGCCATCGAGATTGTGTTCGACAAGCCGATGAATCAGGCTGCGGTGGCGAGCGCGTTCACCCTGCAGCGGGCCGGGGAAGGCACACCGGTTAAGGGCGAACTTTCGTGGGCCGATGCGCGCACGCTGCGCTTCAAGCCGGCCGAGGCGCTGCCGCGCGACACCGTCTTCGACGTGATCCTCACGCAAAACGCCAGCGCCGCCACCGGCGAGCTGCTGCGCGAGCCGTACACCTTCCGCTTTGCGACGGCCGGCTACCTCGAAGTGACCCAGGTGATCCCCGACCCCGGTACCACCGACGTCGAGACGAACGCGACGATTACCGTGATGTTCAATCGTCCCGTTGTCCCGCTGACCACGCTGGCGCAGATGGAGAATCTACCTGCCCCTTTGCGCTTTGAGCCACCCATCAAGGGGCACGGCGAATGGCTTAACACTTCTATCTACGTTTTCAAGCCCGACGAACCCCTGGCCGGGGGGGTCACATATCGCGCGACGGTGAACGCCGGTTTACAGGACGTTGCCGGTGCGGTGCTGGCCGAGGATTATGGGTGGCACTTCTCCACCGTTCCGCCGAAGGTGATATGGGTGAAGCCGCGCGCCGATGCCACCCTGGTGGACATCAAGACGGCAATCACCGTGCAGTTCAACCAGCCGGTGGACGAGAATGCCGTCCGCCGCGCTTTCCATCTCACCGGTGGGCGCGGTGGATTATTGAGTAACAATGAGGTGGACGGCACCTTCACGCTCAGCGGCGACACCCTCATCTTTACACCTACCCGCGCGCTGGAGTTCAACACGTCATATACCGTGAAGCTGGATGCCGGCATTACCTCTCCCCTGGGCGGTAGCGGGATGCAAGACGGCTATACCTGGCGATTTACCACCGTCCCCCTACCCGAAATCGTGTCTACGATGCCGGAGAATATGGCACGCAATGCGCCGCCTTATACCGCCTTCCAAATCAAATTCAACACGCCTATTGATCCTGCCACGGTGATGCCCAACCTGACCATGACGCCGCCGTTCTCGCCGACGCAGGTGTATACCTCCTTCTCGCGTTACAACAACACGTTCGTCCTGCAATTTGGCGCACAACCTTCGACAGAATACACCGTTGTCATCGGCAACGGCATCGCCGACCCTTACGGCAACACCATCCCGCGCGGGCGCACAGTCAAGTTCCGTACCGCGCCCCTCGATCCGGTGTACCGGCTGCACGTGCCCGATTTGATCGGCACGTACGATGCCGCGCTACCCGCCCAGGTCGTGGTCGGCCATATCAACGTCAACCAGATCAGGCTACGCCTCTACAAGCTGCCGATGTCGCTTTTGCAACAGTCTTACTGGCAATGGCTAGAGAAGCTCCCCTCAAGTGTGCAATTGCTCCGTGAGTGGCAGCAGAACCTCGAAAGCCCGTTGAACAAGCAAAGTTATACGGTTGTTGACCTCACGGCTACACCGGGCGGAACGTTGGAGCCGGGTTTTTACCTCCTGGATACGGATTCGCCGCAGGTCAGCCAAGAGTACACCTACTATTACAACCGGCGCCACATTCTGGTTGTGTCGCCTCTTAACCTGACGTTGAAGACCGGGCCAAAGGAAGCCTTCATCTGGGCCACCGATCTGGGCAGCGGCGCGCCGGTTCCAAATCTCACCCTGAACCTGTTCCAATATGACGGCGGCAGCCTGGGCACCGTCGTCACCGATCAGGACGGCATCGCCCGCGCCACCATTCCCACTGCACGCAACACACTCGTCGTCTACAGCGAACAACCCTTCGCTGCCGTCGCCGAAGGGTGGGGACGCGGGATCAGCCCATGGGATTTCGGCATAGGCGCAGGGGAATCCGCACAGGATTACCGCACCTATATCTACACCGACCGCCCCATCTACCGGCCCGGACAGACGGTGCAGTTCAAGGGCGTGATCCGCGCGGAAAATGACGCTGCCTTCAGTCTGCCCAACGTGCGGACGGTGAATGTTTCCATCCGCAATGCCGCTTACGAGGAAATCTACAACCAGCAGCTTACACTCGGCGAGTTGGGCAGTTTCAATGGAACGCTTGACCTGACGGAAGGTGCGCGCCTGGGCGATTACCAGATTTATGTCTCATTTGGCGATTACGGCGGTTACACCAGCTTCCAGGTGGCGGCCTACCGCGCGCCGGAGTTCGAGATCGTTGTGGAGGCCACAGCCGCCGAAGTGCAGCGCGGTGACAATGTGGCGGCGACGATTACGGCGCGCTACTTCTTCGGTGGTCCACTGGCGAACACCAATGTCACGTGGAACGTCCTGGCCGAGACCTATCGCTTCCAACCGCCATGGGGCGGGCGTTACAGCTTCAACGACGCGGATGATCCCTACGTCTGCTTCGACTGTTGGTGGTGGTGGCGCGAACCGCCCGCCCGCGAACCCATCCTCAGCGGCAGCGGGACCACGGATGCAAACGGTGAACTGAACATCACCCTGGACGGCGCCGAACTGGAAGCTGCGCTCCGTGAATGGCACAAGGAACCAGCTTCCAGCAACCAGCTTCCAGCTTCACGCATCACGCTCGAAGCCACCGCTACCGGCCCCGACAACCAGGCCATCGCCGGGCGCACGAACGTCGTCGTCCACCCCGGCCCGTACTACATCGGCCTCAGCGCGCAGAAGTACGTGGGCGAAGCCGGGAAACCGAGTCACATTGACCTCGTGACCGTGGATTGGGTAGGCACGCGCCTGGCCGGCAAGGCCATCAAGGTTGAATTCTACCGCCGCGAGTGGATCAACACCTTCGTCGAGAACGCCTACGGTGGCGGCTCCTGGAAATGGGAGACCAAAGAGACGCCGGTGGGTGAAACCATCGTCACCACAAACGATCTCGGCGAGGCTACAGCGACCTTCACGCCGGCGGAAGGCGGCTCCTACCACATCGTCGCCACCCCTGCCTCCCCCCCTTCCGTCCCCCCCAGTGGGGGGGAGACAGGGGGGGAAGAAGCGATCCGCTCCTCCATCTTCATCTGGGTCTCCGGCAAGGACTACGTTGCCTGGCGGCGCGAAAATAACGACCGCATCACGCTCATCAGTGACAAGAACAGCTACAAGGTCGGCGAGACCGCCGAAATCCTCATCCCCTCACCTTTCGAGGGGCCGCACATGGCCCTCGTCACCGTCGAGCGCGCGGGCATCCGCCGCTACGAGGTGATCCAGCTCACGAACAACAGCACCATCTACCGCCTGCCTATCACCCCTGGCGACATCCCCAACATCTACGTCTCCGTCGTGCTGATCAACAAACGGCAAGACGGCAAACCAGCGGACTTCAAAATGGGCCTGCTTCCGTTGGATGTTGACGTGCAACCCGTAACTCTAAACCTGCAACTCGAAACTGCCATCGAACAGGCGCAACCCGGCGAGACGGTTGATTACACCCTCCGCGCGACGCTCCCCAACGGCGAACCGGCCGCTAACGTGGAATTCTCGCTCGATGTGGTCGACAAGGCCGTGCTCAGTCTCAGGCCGCGCAGCAGCGACATCGTGCAGGGCTTCTACGCCCGGCGGATGTTGCAAGTGAACACCGGCAGCGCGCTCAGCCTCTCCGTGAACCGCTATCTCGAAGAAATCGCCGTGGATTTGAACCTGACATTGACCTTGACCCCCATCACGCTTCTGTGGTATGATTCGGGTGATGGTAGCCAGTCTGTTGAAATACCTGCTGCTATGCCTGTGCCCGCAGCGACCGCAGAGCCGGCTCTGGCGCTGGAGAAATACGCCGAGCATGTCGCGCCGCCGGAAGGCGTGACCATCCGCGAGGAATTCGCCGACACCGCCTACTGGAATCCACGCATTGTGACCGACCGCGAGGGCCGCGCCGTCGTCACGCTCAAGCTGCCCGACAACCTCACGACATGGACACTGCACGCCGTCGGCCTCACCGCCGACACGCGTGTGGGCGAAGGCAGCGCCGACCTTGTCGCCACGAAGCCGCTGTTGGTGCGCCCCGTCGCCCCGCGCTTCTTCGTCGTGGATGACCGCGCGCAGCTTGCCGCCAATGTCAGCAACAACACCGGCCAAGACCTCACCGTCGAAGTGAGCCTCAGCGCCGAAGGGGTGGGCGTCCACACCGAGACGCCGCCGCGCCAGATCGTCGTCGTCCCCGCGCGCAGTGAGCGCAAGGTGACATGGTGGGTGACGGTGCAGGATGTGGTCAACGTACAGCTCATCTTCAGCGCGGTGGGCGGCGGCTATAGCGATGCCAGCAAACCGCGCCTGGCGACCGGCCCGGACGGCTCGCTGCGGGTCTTCCGCTATACCACGCCTGACATCGTGGGGACGGCCGGCCAGCTTATCGAGGGCGGCTCGCGCACCGAGGCCATCGCCTTGCCGCCGGAGTTCGACGAGCGGCGCGGCACGCTCACCGTGCAACTCGATCCGAGCCTCGCTGCCGGGATGCAGGATGGCCTGCGCTATCTGGAACACTTCGAGTACGAATGTACCGAACAAACTGTCAGCCGCTTCTTGCCCAATGTCCTCACGTATAACGCGCTGAAGACGCTGGGGATCGAGAACAAGGAATTGGCGGAACGTCTGCCTGGCCTGGTGGACGAGGGCCTGAACAAGCTCTATCTGCAACAGAATCCCGACGGTGGGTGGGGCTGGTGGTACGATGCCGAACAGCGCATCAGCAATCCGCATGTCAGTGCCTACGTCGTCTTCGCACTGCTCAAGGCGCAACAGAGCGGCATCAGCGTCAAGCAAGACGTGCTCGACCGGGGTCTCGCCTACCTGCAAGCGCAAATCAAAGAAGTGCGCGACTACAAAAACTTCCGCTATGCCAACCAGCAAGCGTGGCTGCTCTACGTCCTGGCGGAAGGTCGCGCCGCGCCGCAAAACAAACTTGACGAACTCTATGAAAACCGCGAAAAACTGAGCACCTACGCCCGTGCGTATCTGGCGCAGGCATTGTGGCTCTACAAACGCAACGACAACCGCCTCGTCACGCTCCTCTCCGACATCAATAACGCCGCCATTCTCAGCGCGACCGGCGCGCACTGGGAGGAATCCAACTACGACTGGTGGGCGATGAACACCGATACCCGCTCTACCGCCATTATCCTCGACACGTTGGTGAAGCTCGACCCACAGAACGCGCTACTGCCCAACGTCGTGCGCTGGCTGATGGTGGCCCGGCGCGGTGGCATCTGGGAGACCACGCAGGAGACCGCGTGGGCGCTCATCGCGCTCACCGACTGGATGGTGGAGACCGGCGAACTCGACGCGAACTACGAGTACGCCTTCTTCCTCAACGACCGGCAGCAGGCGCAGGGCGTCGCCACGCGCGCGACGATCCGCGAGAGCAGCCGCACCGTCATCCCCATCGCCGATCTCATCGCCGGGATGACCAACGCGCTCACCATTGCCCGCAGCGACGGCAACGGGCGGCTCTACTACACGGCGCACCTGGAAATTTACCAGCCGGTGGAGAACGTGGAACCGGCGGATCGGGGGATCATCGTGCAGCGCAAGTACACGCTGGCGGCGTGCGCGAATGAGCAAATGGCAAATGGCAAATCGGCCGTCGAATGCCCTGATGTGCGCGAGGTGAAGCTGGGGGATGTGATTCGCGTGGATTTGACGATCATTGTACCGCACGACCGCTACTACGTGGTGGTGGAAGACCCGCTCCCGGCGGGCGGCGAGGCCATTGACACCGGCTTAGCGACGACCAGCCTGCTGGCGACGCCGCCTTCCCTGCGGCGCGAAGGCTCGCGCTGGTGGTGGTGGTGGCGCTGGTACAGCCGCAGCGAATTGCGCGACGAGAAAGTCGTGCTCTTCGCCGATGCGCTCCCGGCAGGGACCTACGAGTACAGCTACACCTTCCGCGCCACCCTGCCCGGCGACTATCACGTGCTGCCCACCATCGCCAGGGAGTTCTACTTCCCGGAAGTCTTCGGGCGCAGCGACGGGCGGCTGCTGACGATTGGCGAGTAGCGGCGGAAAAAGCGTAAGACGTAAAACGTAAGACGTAAAACGTAAGGAATCCTTCACGTTTTACGTCTTTACGTTTTATGACTTCTTCGAGAATAGCCTTACTTTAACGCTTAAGGCGGATCACAATCCGCCGTCCCCGCAGCGCCAGGTGATCCGCCGCGCACATTAACATAGCCACAGAGGCCTCAGCGTTCACGGAGAAAACAAAAATACTCTGCGCTCTCGGCGTGCTGCGGTGAGACACGAATAATCACCGGCGCACAATCATCGCGATGATTCAAATAATCGTGCTATAATAGAGATGTTGATCTTTCTCCAAAGCACGCTCTCGTGTTCCTCTCCGCTCAAGGTTGTCCATCGTCGGCGTTTTTTGTATGCAGGAAAAGTATGCAGATCTACGGTGAGGATGCCCCTACTATCCCCGGTATGCGGGCCGGAGAACTGGTCAAGTTCCGCGTCAACGGCATCCCTGCCATCGCCCGTCCGTCGCTCTACTGGCAAGACGACAAAACGCCGCATCAGGTCGGCCTATCCACCGGCTCCACCGAAGGGCAGTGTTCGTACCTGAACGCCAACTGGAATCTGATCTCCTTCCGCGTCGAACCGCCTGTCCCCAGCGTCACGGACGTGCTGCGTTCTATCCAGGGTCGCTACTGCCGCGCCCTGGCCGAGAGTGGCATCTACGACTGCGCCCTGGACCCGATCTATCGCACGCTCAAAGAGATGCACCCCGGTCAGGGGTACTGGCTGAGAGTGGAAGGGGGTAGCGGCGCGAATCTGCGCGTGGAGGGCGTGCCGCTGCCGGCCAGTACACCCATCCCGTTGCACCAATACTGGAACTGGATCGGCTACTATCCCTCCGCTGCGATGCCTATCACGACGGCGCTGCAGAGCATCGCCGGCCACTACCAGCGCGTCCTCAGCCGCGACAAGACCTACGATCCGGCTCACCCCGAACTGAGCGACCTGTGGACGCTGGGGCCGGGCCAGGGCTATCAGATCCTCGTGACCGATCCGGTCACACTCACGTATCCGGCGGGCCTCGGGCTGGCGCAACAGGCTGCTTCTCCCTGGTCGCCTGCGGCATCCGCGGCTTGCCGGCACATCTCGCCCACACCTTACCGCACCCTGGTTTACGGCGCGCTCACGATCAACGGCGCTCCGGCTCCGGCAAGTACGCGCGTGGAGATCGTCACCCCGAGAGGCGATGTCGCCGGTTGCTCTGTCACGCAGTATGACGGGCTGTATGGTTACATCCAGGTTTATGGTGAGGATAGTTCCGCGCCGCCGATACCGGGATTCCGCGCGGGTGAGCCGCTCGCCTGCCGCGTGAACGGTTTGCCGGCCACACCTGCAACCACGATCATCTGGCAAGACGATCTGACGCCGCATGTCTTGGATTTGAGCGTCACGTGGCGTACGGTCTATCTGCCTTTGATCCTGAAGTGATCACGGAGCGCCGATCCAATGAAACGTTGGTTTCCACTCGCTGTAACGATTTTGCTTCTGGGCATCGGCCTCTGGTTCGTTTCCAGCCTGGATCAGACTGAGGTTTATGGCAAAACAGGAAAGGGGATGGCAGACAATTGCCCTGCTATCCCCCACACGCTTTACTTCACCATCGTTTACGGCGTCGCGCAACTGGACGGTGCGGCTGCGCCAGTGGGTGCTCTCATCAAGGCCAGGAGTCCACGCGGCGACCTGGTAGGCTGCTTCGAGGTAAACGTGGCCGGCCACTATGGAGCCATGTACGTCTACGGCGAGGACACAACGGCTATCCCGCCTATCCCTGGTATGCGCGATGGTGAGGTCATCCAGTTCTTGATCGGTGACGCTGTAGCATCGGCTTCCCCGGTTCTCGTTTGGCATAACGACTGGGCTTCCCACGAAGTGACGCTGACTGCCCTTTCATCCACTCCTACGCCGACTCATACTCCAACGCCCACCCATACACCCACTCCGACGCCTACACTTACGCCGACCCCGACCAACACGCCGACTGCGACGCCGACTGACACGCCCGCGCCTACCCCGACCAACACGCCGACTGCGACGCCGACTGATACGCCCACGCCTACCCCGACCAACACGCCGACTGCGACGCCGACTGACACGCCTACGCCTACCCCGACCAGCACGCCGACGGCAACACTCACGCCGACTTACACGCCAACCGCGACACCCACCCCGATCAGTACGCCAACCCCCATCCCTATGCCGACCAACACACCGACGCCTACTCCCACTCATACGCCTACCCCGACTTACACGCCGACCGCATCGCCTACCCCAACCAGCAGTCCTACACCCACATCAACGCCTGTCATCTTGCCTGACCTGGTTGTGCAGAGTATCGTGGCGCAACCGTCATCCCCCACACTTAACCGGCCCATCAGCATCACCGTGGTCATCAAAAATCAGGGGAATGGCCCGGTAAACGGTCTGTTCTACACTGACATCTACGCCGATCACATCCCCACCGGCTGTAACGACATCGGTTTCGCTTACCGCGATCTTGACGCTTTGGGTGCCGGTGAAGTGGTCATGCTGTCCTTCACACATCCGGGCTTTACTACCACCGGCGTTCACTCCATCTACGCCCAAGTGGACTCGGCTTGCCAGATCGCGGAGAGCAATGAAATCAATAACATTTACGGCCCCTTGCGGGTGCAAGTGACCGATCCCGTCTCGCCGCCGGTGGCCGGTTTTTGGGCGTCGCCTGTGTCGGGCGCCGTTCCGCTAACCGTGACGTTCACCAGCACCTCAACCGGGCAGATCACATCTTATCTCTGGTCATTCGGGGATGGTGCCGCCAGCATGCAGCCCAACCCGACCCACACCTACGTCATCACCGGCACGTTCACCGTCAGCCTGACCGTGAGCGGCCCCGGCGGCAGCGATACGGAGGTGAAGACCGGCTACATCCGCGTCAGCGCGAGCGCCGTCATCGCCAACTTCACCGCCGCGCCGACCGCGGGCGAGGCGCCGTTGGAAGTGCACTTCACCGACCAATCGGTGGGCGACATCACCTCCTGGCAGTGGGACTTTGGGGACGGGGACACGCTGACCGGCACGGCGCGGCTTCCCGTCCACGTCTACGAAGCGGCGGGGGTGTACACCGTGAGCCTGCGCGTGAGCGGGCCGGGCGGGAGCGACGTGCTGGTGAGGCCCGGCTACATCACGGTGACCGGCGGGCGACGGGTCTACCTGCCGCTGGTCATGCGGAACAGCGGCGACCTTTCGCGCTCCGCGCCGCTGCCCCGCGGGGGGAGATAGGGCGGTCAGCATATTCAGAGGGAAGAGACCGTCTGCATTTTCCGCTTGACGCATGCCGCATCGTCGCGTATACTGGGGATGGAGGTAATCAAGTGGTAACTGAGGTGAGAGAAGAAATCAGAAAGGGCCTGACGGAGATTCTTCCCGCGACGGCTGATATGGTGCTGACACTATTGCGTCAACTGCCGCCCCGTGAGCGGCTGCGTGTGGTCGTCCAGGCTTTACCGGAGCTAGAACAAGACCTGCCATCCGTCCCGGCATCTACGCCTGACTTTTGGCGTCCTGTTGATATACACGATTTAGCCGAGCGTCAAGGTGTCCGGCCGGTAGACGATTTCAACGCCCTGCTGGGTGGCTGGCCCGAAGATGAGCCTGTAGACGATTTCCTGGTCGCGGTGCGTGAATGGCGACGGCAGAACCTGGCTACGGTGGAATCTCCATGAGCAACGGCAACATCGTCGTCGTGGACACGGACGTCGTATCCTTTCTGTTCAAGGAGGATACGCGCGCTCAGGCATACCGCCGGCATCTACAGGGTAAGACCCTGGCTCTATCGTTTATGACCGTGGCCGAGCTGTATCAATGGGCCTACATTCGCAACTGGGGAACGCACAGTCTAGCCCGGCTCGAAGAACGCCTGCGTGCCTACGTGGTTGTGCCCTACGATAGCGAGCTGTGCAAGAAATGGGCCATCATTTGCGTCGAACGGCAACGTTTGGGCAAACCCATTTCCGTACAGGATGCCTGGATTGCTGCCACAGCGTTGCAGTGCAGGTGCCCGTTGATCACTCACAATGGCACTGATTTTGCCGATATCCCCGGCCTGGTGGTCATATCAGAAGCGTAGGACAAAGTCCCCAACGTGCTGGGCGGGAGCAATGTGCTGGTGAGGCCCGGCTACATCACGGTGACCGGCGGGCGACGGGTCTACCTGCCGCTGGTCATGCGGAACAGCGGTGGCCGGACGCGCTCTGCGCCGCTGCCCCGCGTGGGGAGATAGGGCGGTCAGCATATTCAGAGGGAAGAGACCTGGCAGGTCTGCGTTTTCCGTTTGACGCGCGTCGCATCGTCGCGTATACCGGGGGGGAGGCCACGAGATGGTCGAGCATGTTGTTTCTCAAACGCCGGATGCAGCGACCTGGCAACGCACATTGCAAGCAGAACTGGCGCGTTATGTGCCGCTGCTGATTGAGCACGCCGCGCCGCATCGCATCATTTTGTTCGGCTCGTTGGCGCGCGGTCAGGTGAGAGCTTGGTCCGACATTGACCTGGTCATTGTGATGGATACCCAGGCGCGTTTTCTGGATCGTAGCAAAGAGATTCTGCGTCTACTCCAGCCGCGAGTAGGGTTGGATGTGCTCGTATACACGCCACACGAGTTCCAACGTCTGTGCCGTGAGCGGCGATTCTTTCAACAGGAGATTGTGCAGAACGGGAAGGTGTTGTATGAGCGAAGCGGTTGATTGGCTGCGCTTTGCGCGCGAGGATATCCAGGTCGCTGAATGGGCCCTTTCCGCTCAGATTTACAATCAGGCCTGCTTCCATGCTCAACAGTGCGTGGAGAAAGCGTTGAAAGCCTGGCTGTGTCGCCATGGCATCTTGCCGCCCAAAACTCACCAGCTGAGTCTGTTGCTGACGTTGTTGCCGGGCGATGACCTGGACGTTCTACGTCCGTCCGTGTTACTTCTGGATCGCTTTTACATTCCTAGACGGTATCCCGATGCGTTGCCAGGCGCGCTGTCAGATGGACTGCCGAACGCGGCCGATGGAGAGGAAGCGCTGGAGATAGCCAGGCAGGTGTTGCAACAGATCGAACAGATACTTACACGATCTGATGCGAGCGGGTAATCTGGACCATCATCTGCGCGTGAGACCTGGCAGGTTTGAGAGACCTGCCAGGTCTGCGTTTTCCGTTTGACGCGCGTCGCATCGTCGCGTATACCGGGGGGAGATGAACAAATGGAAACAAGTCTGACGATGCCGACCGTGATGTTGAACACAGTGCAATTCGTAGTGGGTCAGGATGGCCATCCACTGATGTATGCCGTTGTCAACTGATGTATGCCGTTGTCAAGAGGAAACGTAACTGCTCAGCAGACAACATGAGCTAGGCTCTCCACCAACATGAGCTAGGCTCTCCACCAAAGATGAGAATGGCTCGACAGGAGAGTTATTTTTCAGATTTCGTACACGGATTTCACGGAACACACGGATTTTTATTTTTATCCGTGAAAT
>FWPV01013938.1_pt1 | contig 11956 bp, 5 predicted proteins | sample 2228371 | NCBI WGS metagenome assembly FWPV01 (sample SAMEA103939776, study PRJEB20133) | metagenome | reverse complement strand
GTTGGGGTTGATGTCAGGAATCTGCATACAGGTAGTCTACCAGAACTTCACCACGCCGTCACCCGCCGCCCAGCGGTTTTGGAGAGGATACACGAGATCACAAGATTGCATGATTGGGGGATTACGTGATTACGCGATTGCACGGTTGCGCGTTCCACGTTGAGATGACGAGATTACCAGATTACGTGATTGTCTTGTGATCACGTTTGCACGTTCCACGTTCGCACGTTCCCACGTTGAGATGACGAGATTACCAGATTACGTGATTGTCTTGTGATCACGTTCGCACGTTCCACGTGCCTGTACCATCCCCGCTGTCAACGAATAGGAAACGAATAAACGAATGCGGTCGCGCTCGGTGCGCCAGTGCCGTCACCCTTGCGCGTCTGCGCTTGCGTTCGCGCGTTTGCACGTTGAGATTACGTGATTATGCGATTGTTTTGTGAATATGTTCGCACGTTCGCACGTTCCCACGTTCCACGTTCGCACGTTCCCACGTTCCACGTTCCTCGTCTCACCCGATCCGCATGGTGACGACCGCCTCAGCCAGCACGCGCGCGGCGCTGGCTTCTGCCGGGCGCAGATGCTCCAGCCGGCCGGCCAGGTAGCGCGCCAGCGCTACGACCTGCTCGCGGCGGGTGCGGTTGGCGTAGTAGTCGGGCAGATTGTGGGTCAGACGCTGCGTGACCAGATCGATCTCGACGTTCTGTTGCAGTTCCATCAGCGCATAGAGCACGGCGCGCAGCGTGGCGCCGCCCAGTTCGGCGCTGCTGTCCATCTGGCTGCGCCCGAACTCGACCGCGCTCTTCAGGCGGGCGCGGTTGGCGCGCCGGTCGCCCATCAGCGCGTTGAAGTCGCGCACTTTGAACGCTTTGGCGAAGTTCTGGTAGTTGTCGAGTGTGTGCGCGCCGCGCGCTTCCAGATCGATCATCTTGAGGTAGAAACGCTCGGCGTTGCTCAGGCTCTCCCACACGGCGCGGGCGATGCCCTGCGGCGCGAGGTGGCGGGTGGCGGTGTCAACCGCAAAGGCGATCAGGTCGTCAACGAAGGTGGTTTCGCCGCGCGCGCGCGGACGCAGCGCCTCTTCTTCCATGTCGCGCCCGTCGATCCGGCGGTAACGGGTCAACGCCCGCAGCGCCGCCGCGTAGCCCGCCATCTGCAGATCGGCGTCGGCAAAGACGTTCTCGTCACGGTTGCGCCCGCGCGCCTGCTGGTTCAACCCGACCAGCAGCTCGACCTGCCGTTCGACCTCTTCCTGAATCTCCCAGGCCAGATCGTCGCGGGTGGTGCGCAACTGCTCGCGCCGTTTGCGGCAGACCAGCAGCACCGTGCCTTTGACGTAGCTGCCGTCGCGCAGCGCGCTCTCGGTTTCGGTCACCACGTACCACGCTGCGGTGACCTGCAACCCCGCCGCCCAGACGATGTTGGCCATGTCTGCCCAGATTGCGCCCGACTGGTGAGTAAACATGATCACCTGCAGGCCGTTGTCGGCCATGCATTCGGTCATGCGCCGGTAGGCCGCCACCATGCCGCGCCGGAACTCCTCGCCTTCGCCCTTGATCGCCAGCGCCCGCCGCGAATCCCATACCCAGCCGGCAAACTCCGGCGGCGGATTCTTGCGCAGCCAGGCGATGAAGAACTCCAGGATCTCTTCGTATTTCACCGCGTCGCCGTAGGGCGGGTCGGTGATGAAGAGGTCGGCGTTATAACGATATTCAGAGGCTGACTCCGTTTTGACGACACACTGCGAGTTAAGGGGAAAGGAATTCGTAAGAGATTGAAATCTGTATGATGCTAAATACAGCAGGCCGCGAGACCCGTAGTCGAAAAACGTGTTTAGCGCCTGGTTATAGAAGACTTTTTGCACGCTTCCGCCACCACCGTCACTTCTATGCCAGTGACTAATGCGTGAGTTTACATCAAAGGACTTAACCACGTTGATACGAACTCTCGCGCTAGTACAGAGTCCATTTAATAATCCATTTACCAACAACTGCCGCGGATTAAACAGATGGTGCCAGTGCGTCCAGCCGCGGGTGCGGATCGGCTCATCGGTCTTCTCACCCGGCTCGATGGGCATATCGGGAATCCAGCCGCGTTCCTGCCACTCAGTCAGATGCTGCGCCACGTACTCCTCGACGATCCGCTCGCGGGCAAGGTCGGCCTCGGTCACGGCGCGAAACTCATACTCGAAGCGACTGGAACCGGGGATGGGGCGCATCCACTGGATGCAGTAGAGCCGCTCTTGAAAGATGTCGTCGGGACGCGGTTTGAAGTCGTGTTTTTCCCACAGGCGCAGGCGGTTGCCGGTGCTGCCGTCTTCCCGACGGTAATCGCCGCGCAGGGTCGAGATGCGGGTGCGGTATTCGCGCCCATCAACGGTATGCGCCATGTAGGGGTCCTGACCGCGGCCATCGCTGCGCACGGTGCCGCGCTCGGCGGCCTTGAGTTCGTCATCGCTCACGCCGCTGCGAATGGCGATGTCGTAGCGGCGGTTGACCGGATCGGGGATCAGTTCGGCGATCACGCGGTAGCCCTTGCTGACCACCAGGGTCGGCAGCAGCGGCGCCAGCCAGCCGGTCTGCGGGCAGCGCGCCTCGACGCAGTAGAGAAAGACCTTGGCCCGCCAGCCGTTGCCGTCGCTCTCGACGCCGAGGCGGTCGATCTCAGCCTGCACCTTTGCCACCAGTTCCTGTTGCTCGCGTTCGAGCTGCGCCCGCTCCGCCGCCGTGCCGCCCACGATGTGGAACGCGCCCCAGGTCAGCATACAGGCGACCGGGTTGAGGTCAGAGGCAAAGACATCGCAACCGAGGCGGGCGGCCTCGAACGGAATCTGGCCCGAACCGCAGAAGGGGTCGGCGACGCGCGGGCGATGACCGAAGCGCAGGATGCCCAGTTGCTCGATCAGTTCGGGGAAGGAGCGGGCGCTGGTGCCGAGGTGGGCATTGACCTGCTCCCAGATATGATCGTGGACATCGGCAACCTCTTCAGGGCGGAAGAGGTCGCGGATACGTTCGCGATAGGGCGCGGGCGGCAACAGTTCAGCTTCGAGGCGGCGGCGTTCAGCCGGCGGCAGATCGGCGCGCCAGGTCACGCGCGCCCGCGCATACGCCGGATTGCTCCAGTCAACCGGCGCCGCGCGCGGCAGCGCATCGTCAGGAGTGACGACGAAATAGTCGCGCAGGCGAGCCAGCGGCACGCGGGCCAGAATCTCTTTTGGCGCGGGGCGTCGCTTCATGCGGGCCGCCAGCGAGCCATCATCCATCCCCATGAGCAGCTCGAAGATGTCGAGATCGCGCTGCGGATCATCGGTGGCCGGCAGCAGGCAGCCGAGCACGCAGGCTTTGGCGAGGATGAGCGGCTTGCGGCCCTTCCAGTAGGAGCCGAGCGCGGTCAGCGTCTGGCCGGCGCCGGCCATGCGTTCCTTGTAGACTTCCGCAGAAAGTTTTTGCACCGGCAGCAGCCGCTCGATCAGCGCCGGACGGTCAGCCCAGGCGCCGGGGGTCAGCGCCGGCGAAGCGGGGATGGTCCGGGTTGTCATCAGTCACTTCCGAGCGCTCTAAACAGTGGGAGCGTCTCCAGTTCATCCTCCACCGGACGTGGTCGGCGACGAACCTCGCCATCTGAGAGGGCGGCGCGCAGGGCCACGCGCCAGCCGCGCCGGCGATCATCGGGCAGACCGGCCTCGGCCACAGTTTTGGTAAACAGCCACCAGCGCTCTTCGGGGCGGAGCGCCAGCCACTTCTGGCAGATCACCGGCAGGGTCTCGGCGGTCGCCTCTTCAGCAGCCCAGGCCAGCACACACAATTCGCGCCCCAGCAGCCGCTCGACGACATTGGCGCCGGTATGCCAGCGCCCGCTGCGCAGCTTCGCCGCCCTCAGGCGCGTATTGAACTCACGCTGGACGATCTCGGCAATCGCCGACCAGACATGGCGCGGCAGGATGACGCGCGGTTCCTCAGGCGGAATGCCGCGTTCTTCGCCGCGATAGCCATACACTTCGACAATCCGCACCGGCTGGCTGCGCGCGGCGGGAATCTCGACGCGAAACACATGCGCGCCGAAATCGGGCGGCGCGCCAAAATCAACTGTTTCCTGCTTCACGCTCACTGCTCAATATGCTCCTGCGCCAGGGCGATCCCCATGCGACTGGCGAACTCCTGCAAATCGTGGCCGCTCGCAAAGCTCGCCCGCTTGAACGACATCGTGACCGGCGCATCGGGCGCGACCTTTTCGATCAGGCGCGCCAGCAGGTCGGTGAGGAACGCCGGTTCGACCACAATTTCACCTATCGTGACACTGATCGACTGCGCGCCCTGTCCGATGGAGATTCACCTGCTCGAACGTCGCCTTGCGTTCCGCAGCCAGTTGCAAGCCGGCGAAGGCGCTCGCCCGCGAGTCCAGTTTCGCCGGGACGCGATACTGTAACCGCGCCGGTCGCTCGGCAATAATCTTCAGGTCTTTGCGCCCGCGCGCCGCGAAGGGAAAGCGTTCCCTGGCTTCCAGCCCATCGGCGCCGGCAAACACCTGCACCAGGGTTTCGCCATCGCCAATTGAGAATGGTTCGGTGTAGACCTGCCCATAGCGCGGCTCGCTGCCATCGAGGGTATAGCGCAACTCGCCGCGCGGCGCGACGAAGAGTTCGATGATACGCCGGCCATCACGCTCGCTCAGGCGATTGCGAATCACCAGCCGGTTCGTCCAGACATACGGCTCGCCGGTTTCGTAACGACCGGTCGGGTCTTTGACCAGAAACGCCACTCGCAGCGCATTCGTGCGCAACACTGCATCAGTCAGGCGCGGACTGGTTTCCGACACCTCGCCATCTTCGGCATAGAAGATCAGCGGCGAGGGACCGCCATTGACCGGATTGACCCGCAGGCGCACAAACCCCTGATCATCAGGCTCAGACTCAGACGACACCTGCACCGAGGTGCGTTTGGGGCGCGGTTTTCTGGTCAGATAGCCGTTGCCCAGGTCTTCCCACACGCCGCGGTTCAGCGCAATCGCGCGCAGATGGTCGAGACCGCGCGGCGGCAGCCAGGGCATGCCCGGCTGCTCGGCGTAGCGGTCGGCCACATCCGCCCAGCGCGTCTCGTCCTGATTCGCGGGCCAGAGCAGGTCTTCCGCCTTCTCGCGGATGGCGTCGAAATCCTTTTCGACATCGAGATAGAGTTTCAGCGGATTGGATATCAGCGTCTGGATGATCTGCGCTTCGCCATCGAACGGTTTCGTACTATCGCGGACCATATCGAGCGGTTTGGCAGCCAGGTGCGGCTCACGACCCGGGCGCTGGATGGGGAAGAGCACTTTATCGAACAGGTTCAGGATCGTGGTTGTAAAATCGTGCGCATACGTCGCCTGGCTCCGCTCCAGGTCCTCGCGCTGCGGATGCCCCTTTGGAATGCGATGATCCGCCTTCTGCGCCGCGTAGAGCTGACGCGCCGCCTTTTCGACGCTGGCCATCGCGGTTTTATCGCCGGTCAACACCAGCAGATTGTTTTTCTGGCTCAATCCCTCGAAGAGGCGCTGCACCTCATCGGGCGGAAACTTCGCATCGGGGCTGACGATCAGCAACACCCGCCCGCGTCGCAGCCGTTCGACCGCCTCTTCCAGGCGCGGCAGCGGCAACACCTCATCATAGGCCGTCTTGCGTGCGGGCTGGAACAGCTCGCGCAGGCGCGCGCGGATCAGTTCATCAATCTGATTATCGGGCGCCTCGGTGGCCAGACTCTGCAGCAGTTTGGTGAGGTTCTCCTGGCGGTCAAAATAGAAGCGACCCTCCGGCGTATGGTGCAGATACCAGGCCGTTTTCCGCACCTCCTCGAACGCGGCGAGAAACTCCGACGGCTCGCGGCCAGGCGTTACCAGGCACTCAACCAGTTCTTCGCGAGTCAACCCTTTCACCGCATTGACAGCGGTGGAAAGGCTTGCAGTCAGCAGCAGTGAAGCCACCTGCGCCGCGGCGTCGTTCCCGCGCTGCGCATCAATGATCTGGGCATGGGCGGCGCCCTGCGCATCCCAGACATCGCGGGCGATCACATCGCGCATACCGGAAATCTCGGTCAGTTTATCGCGCACATCAGGGATTGACAGATCGAAATGCTGCGCGCCGATCAGGTAAACATCATCGGCGGAACGTTCCCACACCGAGCGCAGCAACCGCGAGACCAGTTCGAGCAGGCCGCGGGTCTGCTTAAACTGCTCATTCTCCTTGAAGAGGGCAACCAGATTCTTCAGGCGCGGATGGAACGGATAGGTCGCCCGAATCTCATCGGCAATCGCCTCAGCGCCGCGCGACGCTGTTCTGGCTCTGGCGGCTTCCGCCAGTTTCTGCGCATACGCATCGGCAATCTGCCGGATCGTCGCCTCATCGGGCAGGCTCACAAACAGCCGCCTGCGCAGAATGGCATAGATCTCATCGGCCGCCAGATCGACCGGCGTAATCGCCCGCTCCTGCCGCCCCAGTTCGGCGCGCGCATCCTCCAGCGCGCGGTTGATCAGACGCCCGCCGGTATCATACGCCGCTGCCAGGTCCGACACCACAACACAGACATTCGCCTTCTTCCCGGCGGCAGTCAACAGATTAGCAAAGGCGCGCACCGCAATATCAGCGACTGTACCGGCGCCCACCTGCTGGGTAGCGTAGTAGTGGAAGTAGGGCGGCATCTCATCGAGCAGGATCGCCACCGGACGATCACCGGCGAACAGGTTCAGCCAGTCGGTTTCGCCGGGCGCGCGCGGGCCGCCTTCCCAGAAGGGGCGAAAGAGGTCGGGACGTCCCAGTTGCGCCGCGATGTCGCCCCAGAAAAAATGGGCAGGATTATTGCGACCGTTGAAGGCCGCCACTGCCGCCGTATCGAATGCGTTCGCCCGGGTTCCATCAGCGCAATAGCGCGCGCGCAGCGCCGGATGCTTCGCCAGCAAACCGAACCCGACCAGCAGATGGGTCTTCCCGCCACCCATCGCCTGCTTGAGGTGAAAGATCGCCTGCGAAGAGCGACCGGCCAGGCGCGCCAGCCCTTCATCGATCAGGTCGCGCATCCCCTGGGTAATATGCGTGCGCTCGAAGAAAGCGACCCCATCTCCCTCATTGCTGATCAGCGCATCCAGTTGTTCAATCTGATCGCTCACCCGGATGGAGAGCGCATTCGGGTGCAGCGTACATGCCTGGCGAACCGTTTTCATGCCGTGCCACCCTGCGTGATGCTTCGGTGCGTACCATTCTATCATGGATATCGCACCACAACGGCACAAAGCTCACAAAGGCCATGCTTATGAATCTCACTGTGCCCGCGCGTCTGGTGGTCGCCCCACGGGACGCCGCAGGGCGAGGCGCGCCGCATGACCTGCATCCTCTTTGTGTGCTCTGTGTCTCTGTGGTTCGTCTCCCACGTTCCACATTCAAGCATGCTCATGTCCACGGTCGCGAAAGCCGGTCAACGATGTCGCGCCGCGCCAGCACCCGCGCACAGCGCTCCCAGCGGTCGCGGTCGGGATCAATCGTCTGTTCGTAGCGCAGTTCAAAGGCATTCCGCGCCTGATTGCGCAAATGCAGGTAGCGGTCAATCATCATTTCGAGGGTCGCGACGTCCTCAATCCAGGCATCATCAATCGTATCGGGCAGGCTGCCGAAGAGGTCATAGCGGTCTTTCATCCGACGCGAAAGAGCGGCATAAATGCGCTCATCGTGGGTGTCTTTATAGACGAGGTTGAGCATATCCACCGTCGCGCGCCGTTGCCCGAAGCGTTTGATCCGCCCCAGGCGCTGTTCGAGGCGCGAGGGATTCCACGGCAGATCAACATTGATCAGGGTTCCCAGCGTTTGCAGGTTCAGCCCTTCGCAGGCTGCATCGGTGGCGACGATCAGGCGAATATCGCGGCGACGCACCGCGTCTTTGATCATCTCGCGCTCGACAGCGGCGAATTCGCCGGCGCGAAAGACACCGCTGCGACCCGCGCCGGCATAGAGGGCAACCGGTTCATCGGGCAGGCGCTGCGTCAGGCAGTCGGCGACGGCGCGGGCCGTATCGTAATACTGGCTGAAAATGATGCACCCATGCTCCAGCCACAGTCGCCCCTCAGACCGATACCCGGTCAGAAAGGCGAACACGGCTTCGAGTTTGGGATCGCGCGCCTCGGGTCGCTCCAGTTCAGTGATGATCGTCTGCAGATGCTGCGTTTCCTCCACGCTCATCGCACTGAAGACATCGCGGCGCAACCACTCCTCTTCCTGCTCTTCATCAGGCAGGTCACGGTCGAGCAGTTTCTGCGCCGTGATCCGTCCGGCGGCAAAACTTGAGCAGACCCGCTGAAGCAGCAGCGTCTTCATAAACCCGGCCACCTTTGTCCGTTCCCCAAGCCGGCGCGTAAACGCTTCCACCGCCTGATACGCCACACGGAACGGATGGCTGGTCAGCAGTCCATGACCATCGAAGGGCACAGCGCCATATCTGCCCGCTGGCGCATCAGGGTCAGGATGCACGGCGACCGCAACCCGTTCCAGCAGCCCCTGCGCTTCGAGCGTGCGTCGCCGGCGCAGCGCCGTATGCCGGACGATGGGATTGTGCTGCTGAAGGAAGGATGGATCGAGCGCTTCGCTGAGGGTCTGGCGGGTAAGGTAGTCGAGTGCGCCGATGCCGGCGCTGCTCACGAACGTTGCATCAGCAACACCGAGGTGCTGACGCAGGCACAAAAAGAGATGATGTTCACGGGCAGGAGGGAGCGGGTTGCGCACCCACTCCCACACCTCTTCCTCGCTTCCCGGTCGGTGCTCACCCTTAACAACCGGCGCGGCCTGTTCCCAGTTATGCCAGCGGCTAAACGGTTCACGTCCCAGCACAAACTCAGCCCCCGCATTCAAAATCCGCAGCAGATCCCACAATTCGTAGACCTCGGTCTGGATGGGGGTCGCCGTTCCGAGCAGCACGTGGCGCGCCTTCGGCGCAATCTTCAGCATAAAGTCGAGCAGGTTATTCGGCTCGCGCTCACGGCGTCCCAGCCCGCCACGTCGCCGGGCGCGGTGCGCCTCATCGAGAATGACCGTTCCGTAGGTTCGGTTGAGCAGATGCTGACACTCTTCCGAGTCGTGAAAGACCAGACCGGTCGAGACAATCGCAATCTGGAAGGGGCAGCGCGCACTATCTTCAGCGCCGCGTGTGCGAATGATATGACCGCGCGGGTCGAGCCAGCACTTCTCGCGCGATGACCAGACAGCGCTGGGAATGCCGAGTTTATCGGTCAGTTCCGTCTGCCACTGGAGCGTGAGGGTCGCCGGACAGAGGATCAGGGTCGGTCCATCGTCGAGGAGCGCCGCGATGAGCGCCGCCGTCGCCAGCGAGAGGGTCTTTCCCAGCCCCACCTCATCCGCCAGCAGGAGCCGCGCCCTGCCATAGGTCTCACGATGATCGAGGAACGTCACCACGAAGGCGCGCTGCCACGGCTGCAATCCCTCGCCACTGCGATACAACGGCGCTTCTGCCAGCGCCGCCGCCGGCGTCTCGCGCGGCGCGATGGTCGTCACCGTCACCTCTTCGCGTTCCGCGATCCGGCGAACCTGCTCGATGATCAGGTCGGGCAGCGGAATGGCATCCTTCCACAGCGCGGCGAACTCCTCTTCGACCCACTGCACCCCTTCGGGCGAAGGGTCTTCCCAGACAATTTCGTAGTTGACGCTGAATGCGCTGCGCGACTCATTCGCTGAACCGATGAAGCAGGTCGTCGTCCCGTCGGGATACTCAATGACCCCTGCCTTCCCGTGCAGAAAGAGGTGTTCCGCCGGAACGACGCGCACCTCCATGCGCCCGCTGCGCAGCAGGTCATACAGGCGTCGGTAGCGTTCGCGGTGCAGCAGCGCCTCCACTTCCGGCGCCGGTTCATTCCAGCGTTCGAGCAGCGCCGTCTCGCGCGCCCGCCGCGCTACCTGCCAGTCAGCCAGGTCAATGTCGCTATTGCACACGACCTGGATCGTCTCAATCCCGTCCAGCGCCTCGCCGACCAGTTCGAAGATCGAACTGCGAAAATACCCGGCAATCCGCCGGTAGGCGCGCGCGCCACGCAGCCGCTCACCGAGAAACGCGCGACCGAGCGCCTGACGGCGCGACGAGAAGCGCTGGATGATGCTCATACATGACTCCTCCACTTCATCTCCACAGCCCCACATCTCTATAGAGAGCTTTGCGAAGCCGTTGACCCGTCCCCCGCCCCGGCGCGCCCTATGCGTGCTCCAGGCCTATCCTGCGCACCACCAGCTCGCCTGCAACCAGCGGGCGCAGGAGCAGGCGGGTCATACCGGCCTCAATGTCCAGGGTGAGCTGTTTGCGTGAGCTGCCGCCGGGCAAGGCCAGCGTCGGTTGCCCTTCGCCGTTCACGCTCCATTGGAGCTGGCCCGCGCCAGGGCTGGTCAGGTCCAGCTCCACGGTCACCCTGCGCGCACGGGCGCTGTAGATCAGCACCTCAGCTTCGCCAGGAATGCGCCGCTCGGCTCCGCCGGGAATGGCCACCGGTGGCGACCAGCCCGCCCCGATGCCCAGGAATGGCAGCGGATCGTCCGGCGGGGCCACCCTGTAGGCCAGCACCGATCCCGCCGGAATCGGTTTCAACGGACCCATCCCGCGCACCAGACCCGAGGCGCGAAAGGCATCGGAATAGGTCAGCACCGAAATCTGTCGCTCGGGCGGCGTCCCACCTGCTGCGGCTTCGGCGACTTTTTGCAGATAATGGTAGCTCAGCGCCCCTCCCGCGCTGTGGAGCATGAGATAGCGGATGTTGAAATAACTGAAGACGCTGGCCGCAATGGTGGTCGGCTGCTGCGTGATGATGTCTGGCGCGGGCCGGGCATAGGCAAACAACCGCACCGTGGGGATCTGCTCGACCAGGGGGTAGGGCAGGGTACGCGAGGTGTAGCCGCCCACCAGGTACTTGCGGTGCGCGATCTGAAACAGCAAATAGCCCGGGCTAACGTCGTAGTAAAAGGGTGATTCGATAATGGCGTACTTCTCAGCATCGTGTCCCAGTTGGGTGTAGAGCGGCGGGATATAGACCCAGACCATGGGGAACGGTGTGGTCAGGTTCTCAAATACAATCAGAGCCACCAGGCCGGCCAGCGCCAGATTGGCGGCCCGCGCCGGACGCCGCGCGCGTCGCTCCAGCAAAGTCAGCAGCCGCCGGGTCCCCAGGGCTGCCAGGATGGCCAGCGCGAGCGTGGTAAAAACGACGAAACGCAACGGGTAGCGCGAGATCCGCAGCAGGGGCAGTTCATAGAGCAATGCGCCCGGAAGCGGCACTCCCGTTCGATGGCCGAGGATCTGCAACTGCGGCCCCAGGGCCAGCAGCGCGAAGAGCGCGGCGCTCAGCGCCCAGAAGCGGCGCCGATCGGCGCGCAGGCCATACCCCGCCAGCGCCAGAGTCGTCAGGCCCAGGTAGGCGGTCTTGGCCTGGATGTGGATGTTGTCCTTGTAGCGCTGCAAGTCCTCGGCGAGCGGCCCGAAGAGCGGGTGGATCTGACTGGGGATGAAGAAGTCGGCCAGGTCAGCCGAATGATCCTGGCGAAAGGTTGGGCCGCCCTCGGTTGTGGCCGTGGGAACGCGGGCCGCGAAACGCGCCGTGGGGATGGCGAGCGGCAGCACCAGCAGCAACGCCAGCCCGCCGGCCGCCGCCACCGCCGGGGCCCCCGAGGCGCGCAGGCCGCCAGGCGCGCCCCGCGGCCAGTGAAACAGCAGCCGCGCCACGGCGTACCAGGCCGCCCAGATCAGCGTAAACAGCAGGTACTGCCAGTCGCAGAGCACCGTCAGGGCCGCCAGCGCCCCCGCCAGGACGATGCGCCGCCAGCCCGGGGCCTGCGCGGCGCGCTGGAGGGCCAGCACTGCCAGCGGCAGCGGCCAGGCCGCCAGCATATGCGTGTGGCTGCCCAGCACCTGCGAGAGCAGGTAGCCGCTGGTGGCGAAGACCGCCCCAC
>FWPV01013937.1_pt1 | contig 11956 bp, 16 predicted proteins | sample 2228371 | NCBI WGS metagenome assembly FWPV01 (sample SAMEA103939776, study PRJEB20133) | metagenome | reverse complement strand
CCGTCAGAACCGGGTCCGGCCGCAAGCCGGCGTGGAAGGCCTCCGCATACACTTCAGCCGCTGTTTGCACCCGCCAACTCCTCGAGCGCCTTGCGGATCTCGGCGCTCAACAGGTGATGGACCCGGTCGGCGTCCGTCTCCGCGGCGAGCGTCGCCGCCAGGCGGTCGGGGATGTTCAGCAGGTTGTCCCGGACCGTGCGCCCGTTGGTGAAGGCCGCCACCTGCACCTCGTCGCGGCTTACCAGCTTCGCCGTGCGCTCCTCGAACTCGATCTTGGCCAGCCGCGCCAGGTAGCTCTCGCGGATCGCCCGTGCGCGGAAGTAATCCAGGCTCCCGGCAGGCGCCTCGGCCGGCTGCGGCGGCGTGGGCGGACCGGTTTTCGCCCGCCGCTGCCCGGGCCTCGTCTTCGCCGTCCATTCGGCATCGGCGCGCTCGCTGTCGATCAGGCCGTCGGAGTTGGGTGTGATCCGCCCGGAATGGATCGCCTTTTGCACGGCCGCCAGGCTCACGCCGCGATGCTTGGCGTAGGCGCGCAGGCTCATGAGCGGCATCGAACTTTCTCGCGATCTGATGGCGGAATTCGCTTGCTTCTCCGCAGAAGGGAAGCGATGAATGGAGTCGCGATGAGGAACACCCAAACGCAATCGACCACGCAAGAGACCGCCGCCCTCCTGTACGCCGCTCGGTACGCCGAAGCCCAGGATCTGCTCGCCCGCATCGCCATGCGGCTCGAAGAGCACAAGACGCGGCAGGCCGCCGTGCCCGCCGACTGGGGCTACGCGGGCGACCTCGGCCGCATCACCGAGCAACTGGCCTGCGTACTGGCCGGCCTGGGCGATCGGAGCGCGGCCGGCGCCAGGGGCCTCGCGTACTGACCCGCAAGGAGACAAACCCTTTCGGCGACACCCTACATCGAATGCTCGCTGTGTGACGAAGCGAAGCCGATCCACCGCGAGCTTGTGCTGACCAACTGCGAGGGGCTGCTCCTCGACAAGGTCCAGTTCTGCCGCGACTGCTGGAATGACATCCGGCAGTCGGTCGAGGACGCCAGCGGCCTCATTGACCGCCGCCAGGAGGACTGACCACGATGGCCATCACCCGCGAAAAACTGATCGCCTGGGCCACGCGCAACGGCTGGAAGCTCGACCGCTGGGGCCACCTCAAGAAGGAATTCTCGAACGGCACGCACCGCATCAAGCTGAGCCGGATCGCGGCGCGTCATGAAATCTCAACGCCGTGGGGTTGGGCGCGCCTGGCCAGCGGCTACTACAAGAACTTGCACCTCACCGCCGACGATCAGCTCGGCGGCATGACCCGATAGAAAGGACACCTGCTATGACCACGTTTGCCATCGACAGCGACAACACCATCACCGCCTACCTGGCCGGGGAGGCGATCCCCGAGGACCTGGCGCGATTCTCAAGCGAAAAGGAACTCACCAGACTCGCCGCCCACTGGCCGGCCGAGCGGCTGGTCGAGATCTGGAACGGCTTCGCCGGCGTGCCCCCGTTCGGCGAGCTCAAGCCAGTGAAGAAGTTCACCAACCGCAAGACCGCCGTCGCGCGGATCTGGCGCGCCATCCAGGCCCTGACGCCCACCCCCGCGCCCCAGACCGCCAAGGGTGCGCCGAAGAAGGCGCAGGCGAGCGAGGAGGCGGCCTCGACCGGCGGCGCGAAGTTCGCGCGCGAAGGCTCGAAGAAGGCCCTCGTCCTCGATCTCCTGCGCCGCCCGGACGGCGCGACTCTCGCCGACATCATGACCGCCACCGGCTGGCAGGCCCACAGCGTCCGCGGCTTCCTCTCGGGCTCGCTCGGCAGGAAGATGGGGCTCACGGTCGAGTCCCTCAAGACACCCGAGGGCGCACGGGCGTACCGCATCGCGGCCAAGTAGCAACATCCGCTTCACCCTCCACCGCCAGCCTCAGTCGCTGGCGGTTTCTCTCTTCTGCCGTACGATCCCTTCAATTCGTTCCTCCAGCAAAGCCTCCCGCAGGTCAGCTTCGGCCCTCCGAAGGTACAGACCGTTCAGGCGCAAAATGATGCGGCTCTCGAGCTCGGCCAGCTCCTTGCGCACCTCGGCCAGCAACGCCCGGTTCTGAAGGCTCACGTAGGTGGCGATCAGACCTGATGCCATGCCAATGCTAGGTATCAGCCAGGCAGTTAGGGTTTCAACAGTCACCGTCAGCTCCTGCAGAGCCCATTCGAAAGCTCGGTATTCCTATTGACGGAATACTGGCCTCATAATAGACTGAGGATTGATCCGCTCGTTTCGATGCCCCGAGACTGCCGCTCTGTTCGCCGATCAGCTTGTTCCGCGCTTCCGTCCGATCGAACGGGTGGCCCGCCGCAAGCTGCTGTATCTGCATGCCGCACGGCGGCTCGAGGATCTTCGCTGCCCGCCCGGCAACCGCCTGGAAGCTCTGAAGGGCGGCCGGGCTGGCCAGCACAGCATCCGGATCAACGACCGTTGGCGCATCTGCTTCGTCTGGCGTGACGGCGAAGCGCATGAAGTGGAGATCGTCGACTATCACTGAGGGCACCATGGCCAAGAAGTCACAGCAACTCGAACCGATCCATCCCGGAGAGATCCTGGCCGAAGAGTTCATGAAGCCTCTCGGGCTGAGCATCAACGCCCTGGCCCGCGACCTTCATGTGCCTCCAAATCGCATTCACGCCATTGTTCATGGCGAGCGTTCGATCACTGCGGATACCGCCCTGCGGCTTGCGGCGTACTTTGGCACCTCGGCCGAGCTCTGGATGAATCTTCAATCCGAGTACGATCTGCGTCAGGCACGCCGGACTCTGGGGCCCGAAATCGAACGCACGGTGCGGAAACGTCCGGCGGCGTAACCGGCGCCTGCTGTGACTCCCGCTCCCGCTGCAAGATGCGAAGCTCCTGCGCCCAGTCGTGCAGCGCGAGGCACAGGCCCGCGACGTCCGGATGGCCGGCGCGCAGCAGCGCCTCGGCGTCGGCCATCTCCCGTTCGCACCGCGCCACCTCACGCCGCCACTGGTCCTCGTTCCAGGGCGATCTCGTCAAACCCTCGTCCGTCGGATTCGAGCACGGCGCGCTTGCCGGAAAATTCTTCAAAACGCCGGATGATGACATCACAGTACTTCGGCTCCAATTCAATCAGCCGCGCCTGGCGGTGAGTCTTCTCGCAGGCGATGAGCGTCGAGCCTGACCCGGCGAACGGATCGAGCACCGTGTCACGGCTCTTGCTCGAGTTGCGAATGGCGCGTTCAACCAACTCCACAGGCTTTTGCGTAGGATGGAGCTCGTTTTTGACCGGTTTCCTCACGAACCACACATCGCCCTGATCGCGCGCGCCGCACCAGTAGTGGTCCGTGCCCTCCTTCCAGCCGTAGAGGATCGGCTCATACTGCCGCTGGTAATCGGCGCGGCCCATGGTGAACGTGTTCTTCGCCCAGATGAGGAACGTCGACCAATGGCCTCCCGCCTCGGTGAACGCCCTGTGCAGCGTGTGCAGCTCGGACGACGACATGCAGATGTAGACGGTGCCCTTGGTCACGGCCAGGATGTTCGCGCAGGCGTCGCGCAGGAAGGGTTCGAACGCGGGGCCGAGGTTATCGTTGGCGATCCGGCGATGCTTCTTTCGAAGCTTGTCCTTCATCGTGGCGCCGTAGTTCACCCCATAGGGAGGGTCTGTCCAGGTCATGTCGGCCAGCCCGCCGGCCAGCACCTTCTCGACCGCCTCCATCTGCGTCGAGTCGCCGCACAGCAGCCGATGATCTCCGAGCAGCCACACATCGCCCGGCGCCGTAACTGCCGCCTCCTGCGCCTCCGGGACGGCATCTTCGTCCGTCAGTCCCGCGGACTCGCCTTCCGGCTCCGCGAGCAGCGCCTCGATCTCCGCGTCTTCAAAGCCCAGCAGGTCGAGGTTGAACTCGTCCTCGCGAAGCGCCTCGAGTTCAACCCGCAGCATCTCCTCATCCCACCCGGCGTCTTGGGCAAGCCTGTTGTCGGCGATGACCAGCGCGCGGCGCTGCGCCTGGCTCAGGTGATCGAGCACGATCACCGGCGCTTCAGTCATCCCGAGCTTCCGGGCGGCCATCACGCGCGCGTGGCCGGCGATGATGACGCCATCGGCTCCGACGAGAACGGGGTTGACGAAGCCGAACTCGGCGATCGACGCTGCGATCTGCGCTACCTGCTCCTCGGTGTGCGTGCGCGGATTCCTCGCGTAGGGAATCAGCCGCTCCAGCGGCCAGCGCTCGATGTGGAGGTTCGGCTTCACTTCTTGGTATAGGGGGCCTCGGCCGGCGTGCCATCGGGGTTGGCGAAATGGGCGATCACGGCCGTGAGACCCTGCACCGCCGACAACGAGACCATGGCCCAGAACTTGCCGCGCCCGGGCAGCAGGTCGATCGAGGCATTCAAGCCCTGCGCCACCAGCGCCAGCATCTGAATGGCGACATTCAAAGAGAACTTCATTTTCGTCAGCTCCTGGAATTGTTTGACGAGCGGCCGCAGCCGCCACCACAGCCGCAATTCGCGGGTCATCGGCAATGCCTGGTCGCGGAGGCGGGAATCGAACCCGCGGCCTGCGGATTATGAGTCCGCTGCGCTGCCACTGCGCCACTCCGCATCTGAATTCGAGTCGTGAAATAGCGGGGCGGTCCGACACGGGGATGCCGAGCCGCCCCTTCCTTGCGCCCTTCAGGAGAAAGACTACTTGCCCTTGGCCAGCGCGTCGGCCACCGCAGCCGCGACCACCGCGCCGATGGCCTTGAGTGAGACGTCGTCGATCGCCACCGCCCGCGCCGTCAGCGTGTCGCCCGCACCGGCCTGGATGGGATTCCATTGGCCGTCGATGGCGATATCGCCGTGACGCACCGCTTGCTTGGAGACCAGGTTGGCCGTCTCGACGGCGTTCTGGAGCGCCTGCGAGGCGATCTGGTTCAGCCGCGTCTGCTCAGTGAGAGCCTGCCGCGCGGCCTGGATGTCCAGGTCCTGGTAGACGTCGTAGGTGCGCTTGATGTTGGCGAACGTCACGCGCTGGTTCTCGCTGTGCGCGGCCCCAGAGGTGGCGCTCGTGTTCTTGAACGATTCGTCGGTCCCGGTCTCGAACTCGCGTTCGGCCTGGTTCGGCGTGGCTACTTCTGGCATGGTGATTTACTCCTTCACGTGTTGGATGGAAATGGTTCGCCCGTCACCGCATGGACGGGCGTGAGCTTCAAGGTTTCCTGCATGCGGCGCAGGATCACGTCGCAGTAAGCCGGGCTGATCTCGACGCCGAAGCCTGATCGCTCGAGCAGCCCGGCGGCGACGAGCGTCGTGCCGCTGCCCGCGAACGGATCGAAGATCACATCGCCCGCGTCCGAGAACGCCTTGATGAAGAACTCCGGGATCGCGCGCGGAAACGGCGCCGAGTGGTTCCCCTGCGAGGACTCGGTCTTGGCTTCGATCACGTTTGAGGGCCGCGCGAGGCCTCCGTGCCGGCCCTCGAGATCGTTCGCGTTGCGGCGCGTGGTCTGCCAGGCCGCATGGTTCTTGCCCTTGTCGGCCGCCGCGCCGCGCGGCCCCGTGCCGAGCAGTCCGCTGCCCGAGGTCGATTTCGGATTGTCGGGCGAGTAGTCGAAGCAGTCGTCGGACCAGTGCGCTACCTCGCGCGGCCGGAACTTGATCTTGCGCTCGCGCGAGAAGTGATAGACCGGCTCCCAGGCGTTCTTGAAGCGGTTCGACCAGCCGCCGGGAACACCGTCGTCGGTCTTGCGCCAGCAGAACTCGTCCACAAACCGCCAGCCCCATTGCCGCTTGTGTGCGAGCACCAGGTCCATCACGTAGGTGTGGCGCTCGCCTTCGTCGGCGTGGGCTTTGATGTTGAGGAAGTAGGAGCCGTCAGGCGCCAGCACCGATTCGATCGCCGCGGCCACGTCCCGGAACCAGGCGACATACTTCTCGGGCGGCACGGGTTCGAAGCCGCTCGAAGGATCGTACTGCCGCTGCGTGGCGTAGGGCGGCGACGTGATCACTACGTTCGCCTTCTGGCCCTCGAACAAACGCGCGATGATGCCGGGATCGCGGCAGTCGCCGCAGATCAGGCGATGCGGCCCGATGAGCAACAGGTCGCCGGGCCGGGTGACCGCCTCCGTGGGCACTTCCGGCACGGAGTCCTCGGCGTCGTTGGACTCGGGCTCCGCGTCCCGTTCGAGCGACGCCAGGAAGTCGTCGATCTCTTTCTGATCGAACCCCGCGAGCGTGGCGTCGAACCCGGCATCGGCCAGTTCCTTCAACTCGAGCGCCAGCAGTTCGTGGTCCCATCCGGCCAGCTCCGACAGCCGGTTGTCGGCGAGGAGGTAGGCCCGCCGCTGGTTCTCATCGAGGTGATCGAGCACGATCACCGGCACTTCGGCGAGCTCCAGTTTCTTCGCTGCCAGCAACCGCCCGTGCCCGGCCACGATGCCGTCGCGCGAGTCGACCAGAATCGGGTTGCAGAAGCCGAACTCCGCAATTGAGGCCGCGATCTGCGTCACCTGCTCCTCGGAATGCGTCCTGGGGTTGCGCTGGTAGGGCGTAAGCCGCGCGAGGGGCCACAACTCGATGCGCCTCGCCATCGCTGGCGTCACGCGATCAACTGGCATAGCTCGGCACCCAGGTCCAATAGGCGACGATCAACCCCTCGCCCGCCGTGTTGGCGTCGACGAAGTAGTCCGACGGCCGCAGGTCGCCAGCAGCGGACTCGAGCACCAACTCATCGGCCACGCCGCCGCCCGCGCCCGTGGGCCAGAACTCTTTCACCACGCCGGCACCCGTGGCTTTGTTCATTCCTTGCAGGCCGAGGAACACCCGCCCCGTCTCGCCGATGACGGCGGCGAACCGGATCCGGTGGGCCCGGATCGAGGTGTCGGAGGTCACCCGGACGGGAGCTCCTGGCGTAGAGACCGCGATTCTTCCAAGCGATCGCGGCTGGAGGGAGGGAGAATCAGCCATGGTTTGCTGAAGGCCTCAACGGAGGCAGTGACAACCGACAACCGACCACCTTTTTTCCGTCGTGACGCAAGCGAAATCGTGCCACCCGACCACCGCCGCCGATGGGCGCCAGGAAGGACCCACGATTGCTTCGCATCTTCGGAACTTCCGAAGATGGCTCGTTCATCTCGGCCGCAGCCGCTCTGCCTGCCGGCTTTTCCTTGCCCTCCCTCAGCACCCCTTCGACGCGGCCGCGGCTCGGAACGCCGGCCGCGATCTCCTGGCCCGCTTTGCCTGTCCGATCACGCCGCGCACCTTGGCGATCCAGCGCGCGCTGACCTGCTTCTTGCGCTGAGTCATCGCACGACCAGGCAATCGGTAACGACCTGGAGGAAAACGCCCCGCGCCGAGAACGGAACGCCGTCCTCGTCCTTCCCGTCCAACCGCCGCAGCTTCCAGCAGCGGCCGTGTTCCAGGTTCTCGATGAAGCTGTAGCGAGTCCCCACCTTGGCATGGGCCTCGACCGGGCTGCTGCCGTCCTCCCGCCGCAGCCAGATCGCCTTGAGATGCCCTTTGCGGCCATACGACGGCTTCACGAAACCGCCCTCGATCAGCCGCTTGGCTGCATCCAGTGCTCGGAAACCGAGCGATCTGCCATCGGGCGCATACAACGGGATCTGTTGGTTCTTGGAAGACACGTGGAGTGTGAGGGGCGTAAGGGAAGGAGTTTCGCGAGAGTCCCGTCTCTCGTTATTCGCTTACTATGTACGCCGGATCGTCCCCGAGTGTCCGGCCGAGAAGCTGATTTTCTTCGAGCACCGCCCGAACCTCGGCGACGTTGTGAACCACGGCCACGACCGCACCCGCTTTCCGCCACTCTTCGAGCCGCTTTGCTTGCAGCGCCGAAGGCCTCTCGCCCGGGCGCTTCACCTCGAGCTGCACGCTGCGCCCAAGGATGCAGGCGTCGATGTCTGGATCGCCGGCCACGCCCATACCGCCGCCCCAGCGCTTGCGCGCCAAGCAATCAGAGAGACTGTTCAGGTACGCGAGGATCGCCTTCACGATGGCACGCTCCGTGGTCACGCTCGCCGCCTCCGAGGCATCGACTGTTCCGCGGCTTCCGCCGCCGCTTTCCTCAGCCGCTCTCTCCGGTACTCTTCGAAGATCCGGGCGACTTGCCGCCGCCGCCAGTTCTCGGGGCTGATCCACTCGAGCCCCTCGTCGTTGATGACCAGCGGCATCGAGTCCATCTTCAACACCCGTGCCGCCCATCGGAGTTCGTCCATGTCGGTGCGGGGCGGGTAGGCCAGGGCAAGATGGCCCAGCGGCAGGCGAATGATGCGGATGTCGGCGCGGTTCATGAAATCCTGCGCCCGGCGCACGTCGATCAACTCCTGCCTGTGCTCGCGCACGAGCTGCTTGATCTCCTCAGGCGCTCCCTTGTCGATGCGTAGCTTACCCTCGTCGTCCAGCCAGACCGAGACCCCAGCTTCCATCAGGCGGTCCAGAACCGCTTCAACGTCCACGGCGACCTCCGAGTGAAGGGTGAAGGGTTGTGAAGGGTTTTCCTATATAAGCTCTATACGTATATAAGGGCATAGGTTCTTTCTTCGCGTATAGGCGGATAATAGGGTCAATCCTTCACAACCCTTCACTCCGAAGAGCTTCTGTTGAAAACAAAGGACTTGCGCAAGCGAAAAGTGAAGGGTTGTGTGGCTCAAACTTCCTCGCCTTCCTCCTCGTGGACCAGGTGGGTTTGCCGCGGCGGCGCTGAACCGCGCGGCGTATCGTAGTGGTCTTCGGTCCGCAGGCCGATTCCCGAGTACAGGAAGCCCCGGTTGGTCTTGGTCTTCTCGAATCCTCGTTCGCTCATGAATGAGGCAAACATCTTGTGGCTGACCGGCGACTCGCCGTACTGCTCGGCCCAGGACTTGTACTCGCGGTACAGGGCCAGCGACAGCACGCGCGCGTTGGGCGCCCGCACGCACTTTTCTTCGAGGAACATCGCGAAGGTATCCTGCTCGGCCTCGTACTCGCGCGTAGCCGCCACCACCTCCTCCGGGACGCCCAGGCCATTGCGCTGCCATTCGAGGCACCCCTCCAGCGCCCAGTTCAAGATCCCCGAGAACTCCCGCCGGAACATGGCCATGACCTCATGGCGAGGCTTCTGGCGGTCCTTGGGGATCGTCACGTGGAAGGGGATCAGCTTCAGCCGATTCCACAGCGCGCGGTCGCCGCGCACCTGCGGCTTGTGGTTGGTGGCCAGCCATGGCTTGAACTCCGGGTAGAACTCGAAGAACTCGCCGCGCATGAACCGCGCCGAGAGCTTGTCGCCGCCGGTCATCTCCTTGATCAGCGACTCCGACAGGCGCGAGCCGCGCTCGTTTTCGGAAGCCCACACGAAGCGGGCGCCTTTGAGCTTGGCGACGTCGTTCGGGATCGCTCCGTCCTTCTTGCGCAGGAAGGTCTCGGTGGGCGTGCGCACGGCGTAGTCGCCAAGCAGCAATTGAATGACGTCGACCATGGTGGACTTGCCGTTGTCGCCGCTCGCCCCGTAGAGGATGAACATGGCCTTGTCCGACGTGATCCCCGTGAGGCAGCAGCCGAAGGCGCGCTGAAGAAACGAGACCAGCCGCCGGTTGCCGCCCATGACCATGTCGAGGAACTCGAGCCAGTTGGGGCAGGACGCCGTGGGGTCGAAGCGAACCGGCGCGAGCTTGGTGATGCGGTCCCGCTGGTCGTGTGGGCGCAACGTGCCGGTGCGCAGATCGAGCGTGCCGTTCTCGACGGTCAGCAGCCATGGGTCACGGTCGAGGTCGCCGGGCCGGACCGCAAAGGCCGGGTCGGCTTTGGCGAGGTTGATCAGAGCCGTCTGCGCGCGGAACGACTCGGACCGCGCCAGGTGCTTCAAGAAGGCCTGCCGCTCTTCGTCGTCGCGGATTCGCTTGGCGAGCGGGTACAGGCTCCGGATCAGCAGTCCGGCCAGGCGGTAGACCTCGAGCGTCTCGTCCTCTCGCCAGCGCATGTTGTCCCATTCGAACCAGCGGGTCCACTTCTCGCAGTACAGGAGCCGGTCGCGATACCGGGCGGCAAAGCGCTTGGCGTTGCCGAGGTCCGTGAAGTGCTCAATCTGGGAGGCGGCGGCCGTGACCGCCGGGGGCGGCGGGTCGGATTCGTCTTCATCCTCTGGTTCCACATCCTCGGGCGGCCCGGACTCGCCGGCTTCGCCGCCCACCTCCAGCCGTCCGATTGCGATGGGCGAGTTCACGTTGCCGCGGAACAGGCACGCGTCGCAGAACCGGGCGCCGCCAAGGTCGGATTCGACGTAGGCGCACGTCACGGGGGCTACCTGCTCGCCCGATGCCTGCTTCAGCTTCCGCTGTGTCTCGCGACGCGAATACTTCGGGTGCGGCTGGCTCAGCTCGTGCGCCCACCGTTCGGCATCCTCGCAACGGGCGACGACGGTCAACATCCGGTACCACTCGGGCTCGGGCAGCGTCGCCGCGTCGTCCCGGCAGTGGCGCATCCAGGCGCAACCTTCGAGAATCGGTGGCAGCTTCGCCGGCGGCAGGTCCGGCGGCGGCTGGCTGGGCGCGGGCTCGCCGGGATCATCGAGCCCGCAAAGGACCTCGGCGATGTCGTCGACGCAGTACGCCCGGTCGAAGTACTCGGCCATCACCGGGCGCACGTCGCCGGGGAGCTTGCGGTTGAAGGTTCCCGGCACACGCAGCACGCGGCAGAGATCGGCGGTCGGGTCGATGGTCCAGCCTCGCGCCCGGGCCTGCAAGCGAAGCATCTGTTGGAAGCGCCGCGACAGTGATTTCAGATCCTGCCGTTCGGCCTCCGTCTCGATGACGAACGGCTCCCGGAAGAGCCAGTACACCTGGAGTCCGAAGCCGCTCCGCACGATCACCGACGGCGGGAGTCCGATGGCCTCCACCAGAGAGAGCGCCTCTTCTTCGCTGCCGGGTAGATCCTTCGCCTTATGTGCCGCGCCACCGATATCGATGTCGGCCCATACGCCGGGCACCGACACGACACCAGCTTCCTTCCCGCGGCTCCCGTGCTCGAGCGCCTGGCCCTGCAATCCGACCGCTACGTAGACGTCCTGCCGCGAGGCCCGATCCGCGCAATAGGCGACAGCGGCATCGAGGGCGCCCTCTTGCGCGAGACGAAACGCCCTCGATGCCTTGTCCTGGCGGGTCCACACCACGAGCCACCCTTGCGGCTCGGGACCGTGGACCCGCTCGATGAATTGCCGGATGGCCAGTTCGCCGACCTCCATGCTTCCTCCCCGCGCCGGCCGTGTCAGATGATTTCGCCTTCACCGTGCTGAACATCTTTCGCCGTGGGAGCTGAGGGCGCCGATTCGAGGAACGGCTTGAGCATCGCCGCGTACTCCTTGATGCGCGCGGCCTGTTCCGGCGAGAGCCGGCCGCCGGAGGTGAACGTCGCCCGCGAGTACACAATGCCCTGCGCGTTCTTCGTCCTCTCGAGGCCGATCTTGGTGATCAGGCTGTAGCAGGGCACCGCCTTCGACGCGAGGCGCATGAAGTACTGCCGCGCCGGCTTGACCGAACTCGCGGGCAGGCTCACGATCTCGGGCAGCAGGTTCTCCTCGCGGACGAAGAACAACTGGCGCACCAGCTTGCAGGCCTGGCCCTCGCCCTTCGGATCGCTGCCGAACTGCGCGAAGGGGCACTTGTGACAGTCGCCGCCCGGCTTGCCGGCGCCCGTGCGGGCATCGAGCGAGTAACAGTCCGGCGGCATGTTCCCGTCCGACTGCTCGAGCGGCACGCTCCAGTAGGCGCGCGTGTCGCGCCAGGCGACGATGATGCCCGTGAGTTCCTTCACCATCTCCTCGCCGTCGAGGGTTTGCAGCGTCCAGGCCGTGCCGCCGCCCGCCGGGATCTTGATGCGCTCGAAGTCGGTGGTGCTCATGCCGCTGTCTCCGAGGTTGGCCGCCACCGCGTCGCGGATCTCCGCGACCGGCGTCTGGAACACGACGAAGGGACTGATCGCC
>FWPV01013933.1_pt1 | contig 11956 bp, 13 predicted proteins | sample 2228371 | NCBI WGS metagenome assembly FWPV01 (sample SAMEA103939776, study PRJEB20133) | metagenome | reverse complement strand
CCTGACGCTCCAGGGTGGGATCCAGGTAGGGTTCGCGCAGGTGAGAGGTGAGGTTCCGCCTCGTCCAGGCAATCAGTGGCCCGATGAGGGGCAGCCTGGAACGGACCTGGTAGTCGCGCAGCATATCGCGTGTGATCGGGCCGGCCGAAACTTTCCCTGACGCGCATCCGTGACGTCTTCCGTCCGTGCCCGATCCCCGGGCGCGACAACGACATGGGAGACTACCGATGACCTTCAAGACGATCCTCGCCGCCTCCGCCCTCGCTCTCGCCGCCGGTGGTGCGCTGGCCGCGAACCCGATGGTCGGCGGCGCGCCGATGTACGAGAACCGCAACATCATCGAGAACGCGGTGAATTCGGCCGACCACACGACATTGGTGGCCGCCGTCCAGGCCGCAGGCCTTGTCGAAACGCTGCAAGGAGCCGGACCTTTCACCGTCTTCGCGCCGACCAACGCTGCCTTCGACAAGCTTCAGGCCGGCACGGTCGAGACGCTTCTGAAGCCCGAGAACAAGGACCAGCTGGTCAAGGTTCTGACGTGCCATGTCGTCGCGACCAGCGCGCTGTCCGACGCCATCATGGGCATGATCGCCGATGACGGCGGGATGCATCCGGTTCCCACGGTCGGGGGCTGCACGCTTCAAGCCAGGATGGACGGCGATGCAATCGTCCTCGAGGACGAGCGCGGCCGTTCGGCTCGGGTGACGATCGCGGATGTGCGGCAGTCGAACGGGGTCATCCACGTGATCGACACCGTGCTTCTGCCCGCGATGTGACGTCCGCACGGTAACGGTTGCGTCACCCGGCATGCCCCGCCGCCGCGAAGCCGGCGGGGCATGCTACACTCGACCCAGGAGGATACCATGGACAGACGCCATTTCCTGACCACCACGGCCGCCATGCTTTGCGCGGCTCCTGTTCGTGCCGAAGGTGATTTCGAAGTGACCCGCTCCGAGGCCGAGTGGCGCACGATGCTGAGCGACCTGGAATACGCCGTCATGCGTGAGGAAGCGACCGAGCGCGCCGGCACCAGCCCGCTGGACAAGCTCTACGACCCCGGCACGTACCATTGCCGTGGCTGCGACCTGCCGCTGTATTCGTCCGAGGCCAAATACGACAGCGGCACCGGCTGGCCCAGCTTCTGGGAGGCACTGCCCAACGCCATCGGCACGAAGGAGGATCGCCGGCTGTTTTCCGTGCGAACCGAATGCCACTGCCGCCGCTGCGGAAGCCACCTCGGCCATATCTTCGACGATGGCCCTGCGCCGACCGGAAAGCGGCATTGCATCAATGGCGTGAGCCTGGTCTTCAGGGCCGCCTGAGCCGCCAGAGCCAGGCCTGCCCGGCAAGAAGGCCCTGAAACTTCGACAGAATCCGCAAACCGGGCGCGCCCGGTCCGGTTTCGCCGCTCGCAAGGCGCTCGACCGCCACCTCGGGTGGACAGGGCAGACCGCTCACGGGATCGAGATAGCGCGGATAGGCGATCAGCACCGCGTGGGCCAGTGCAGCAAGGTTCGGCCTCGCTGCACGGCGTGCCGGGACGGGACCCAAGTCGCGTGTCAGCCCCCAGCCTGCGTAGAACGGCGCACCGAGGGACGTGACGGGCTTTCCGCGCAGAAGCGCCTCGAACCCCAGAAGCGAGGTCAGCGTCCAGACTTCGTCGCAAGCCTCGATCAGGCGGGCGGGGTCCGCGCCGTGCACCACGACGTCGGCGAGCCGCGCCAGGTCACTGTCCGACACCGCACCGGGGCGCAGGCCAGCCTCGACGTCAGGATGGGGCTTGTAGACGATCACCGCGCCAGGATTCTCGGCCCGGGCGCGGTCGAGAAGTGCAAGGTTCGTGCGTTCGTTCCGGCAGGCTGTCAGGATCGAGGCGTCGTCCTCGACCTGACCTGGCACGAGGATGCGCCGGCCTTCGGGCAATGCCGGTGCGGCCTTTCCGATGGCGGCGTACTTCGTTACGCCGGCCTTCAGGATGGCCGACACAAGTCGCTCTGCGCGGACCAGACGCGAGGGCGGCAGGGCCGCGGCCTCGGCGATCAGCCGCTCCAGCCGGCTTTCCTGTGCGGGGTCGTAGTAGATGCCCAGGTCGTCGGCGACCAGCGACAGGGGCGGCACCAACTGCGCACCCAGCCCGCGCGAGCGCAGAAACCCGTCCTCCACCCGTGCGAAGGGAATGCCCTCCGCTTCGGCAAGCGCGGGCAGGTCGGCCGCCTCGCGCGCCCAGACCAGCAAGCCGCGACCCTCCCGTGCCGCGCGTTCCGCCGGTCGGCGGTTGTCGAAGGCAACAGGCCTCCAACGCCCGAAGAAGCGCTGGACATGCGGTCTCTTCCAGAGCCGCATTCCCGCCGCGACATGGCCGTGCCGGTCCTCGCGCCAGGCGCGGACCTCGGCTTCGAGGTATGCGAGCGCATCCTCGAACGAACCAAGGCGGTCGCGGCAGGGGTCGTACCAGGTCGGCGCGAGGATCATCGCCGCCGCGAAAAGCTGTGCCCGCGTGAGCCGGCGACTGCGTCGCGGCACGGGGTTTTCGTCCTGCGTCAGACCCCAGCCGGCATAGAAGGGCTGGCCGAAAACGCGAGGATTATGGCCCGCAAAGATGGCGTCCAAGCCCATCTGTGAGGACACCGTGTAAACCGCCACCGCGCCCTCGAGCAGCGTCCAGGGCGCGATGGGGGCATCGAGGAACGCGACGTTGTCGCGTGTATCCTCGGGCCTGAAGTGGCCCGGGCGGAGGCCGTGCATCGTCTCGGGATGCGACCGGATGTAGATGCGCGCCCCGGGGTTCTCGATCCGGGCGAAGGCAAGCATCTCCTCGAAAGTGTCGCGTGTGGCGCCGCTTGCGGTGACCGAGGCGTCTCCCTCGGTCTGGTCGATCACCAGCACGTAGCCGGGCACGGGCGGCTCCAGCGCGAGGTCGTGCATGTTGTACTTCGAAAGCTCTCCGGCCCTCAGTCGCGCCATCCCGTCCCTCGCGCGCTCGAGAAGCGCGTGGTCGTCCAGCGGATGGGTGGCCAGCAGCGTCTCGAGGTCGGATGGACGCGCGGGGTCGAAATGCACCCCCGACCGGTCCAGAAGAAGTCCCAAAGGCGGGTCGCCCGCGCGACCCGGCCGCACGGACCGCAGGAAGGCGTCCTCGACCCTCAGGATCGGCGCGCCACTCCGCGCGGCCACCGCCTCCCCGCGTCCGGAGGTAGGGCTCTGTCCCCAGACGCCGACCATGTCGCCTTCACCCGGCGCACCCAGCCGGATGTCATATCCTGCAAGGTCCAGGATGCGCCGCACCCGGCCCTGCGTCAGGAACCCGCCGTTGTAGACATAGAGCGGCTGACGCGCGCCTTGGGGTCCGCCGTCCACCGGGCTCAGTTGCCGTTCGCAAGGTCCGACAGCGAATTCACGCTGCCCGCCGTGCCCGTCAGTGCGCTGATCGTCTTCTGCCACTGCACGAAAGGCGCCTCGGTGACATAGATCGTGTCCTCGTCGCGGATCTGGAAGTCGCGTGCGAAGAACACGCCCATCGGCTGGGTGAGGTCGATGATGTAGGCCACGCGCTGGTCGCCCTTAAGACCGCTATGGCCGGTGATCTGGCTGACGACATGCGCGGATTCGTCTCGCAGGATGAAGATCCCGGTCGGATCGGCCGTATTCGAACTCAGCCCGCCAACCTGTGCGATGGCGTCGATCGCCGACAGGGTCTGGGTCTCGAAGGTCACCCGGCTCTGTCCGCCGGTCGCGCCGATCGCGGTGAAGGACCGGCTGTCCTCCTCCACCAGGATGCGGTCGCCGGGGCGCAGCGGGATGTCGTTGCGTGGATCGGCGTAGAGATCTTCCAGCCAGATCGTGCCGCGCCGGCCGTCGCGGATGACCGTTATGCGGGTGATCTCGGGCTCGATCGTCACCCCGCCCGCTTTCGCAAGCATCGAGGTCAGCGTCCGTGTCGGCCGTTCCAGCGCCACGACGCCCTGCGAGCCGACCTTGCCGATCAGCGACACGGTCGCGCCGTCCCCGGCTTCGCGCGTGACAAGGACCTGCGGGTCGGGCGTCTGTGTCTCGAGCTGTCGCGTGATGGTCTGCCGCAGCGCCTCGGGCGAGTCGCCAGCGGCACGGATTCGACCCGCGTAGGGCACAAAGATGAAGCCTTGTCCGTCGACCTGCACCTGCTCGAGGTTGGTCCGGCGGCTCTGGTCGCCCGACAGCACGCCCTGGTCGACGTTCTCCCAGATGCTGATCGACAGCACGTCCCCCGGGCTGATCGTGTCCGAAGGGATCACTCCTGCCGACCGGAACGCCTCGGAGAACCCGCTTGCGGTGGGCAGCGTCGTCAGTCTCACCACGCGGTCGTCGACGGGAACGATGAAGGCGTTCCCCTCTCGCTCGACCGCACTCGACAGGAATTCCTGCTTGGTGGGCCCCGATCTCGGCAGGCCGCAGGCGGCGGTCAGGGTGGCAAGGCAAATCACGACTGCAAGGCGCGGGCGCCGGTTGGTCGACGGTATCACGTGGCCTATCCCCCAGCGGGCATTCTTCTCTGGTGCGTGCAGGTCTTACCGGGTCATGGCCTGACCGGCCAGAGCCGACTATGTGCCTTCGGCGACAAGCGTCAAGTGTTGCCTGCCTGCACCGAAGGTGCCGGCAAGCTGGTCGTAAGGGTCCATCGGCGCAAGCATCATGTCCACCAAACGCCGCAGCGCGAGACGCCGGGACCTGAGCGCGTAGAACCCGCCCGGCACCTGCGACGTGGCAAGCAGATAGGCACGATAGGCGCGGTACGCCGCCGGATCGGGCCGGTCAGGCGCGGCGAAGAACGTCGTCAGAGGCTTGTCCGACACCAGTTCGGGCTTGGCATATACCGCACGTCCCAGGGCCTTGACGGGCAGACCGCGCCACAGCGCCTGTTGCGCCGAGGTGGAGTTGACCGTGACGGCCGAACGCGCCTCATCTAGCAGCCGGGCCAGCTTGCCGCCCGGGACGTATTGGACGCGGTCCTCGACCCCGTGCAACCGCGCGAGCCTGCGAATCCCGGATCTCAGAGGCGTCCGCCCATCCTCGAGCGGGTGGGCCTTCAGGACAAGACGATGATGCGCTGGCGCGCCGCGCGCGAAGCTTCCGATCACGGTATCGAGGAATTCGCTCATGTCCCCGAACGGGCCGTGGTCGCGGAAATTGGCGTCGTGCGCCAGTTGCAGAAGGACCAGATGGTATGGGTGACCGCTCCACCATAGGCGGCGTGTGGTCAGCCAGCGTTCCGCGGCAAGGAGAGGCGTCGCCACCAATCGCTTCAGATGCAGCAGGAATTCGCGTGTGACGCCGACCTGCCGATGCGTGCGATAGCCGCGATAGCCACGGTTCAGCGCGAGCAGGAAGAAGTGGTAGAGCGCCCCGTAGAAGATATGCTCGCGCATGTCGCCCCAGCGGGCCGGGGCGGAATGCATGTCGCTGCCGTCCCCGGTGCCGGGCAGCGCCGCGCGCATCTGGTCAAGGCTCATCTCCATCAGCCGGGAATGCCCGTTGCTGCCACCGCGTTCGTAGGTGATCCAGTATGGCCTGAGATACCCTTCCTCGAGCACATGCACCGTCAGACCGCGCGCCCTGCCTTGCGCCACAGCCTCGGCGTGAAGAGGTCGCGTGTCGCCGTAGAGGACGATGTCGGTGATGGCCTTGTCGTCCAGGATTCGCGACAGCTCGGCCGCCCAGCCTTCGGGCGCGCCGCGGTAGGCGATGTAGCGTGTGCCGTCGAACCAGAACGCCCGGTCGCCGGCATTGAAGCCGACGCGCCAGCAGTCAGCTCCGGCCGCGCGCAGCATACGCGCCAGGGCAGCGTAGAAGGGTCCGTGCGGCCCTTGAAGAAAAAGAAACCGTCGTCCGGCCTTTGCCGTCATTCTGCCCGTCCTGCCCCGGACGTGGCATAGCTCAGGGTGGTCCGTTTGTCATCCCTTCCGGTCGGGACAAGAGGCTGCGCCGGCCTTGCGCGAAGGCAGGCGGCGGGCTACCTCGGGCGGGAAGGAGAGGCCCGCCATGTTCACAGGCATCATCACGGACGTCGGGCGCATCCGCGCGCTCAAGCAGGAAGGCGACCTGCGCGCCCGGATCGGCACCGCCTATGCCCCAGAGAGCATCGACATCGGCGCGTCTATCGCCTGTGACGGTGTCTGCCTGACTGTCATCGACCGCGGCCGGGACGCCGAGGGTGCCTGGTTCGACGTGCAGATCTCGGCCGAAAGCGTCTCGAAGACCAATATCGGGACGGCCTGGGCCGTCGGTCATCAGGTCAACCTCGAACGCGCGCTGAAGGTGGGCGACGAACTGGGAGGGCACATCGTGTCGGGCCATGTCGACGGCGTGGCGCAGGTCGTGTCGGTTCGAGACGAAGGCGACAGCACTCGCGTGCGCTTCCGCGCGCCCGAGCACCTCGCCCGGTTCATCGCGCCGAAAGGCTCCGTCGCACTGAACGGCACGTCGCTGACCGTGAACGAAGTCGAGGGGGCCGAGTTCGGGGTGAACTTCATCCCCCACACCAAGCAGGCGACGACCTGGGGCCGGGTGGCCGAAGGCGACCATGTCAACCTCGAGGTTGACACCATGGCGCGCTACGTCGCCCGGCTGAGCGAGTGGGGCAAGTAAAGCCTGACCCCCTGCTTCGGAGGAGCACGCCTTGCACGGAATCGGACACAACAACGGACCGACCATGGAAGGCGGCGAAAGCTGGCGTCGGCATGCCTGGAGCCGGGCGCGGGCCGCGCTGCTGCCGACCCTGCCGACCGAGGTCGTGCGGCTGCGCGTGAAGCGGGCGGCGGAGCTGGGGCTGGACTATCGCGCCTATGCCTCGTTCCGCGCGGCGTCGGGGCATGACGTGGTGGCGCTGCTCTTCTCGTCGAACGCGCTCGGCCTGCTGGCCCCGGCGCCACGGCTTGCCGAGGATCGTCGGGCACGGCTTTCCGCGGTGACGGGCGCGGCGCGGGCGGCGCTGGTGAACCGACCGCTGACGCCCGAGACCGTGATCTCCCTGGCCGCGGGGCTGATCGACCGTGCCGACCCCGCCCCACGTCCCTTCGCCGCCTGGGGCGAGGCGCGCCGCGCGGTCCTGTCGACCCTGACCTGCCCCGCCGACCGGGTCCTGATGATCGGCGACACGGGCGAGGAGCGCGGCTGGGCCGAGGCCGCGCGCCTGGGCGGCTACCTGTCCGCGGAGAGGTATTTCCCGACCTGACCCGCTTACCCTCAGGCCCGTGCCAGCGCGCGGGCCAGGTCTCCATAGCCGGTGAAGCGGCGCTCGTAGGCAAGGCCGAGACGCCGCGCGCAGTCCTCGGCCCGGGCCGATAGGGCGGGGTCGTCGGTCTGCGCCTGGTAGACGAGCTTCTCGTAATGCCCGAAATAGGTGTCCCGCAGCTCTGGGTGACGGTCCAGCCCCAGAGGCTCCCACACGAAGGCGTCGAACTGCCGCACCAGGAAGTCCGTCAGGTAGAAGGCGGTGAATTCCTCTTCTGCCCGCGCGGCGAAGGCCTCGACGCCCTCGAAGAAGGCGTAGCAATGAGGCCCCTCGACCATCTCGACACCCAGCCGGTCGCAGAGCGCCCGAAGCTGCCCACCCGTGCCGCAATCGGCATAGACGACGAAGACGCGGTCATAGGCGCCGCCGTGGGCGGCAATCGCATTTTCGATGGCGGGCGGGATGCGCTCGGGGTGGTTGTGTAGAATCGCGGGAAGGCACTGGAGGTCGAGGTGATCCCAGCCGTTCGCCCGCTTCAGCGCCAGGATCTCGTGCGCCAGCGCGCCGCAGGCAAGAAGCAGCACCCGACCCGCGCCCGACGGCGCAAGCCCTGTGGTCGTCAACGAACTGTCTGTCGGCCCGTTCATCCGCGCCGCACCAGCCGGCGCACCAGAAGCGCAACAGCAAGGACGACGGCGATCATGCCACCCCACTGCACCGGGGTCATCAGGCTTCGTCCAGCCGGGAAAAGTCCGGGCGCGAGCCACCCTGCGACCGCGACCGACAGGCCCGCAGCCAGCACGACAGCCCCGAGCAACGCGTAGAGTCGATTGAGCGGCATCCTGGATCCTTTCCTGCCGCCAATGTGGCGTTCGCCTGCGGCATTGTGAAGGGCAACCTGCGCCGCCGCGAGATGCCGACTGCGATTGACGTGGCCATGTGCCAGAGCCCAAGCTGGGGCAGTCCCGGGCCCGACGAGGAACTTGATGACGGTCATCGACACCTTCCGACCCCGCAGCGCCGATTTCGACCGTCGCGTGCGCGAAAGCTTCGGCCGCCAGGCTCTGATGCGAACCTTCGGCGCCGAGATCACCCGCGTAACCCCGGGTGAGGTCTGGATCGAGATGCCTTTCGCCGAGCCCTTCACCCAGCAGCATGGGTTCCTGCATGCGGGGACGGTGGCTGCGATCCTCGACAGCGCCTGCGGCTATGCGGCCTTCTCGCTGATGGACGACGAGAGCGCGGTTCTGACAGCCGAGTTCAAGATCAACCTCCTCTCGCCGGCGTCGGGGGTTCGCTTCCGTTGCGAAGGCAGGGTCATCAAGGCCGGCCGCACGCTGCTGCCGGCCGAAGGCCGTGCTTTTGCCGTCGACAAGGACAGCGCCGAACGCCTCATCGCCACGATGTCCTGCACGCTGATGGCGGTGCGGGGCAGGGGTCTCGACGGTTAGCCCGGGTCACGGTGTCGCCATTCGGCCGCTGCCCGGGAGGCCAGAAGGCAATTCGGTGACGGCCCACAGGAAAGGCAATGGCCCCGCCGGGGCAGGGCCATTGCGAACTTCCGTCCGGGTTCAGCCCGCGGCGAGCTGGTTGTGCTTGCGCGCAATGAACTGCTTCGCGGTCTCGACAGCCACGGCCGCGTCGCGGCAGTAGGCGTCGGCGCCGATCGCCTTGCCGAATTCCTCGTTCAGAGGGGCGCCGCCGACCAGAACGATGAAGTCGTCGCGCAGCCCCTTTTCCTTGAGCGTGTCGATCACGACCTTCATGTAGGGCATGGTCGTGGTCAGCAGGGCCGACATGCCCAGGATGTCGGGCTGTTCCTTCTCAAGCGCGTCGAGATACTTCTCGACCGCGTTGTTGATGCCGAGGTCCACGACCTCGAAGCCCGCGCCCTCCATCATCATCGAGACGAGGTTCTTGCCGATATCGTGGATGTCGCCCTTGACGGTGCCGATCACCATCTTGCCCATTCGCGGGGCGCCGGTCTCGACCAGAAGCGGCTTCAGGATCGCCATGCCTGCCTTCATCGCGTTGGCAGCCAGAAGCACCTCGGGGACGAAGAGGATGCCGTCGCGAAAGTCGTTGCCGACGATCGTCATGCCCGCCACCAGCGCCTTGGTCAGGATATCGTAGGGCGTCCAGCCACGTTCCAGCAGGATGTTGACGCCCTCCTCGATCTCTTCCTTGAGACCGTCGTAGAGGTCGTCGTGCATCTGAAGAACAAGCTCGTCGTCGTCGAGTTCCGACAGGATGATTTCGTCGTCGTCGGCCATCTGGCCCTCCAGCCTTCGCGCGTGCGGTCGCCCGCCTATATCCACAGCCTACATGCGCCTCAAGTGCGTCGCTCACGCGACGTTTTGCGACTTCTGCCGCATCGGGACCGACAGCAAGTCGGGGGCGCAAGCGAATTCGCTTCGCATTCGTTCGTTCTTTGTTCTAGTCTGGCGCAATGATGCGTCCCGACTCGATCGTATTGGACGACCGCCGCCGCCCCGGACGCGGCGCGTCGTCGAATGCCGCCAGCAGGTTCGATCCCTATGTGCGCGAAGGGGTGGACGATGGCTGGGACCTTGCCGAAGACCTGCCCATTCTGCGCACAGAGGTCGCGGATGAACGCGCGCACAGCGTGATCAGCTACAACGCCTCGCCCGACGTCCCCTTCGACCGCTCGATCAACCCCTATCGCGGCTGCGAGCATGGCTGCATCTACTGCTTCGCCCGGCCGAGCCACGCCTATCTCGGGCTGTCCCCGGGCCTCGACTTCGAAACCCGTCTCGTCGCCCGGCCGACCGCGCCCGAGGCTCTGGCGCGGGAACTGGCGGCGCCGGGCTACCGGCCCGCGCCGCTGGCGCTGGGCACCAATACCGACCCCTACCAGCCGGTCGAGCGTGACCGTGGCATCATGCGCGCCATCCTCGAGGTATTGCGCGACCATTGCCACCCCGTTCTGGTCACCACCAAGGGCACACTGATCGAACGCGACATCGACATCCTGTCGGACATGGCGACGCAGGGGCTGGTTGCGGTCGGCATCAGCGTCACGACGCTGGACGCGCGCCTGGCTCGCCGGATGGAGCCGCGCGTGCCGTCCCCCGCACGCAGGCTGGCGGCGATTCGGGCTCTGGCCGGGGCAGGCATTCCCGTCCGCGTCATGGCCTCGCCCATGATCCCCGCGCTGACGGACCACGAACTGGAAAGCATCCTTGAGGCCGCGCGCGACGCGGGCGCGGTTGCGGCAAGCGCGATCACTCTCAGGCTCCCGCGCGAGGTGGCGGGGCTCTTCCGCGAATGGCTGGCCGAACACGAACCGGGTCGCGCCGCCCATGTCCTGGCGCGCTTGCGCGAACTGCACGGCGGCAAGGATTACGACAGTGCCTGGGGCACGCGGATGACGGGGCAGGGGCCCTTTGCCGACCTCCTGCGTCGCCGGTTCGAGGTCGTCTGCACCCGGCTGGGTCTTGCCCGCCAGACGCCACCGCTCAGGACCGACCTGTTCCGACGTCCGCCACGCAAGGGCGAACAGCTGTCGCTGTTCTGACGCCCTCATGCCCCGAGGATGATGCAGGTCGTCGACCCGGTCGCGTAGAGCTTGCCATCCTTCACCCCGCGCAACTCGGCCTCGGCCACGGCGGTGGAGCGGCCGGCGTGCTGGACCCGCGCCACGCATTCCGCCAGCATGCCCACGGGCAGCGCACGGGTCAGGTTCACCTTGTATTCCAACGTCGTGTACCATCTGCCTCGCGGCACCGTTGTCATGACCGCGCATCCCAGCGCGCTGTCGAGGATCGTTCCGTACCAGCCGCCGTGGACCGCGCCCATCGGGTTGGTGTGCGCGAAGTCCGCCACGCCGCGGAACGTCACGCCCCCCTCCTCGACCGCGTGGACACTCAGGCCCATTGTCTCTGCCATGGCCGGTTGAGGATAGGTGCCCGACAGCACGCCGCGCATGTAGTCGAGCCCCGACATCGAAAGCATGATCTCGCGCGGGACAAGGTCGGCGGGCGATCGGGCCGCGCGGGGTGTGGTCATTGGGCGTCACCTCTGGGTGCGACCCTGCCCGGATCAGGCGACCTTTTCCAGCACCACCTGCGGAGTCACCCCAAGCGCATGGCAGATGTCACGCGTCATGTGCGGGCGGTTCAGGGTGTAGAAGTGCAGGTGCTCCACCCCGCCCTCGATCAGCTCCGAACAGAGCTCGGTCGCAAGCGCGGTGGCCAGCAGTTGCTCGCGTCCGTCGCGCTTCGCCGCCGTGAAGGCGTCGTCGAGCCAGGCGGGGACCCTTGCGCCGCAGCGGGCGGCGAATTTCCGTGCGCCCTCCCAGCTCTGGATCGGGAGGATGCCGGGGATGATCGGCGCGTCGATCCCTTCCTTCTCGCAGGCGTCGCGGAAGCGGAAGAAGGTTTCGGCCTCGAAGAAGAATTGCGTGATCGCCGAGGTCGCGCCCGCGTCGATCTTGCGCTTCAGCCAGCGCACGTCCGCGAGAGGGTCGGCCGCGTCTGGGTGCGGTTCGGGATAGGCGCCGACGCGGATCGTGAACTTGCCAGTTGCCGCCAGCGCCTCGATCAGCTCGACCGAATGGGCGAAGCCTTCCGGGTGTGCCGTGAAGCGGTCCGCACTCTTCGGCGCGTCGCCCCGAAGCGCCACGATCTCGCGCACGCCGGCCTCGGCATAGGCGTTGGCGATTTCCATCGTCTCGGCCCTCGTCGCGTCGACGCAAGTAAGGTGCGCCGCGACGTTCAGCCCATAATT
>FWPV01013932.1_pt1 | contig 11957 bp, 12 predicted proteins | sample 2228371 | NCBI WGS metagenome assembly FWPV01 (sample SAMEA103939776, study PRJEB20133) | metagenome | reverse complement strand
GCAGAGTGGTTGATTGCACAGGTCTTGAAAACCTGCATCCGCTTCACGGCGGATCGGGGGTTCGAATCCCCCCCTCTCCGCAAAGATTGAAAAGTCAGTTGCAACGCTATAACTACCCACTTTTTTCTTATTATGATTTGATGAAAAACACTTGAAAAAAAATTTTTAAAATATACATCCTATAATGAGATTATTCTCAAATAATTTGAACTTGAAAACTTCATAATTTATTCGGATAATATAAACTTAAGAAAGGAAAAAAGAATATGAAATTAGATGAATTTATAACAAATGTTTTAAAAGATATCGAAAAAGGATTGAAAAATGCTGAAAACGTTACAGAAAAATATTATTTTATAAATCCATCTGATAATGGAGGGGTGAAATTTGATATTGCTGTTACAGTTTCAGATTTAAAAAGTTCAACAACTGAAGGTTCGGCTAAAGCCGGTTTTGTACAAGTTCTTGGAGCTGGTTTAGAAACAAAATTTGAAAATAAAGAAGAAAACAGTAAAGTAAGTAGAATTCAATTTACGGTATTTATTTCACGAAAAATAAAAAAGCAATAACAGCAAGATATTGATAAGGCACTATCAAAAAACAAAGAAGATTTATGGAATAATATTTAAACTTAATAATAAGCTTTGTTTGAAAAATATATATATAATTAAGGTTTAAGTTTTATTTGATTATTTTTAACAGAAAAATATTCTATTTTTTTAGGAGTAACTTGCGCTAATACTGCTGTTCCATTGTTTCTACTCGCTCTTGAAACGAGATTCGCTTTTTCTTTTGAGGAAATATTTGATGGTTCACTTTTTCCTGAATACTTAACTTGAACAAACTACTTTTTACCATTTTTCCATTTAGCAAATACGTCGGTAGAACCACGACTTCCTGGAGAAATCGAAACAATTGCTCCTCTTCGTCTCAATGAAGCAGCCACCCTTTGTTCTGCTTTTAATCCTTTCATATTTTTTTAATATAATAAAAAAATTATTAAATTCCTTGTTTATTATATTTTGGTTTATATTTTAATATTTGTTTTTTTTCTAAAATCTCTACTTCTTGTTTATTTGAGCAAATTTGATATCCAAAATGAGTTATATCTAGCCACTTATTTTCTCTTAAATGATCTAAAATTCTACTTTTTATAGTTACTCCCTCACCCATAGCTCTACCTATATAAAAAGGCCAAAGTTCGCCTTCTCTATTTAATATACCAACATAATATACTCCTATTTCTTTTGGCGCACTAATTAAAATTGATATTTCACTGTACTGATAATTACCTTTATATTGATTTATCATAACTAAATTTAAAAACTTCTAATTTGTTGTCAAAATTATAAACCTAACGTTAAAGAATGTCAAGTGTATTGTTAAAGAAAAATATGTTATAATATTAATATGCATCAAATACAAGAAAAAATATTAATATTATCTCGTCAATACAATTTATCTGAGTTAGGGTATCGTAAAATATGTCGATTAATAGGCGCAAAATACCCACAACAAGTAAAACACCATTTATCTCAATTAATCAAAAAGGGTTATTTAAAATGGGATAAGTCAGAAAACTTGATAGAAACCATAAAATCAGTTTCTCTTCTTAGACCAAAGTTTAAAGAAATACCAGTTTATGGATCAGCTAATTGTGGTACTCCTACTTTTATAGCTGAAAATAAAATAGAGGGATATATAAAAGTATCAGAATCTTTATTAGTAAAAAAAAATGTTATAGCGATCAGAGCAATTGGAAATTCAATGAATAAAGCTAATATAAATAATATGAATATAGAAGATGGTGATTATGTTTTAGTTGATGTTTGGAATAAAAATCCTAAGAATGGAGATTATGTTTTATCTATTATAGATGAAAGTGCTAATATAAAAAAATTTATTAGAAAAAGTAAAACTCAAATTGCTTTGATTTCAGAATCAACAGAAAATTATAATCCTATTTATATTAGTGAAAAAGATTGTTATTTAATTGTAGGAGTAGTTACTCAAGTAATAAAAAAGATTAATTAATTTCTTTTTTTACTTAAACTTGTTTAGTTTTTAAAACTTCTTCTCCTAACATGTCAATGATTTTTAATATTAATTTTGGATTTTTTTTGTAAAAAGTTATAGCTTATATTTTAAACTCCAAATTTATATAAATTTTTTTACTTTATGATTTAAATCATTTTAATAAAAATAAATTTCTTATAAAAAATTGAGAAATTTTTTTAATAGTATTAATTTTTTTAACTTATCAACCAAAAACTTCTTTAAGTAAAGACTGTTTTAAGCTGATTAAATCTTTGGTGGTTTGGGATTGAAGATCTTGAAGTTCGCGAATTTTTGAAGTAAGACTATCCAAATACGCGACAATTTTTTTCTGCTCCTCAATAGGCGGAAGGGGGATTTTTACATGGTTCACAAAATTAGAATTAATCCCACCCTGGGTAGCCCCATGAAAAGTAGCTAAAATCTGTTGCTGCCCGATCTTTGAAAATAAAAAATAAAACAAAAACTTATTTAAAACTATTTGAATTTTTGGTTTTAAAATAAAAATATGTTCATTTACAGCAGCTTGTTCAAATGGGAAATCATCAGTGACAATAGAGATTTTACCTGTTGTTGCACCATCTTTTACAACTAATATATCCCCATTTTTAATTATTCCTCGTTTTAATTTTTCAAAAAAATCTATTGGGATAAATTTTAATTTTTCTAAATTAAACCCACCATTATCATTAAGATGTTCTGCACCAATACTAGGAATACCACTTGTAATGTGTTTAACCCCTCCTTGGGGTCTAGAACCTGTTTCTAAGGCTACTAATACCTCTCCTAATTTTTTTGTTGGCCAGTTTTCTTTTTCTGCGCGACTGAAAATTTGATGCATAACGGCGGGTAAAAGGGCAGCGGAGGCTGAAGCGGCTTCAGCCCGCAGGCGCTCAGCCTCATCAATTTTCGCAAAAATTTTTTTAATCTTTTCTACAATCCTTTTTTGCTCTGCAAGGGGCGGAAGGGGGATTTTTACATGATTTACAAAATCAGAATTTATTCCTCCTTGTGCGGCTCCATGGAAAGTACTTAAAATCTGATCTTGTCCTGTCTCAGAAAACAAAAATCGAAATAAAAATTCACTTAAAATCAGCTTAGTATTTGGTCGCAAAATAAAAACATGCTCATTAACAGCAGCTTGGTTGAACGGAAAATGTTGATTAACCAAAGAAACTTTTCCAGTTGTTGCACCATCCTTTACAACTAAAACATCCCCGCACTTTATTACTCCACGTTTCAGATTCTGATAAAATTTGTGTGGAATAAATTTTATCTTTTCAAGATTAAATCCACCATTAGCATCAAGATGCTCAGCGCCTATGCTCGGAATACCATCGGAGATTTGACGAACACCACCTTTTGGCCTAGAACCACTTTCAAGTGATATTAAAACCTCTCCTAATTTTTTTGTTGGCCAGTTATTTCTCATTTTGGTTGAAAATATTTAAAGATTTCAAAAATAAGATTAGAGATTGCTACTATAATGCCGATAGCCGTGATAATTACACCCACCAAAGTTATTTTATTTAGGGCTTTGGTTAACTTATTTGATGATTCATTAGCCTTTTCAATGTTTTCATTCAATTTTCCTAACTTTTCATCTATTCTACCAATGGTAGAGAAAAAGCCGGTTGGCCATGTTTTCTCAGAAAAATACCAAGTCAATGTTTTAAGAAATTTATCTAAATTTTTTTTAGTTTCATTATCAAATTCCATAATTTAAAACTATTTAAAAATAAATTTTTACTTTTTAATATTTTAATATTTTATTATTTAAAAATTTTAATATTTTTTATTTATCAAATGATATTTTTATTTCAGATAAAAATTTAGGGTTTTTCTTTAAAATATCTTCCCATAAACCCATTTCCGAATACCATCTAGCTAAAAATCTTGACTGAGAAAATTGCTTATAAATTTTGATAGCCCATGAAATATCTATTTTTTCTTTTCTATATTTTTTAATAAATATAAAAGATATCGGATCGGTATTCCTAAGCTTTTGAATTTCTAATGGTATCTTATCGTATAAACGAGCATAAAACTTGTTTCTCAAAATTTTACGCGAAAAGTCATATTCTAATTCTTCTTCATTGAAATAATTAGATATTTCATCGAAATATTTTAACAGAAAAACGTTTGGCATTTTTTCAACTATCAATCCAATAGATTCTTCATCTCTAAAAATTGACCATACTTTTTTAATGATTTTCTCAAATTTTGAAGACCAATTTTTATAAAAATAATTATAAATTCTTTTACGATTATTTTTATATTTTGAATATAAAAAATCTTTTATTAATCTATTTTGATTATTTCTTGAAATATAAGGAAAAAGGGCTATAAGAATCTTCGAAGCACTTTCTTTCTTAAAATATGAAGATAACGAATCTTTTAAGCCAAAAACTTTATTAAAAATATTATTGTTGTCCTTAGTTGACCATTTATGAACCATATTTGTTATTCTATTTAGCAGAATCTTTCTTTTAAAGATGTCTTGTTCTAAACAGTCTTCTACGATTGAAAAAATTTGATCAACATCAAAACTAGATACAATACCAAAATAAAGATAATATTTATCATCTTTCTTATTAATTTCTGGAAACTTACGAATAAATTTTATGATGCTCATAATATATTAATCATTTTCAACAATAAATTTAGCTCTTTTGAAAAGTTCATCAAAAGTAATGATGTCAATTCCATGAATAGATTTTCTAAACCTTTGAAAAGTTTCTTGTTTACTTCTCTGATCGAGTTGAGAAAGTGCACCAATAACAATAATGCCCTTGGGTTTAACAGTAAAAATATTTTCCGATTCAAACCTGTCCCTATTATCATTTTGCCGAGCCCCTTCTTTTTCCCACATATCAATATTTGCTTCTATTTGAGTCAAAGCATCAGTTAACTCTTTAGATAAACTCCAAGCCCCATTCCTTATCTCTATAGCGCCTTGCAAAAGTGGTGTAACCGGCGTCTTAATTTCTACTAGAACGGTAAAACTTAAATCGCCAAGCGTTGAAGTTAAATAATCACCACGTTGACCACCCCTAGAATCTACACGCGCGCCACCATAATATGGCTGTGTCTGTTCTTGTCTCAAAATTTGGTAATCAAGCCCATAGCCAAAGATCCATTTATTTTGTTCAAAGAAGTCCTGCCATTCTTTTTCTTCGGCTACTTTTCCGTCAAGTTTATTTTTAAATTCTTCTAATTTCTCGCGCCTTCGTAGTAGTTGGTTTATATCCTCTTGTGATAGTTTTACGCCTTCTGTATGCGAAAGTTGCTTAATAATACTAACAATACTCTCAGAATCTCGGCCACTAAGTGCAGCAACTATTTCGGATTCTTCCTTAGACACAAGCGAAAAACGATCTTTTGGTATCTCAATTTCGCGAATAGATTGGAGAAATGATATTAATTTCCAAAAACTATCATGGCAATTTTCCAAACTAATATTTGCTTTTATATTTGTAGGATTAGTTTTTGGTTTTTCCACTATTTTTTTTGTTTTATCTCTAACAGAGAAAGACAGTCGCGGTGTAAATTTATCATCTTTTTTAATTAGAATTACTTTACAAATATAATCAACTTGTTTTCTTTTATTAAGAACAAATTGTTTTATAAGCCTCCTATACTTTCTATCAAAAAAATAATAAAATCCTTCGATCTCGGGAGCATGGTTTATTTGTAGATCAGAAAAATTATCCTCGCCTATCACAAAATCTTCGCTTTTTTGAGACCAGCCCAATACATCTAAAAATTGTTTAGAAAAATTCATAATAATTTTTTAATCTCTAAAACTACTTTATTTATTTCTTCTTCTTTTTTAATTATTTCAGCCAAAAGTTTCTCTGGTGGTTTATGTGCTAAATTATTTTTGCGGTTGGGATTTTTGGCAGTAAAATCATAGGATTTTAATTTTTCAGCTGGAACAATCCATGATGATTCGGATTTAGCGCGTTTTTGGTATTTTTGCCAACAATCCTCCAAAACCGCGTCGGTTATAGGTTTGGTTTTAGTGAATTTTCCGGTAACTTCATAAAACCAAACATCTTTGGTCGGCTTACCACGCTCAAAAAAAATAAGATTGGTTTTAACGCCAGTACCTACACCTGTAAATACACCCTGAGGCAAAGAAATAATAGCAAAAAGATTATTTTCTTCTAAAAGTTCTTTTTTAGTATTGACAAATGCTTTTTCATTGATACGAGAAAGAAAACCTTCGTCAACCACTAAACCACTACGACCACCAGGTTTAAGTCGACGCAAAATATACTGAATCGCCAAAACTTGTGTCGCACTTGTGGGATAAGGAAAATTTTCCAAAAGCGTCTTTTCTTCTTCTCCGCCAAAAGGAGGATTAGTTAATATAATATCAACTCGATCGTCAGGATCAATTTGACGGATATTTTTAGCAAATGTATTGCCAAGCTGAAATTTAGCACCATAAAGATCGTGTAAAATACAATTCATCACACCAAGCAAAAATGGTACTGGCTTTTTTTCTTGACCTTGTAAAAGTCCTGTTTGAAGTTTTTCATATTCTTTAGCTGTTAGTTTTTTATTTTTAAGATATTGAAAAGCTTCTACTAAAAAACCAGCTGAACCCATAAAAGGATCAAGAATGGTTTCACCGATTTTGGGATCAATAATTTTTATAATTAAACGAATAAGCGGTCGAGGCGTGTAAAATTCACCACCAGCCTGTCTACCAGCTGAACCCATTTTTAGCAATGACTCTTCATAAAATTGAGTAATAATTTGGGAATCTTCAAGAGTTCGAAAGTCGAGCTCATCAATAAGATCTAAAACTTCAGCAAAAGTATATGCCGACTTCATAAACTTAGTAGGAATTTCTTGAAAAACTAAAGCAACAAGTTTCCGTTCAGGTGTATCATCAATTTTACGAATATACGGTAAAAGTTCTTCACGTATAAATTTAAATTTTTCTTCGGCAGTAAAGTCTCCGTGCATCCATGTTCGCCATCGATATTTTTCGTCTAAAATTTTGTCGAACTTTTCACCTTTAAGTTTTGCTTGTTTTTCTCGTTTTTCTTCTAATACATCAAGTGACTTTAAAAAAAGCATCCAAGCCATTTGTTCATTGTAATCAATTTGGCCTGCGAGATTATCATCCCTTCGAAGTTTGTTTTCAATAGCTTTAAGTTTTGTTGATAAAATACTCATAATTTAATTATATATGAGCATAAAGCCTTAATCGCATACCATTAATAGCAGCTTTTAATTTTTCTAACGTTCCAAAACGTCGTTCAACCTCATTAATTCCACCCATTTGATCAAATGGCGGCAATTCAAATACAAAAGGATTTTCTATTTCCTCAATACCAGCTAAGCGATAACGTTCAATAAGAGCATATATAATATCACGTGCGCTACTTGAAAACGCCGAAAGAAATTTTTTACCTTCTCTCTCTAATATCTCAGCCCGTTCATCACGAGAAAGTGGCACGATACCAAATGCTACTTGAGCTAAAATATCAAAACTATCTAAATCAGATCGATTTTTAATTTCGCTAATCAATTCAGGAAAAATACTTTTTTGAGCCAACTCGTCCAAAAATTGACGGCGTTTTTCTGGATCAAGCCAAATGCTCCGAAGGTCTTCAATATGTCGTACTTTACTTACAACCTCCTTGCCAGCATAGGCAATGTATTCTTCAACTTTTAATGTTTTACCGTCTTTTTCAAGCACTAAACGTTCTTCTTCAGCAATATGAACCGGCAAACCTTTAACTAAAACTTTTTTCGGCTTTGATCCAAGTGGTAAAAGTTGAATAATTTCTAGTTTTTTTGAATTTTCAACAGGGAATAACGTAATAGAACGTGGTTTATAACCGCTTGCCCGAACTGTAAGATGAAATGTTTTCTGTGGTAAATTAGAAAAGGTAAATTTTCCATTATTATCTGTTCGTTCAAAGTATTGTTCATTATATCTACGTTGTAATACTACTGTGGCGGCAAAAATTGGATCTTGTGTTTCGGCATCTAAAACCATACCGGTAATAAAAAATTTCGTCTCCCCCTCAGGTTCCTCTGGTCTTGGTTCTGGAATTTTTTCCCAATCATCAAAAAGATTAGTCACACCAATATAATCAATAATTCGGAAAAAATTTTTATTAGTTAAAGGATCTAGTCGAGAACCACGTCCAATTATTTGCTTAAAAACAATTTTAGAGTTTATTGGTTTAATAATGACGATATTACGTACACTTGGTACATCAACTCCTGTGGAAAGAAGATCAACTGTCGTAGCAATTGCTGGAATTGGTTTTTCCGAATCACGAAAACGTTCATATTCGGCTTCATTTATGTCATTATTTCTTGAAATAATTGAAACAGCATAATTAGAGTAACCGAGTTCAGAAAATTCATTTTGCAACTCTTTTGCCATTAAATCAGCATGATCAGAGTCAACACAAAAAACCATTGTTTTATGAGTTTCACCAAAAGTACGAATAAGTTTTGAAAGATGTTTAGCAATTTCTTTTGTACGATCAGGAAGTGTTACTTTACGTTCAAATTCTTTTTGTGAGTATTCGTTTTGAATTTCTTCTTCACTTTTGGCTAAAACTTGTGCTCCTAATTTTTTTGCCTCTTGAATTGATAACTTTCCTTTTTTATCTATGTTAGTTAAAATCCTATGATAGACAAAAGGCGCTAAATAACCATCTTGTACTCCTTGACCATAACTATAAATATAAGCAGGTTCACCAAAATATTTATATGTATCAATGTTATCCGTACGTTTAGGAGTAGCCGTCATACCAAGATGAACTGCTCCAGTAAAATGTTTTAAAATTTCATGCCAAGAACCAAAACCAGAACGATGACATTCGTCAATAATAATAAGATCAAAAAAATCATTTGGATATTCTTCAAAAACACGTTTACCTGATGAGGTAAAACTATATAAAGCTTGGTAGATACTAAAGAAAATCGTTTGCTGTTTTGGGGTTTTGCCTTCTCTAATCTTTTCCCGAGCGTCTTTAAAAGGTTCAAAAACATTATACGCTTGATCACACAAAAAATTTCTATCAGCAATAAAAAGAACTCTCCTAAAGTAGCCAGATTTAACAAGACGCCAAACAATATTAAAAGCAATAATAGTTTTACCTGTTCCAGTAGCAAGGGTTAGCAAAATTCTTTTATTACCTGTTAAAATTTTTTGTATTGTAGCATTTACTGCTGCTTCTTGATAATAACGAAGAGAAATTGATGAAGCATAATAATAAGATGATTCAAGTATTTTTTCTGCTTTTTCTTTTTGAATCGCACCTAACAGTATTGCTTCTTTATAACGATTCTTTAATTCGCTAGGAGAAGGAAAATTTGTAATAGTGAGTTGTTTATTTGTTAAAAAATTGAATTCTTCTATCTCATGACCATTAGTCGAATAAGCAAATAAAACGCCCAATTTTTTTGCATATTCTTTAGCCTGAGCCATACCTTGAAAAGCTTTAGCCTCTTCTTCTTTTGCTTCAACAACAGCTAATGCTTCTCCATGTGGTGTAAGACGTAAAACATAATCCGCTTTTTTTGGAGAAGCTCGGCGATAAGTTTCTCCTAAAATTTCTATACGACCAACTGAAATTGGAAATTCTCGGGAAATAAGATCATTACTCCAACCAGCAGCATAAAGCTTAGGATCAATTAAATTTACTCTTGTATCTGATTCGTTTAATGACATAATTATTTATCATCTAAACAGCCCTTTTTTTAAACAGGCTTATAGATTTTTAATGTTTTTATTATATAAAAATTTTTTTGTAATTAATTACAATTCCTAAAAAAACTTAAAAATCTAAAACTCTCCCTCTTCTAAAAAACTTCTAACCCCTGAAAACAAGTAGTTATTATAAGCAATGAAGTTAAGATTAATTTTATTATTAAGAATAACCATAAAAATGCAATTTAGTTATATTAAGGCTAATATAAATATAACTAAGTATATACTATTATATCATATTTTCCTCAAAAAATCAAGGGATAAATATAATATTTTTAAACTCTTTTTATAATGTCTCATTTGTCTTATTTAGCTTCAATTATAAGACAGTTTATCTTAAATCTGATATAATATGCTAAGAATATTTTAAAATTTTGATTGAGGCTATAAGGATTAAAAAGTTCCAGACTCGAGTGCCCCGCTAAAAAATGTTACCTATTATTTTATTATCAATAATTGGTTTAATTGACTCTATTTATCTAACAATAGAGCACTATTCAAAAACTATTCCCTTTTGTCCTCTTTATCCGATACCGATTTTAAACATTGTCAATGATTGTGGACGAGTTTTAAAAAGTCCTTATTCAGAGATTTTTGGTATTCCTTTAGCTTTAATTGGTGTTTTCAATTATGGATTAATTTTACTAATCACTCTATATCTAACTTTTAAAAATAATAAATTAATAAAATGGTTTTTAATTATTCAATCAACTTTAAGTTTTCTCGCTTCTTTATATTTTATGTATTTACAAATATTTATTCTTCAATCAATATGTATGTACTGTACTTTATCTGCCATTATTAGCACTCTTATTTTTCTTTATACTCACAAAAAATTTAATCAAGAAAAATTTGAGCTACATTTATTAATCTATCAATTAACCTATCAATATATTATTAAGCCAATCTTATTTTTATTTGATCCTGAATTTATTCATGAAAAAATGATTTTATTGGGAAAAGTTATTGCTAAAACTCCCCTGATTTATTTAATTAAAACCAAATTCGAATACCATCGTCCTTTATTAGAAAAAAAACTAGCTGGGATTAATTTTAAAACTCCTGTTGGTTTAGCAGCTGGTTTTGATTATAATGCAGACCTAATCGATGTTTTACCTAATTTAGACTTTGGTTTTCATACTGTAGGAACAATTACTAATTTACCTTATGAAGGTAATTCAAAACCTCGTCTTGGTCGTCTACCAAAATCAAAGTCTTTAATGGTAAATAAAGGCTTTAAAAATATTGGTGTGAAAAAAATAATTGAAAAATTAAAAAATAAAACTTTTAAGATTCCTTTAGGAATTAGCATCGGTGTCTCGAATAATAAAAAAATCAAAACTATTAATCAAGCTATTAATGATATCTATCAAGCTTTTTATAAAATTGAAAAAGCTAAAATAAAAAACAGTTATTATGAATTAAATATCTCTTGTCCTAATTTATTAAACTTAAAAAATTTAGATTTTTATACGGCAAAAAACTTAAATCTTCTTTTAAAAAAATTAAAAAAATTAAACTTAAAAAAACCTGTCTTTGTCAAAATGCCAATCTCTATTAGTAATCAACAGTTTGATAATCTTTTAAAAACTATTGTTAAATATCAATTTATTAAAGGAGTAATTATCGGTAATCTTCAAAAAGATAGAAATAATGAATTTTTAGATAAACAAGAATTAAAAAAATATCCTATTGGTAATTTCTCCGGTAAACCATGTGAAAAAAGATCTAATGAGTTAATTGCTTATGCTCGTAAAAGATACAAAAATAAATTAATAATCATTGGTTGTGGAGGTGTTTTTTCTTTTGAGGACGCTATGAAAAAAATTAGATTAGGCGCCAACTTAATTCAACTAATCACCGGGATAATTTACGAAGGTCCGCAACTAATCGCTCAAATTAATTTTAAAAAAAAATACTATGAAAATCATTAATCAAGTCTCTGCTGGTGGAATTGTTTACAGAAAAGATAAAAATAATCAGTATTTATGGTTAATCTGCCAACACTCTCAACATAAAGGCTGGGTTTTTCCTAAAGGATTAGTTGGAGATATTAATCCTAATGAAAATAAAATTGAAACTGCCTTAAGAGAAGTTGAAGAAGAAGGTGGAGTTAAAGCAAAAATAATTGATAATAATCCAATCATTA
>FWPV01013929.1_pt1 | contig 11961 bp, 11 predicted proteins | sample 2228371 | NCBI WGS metagenome assembly FWPV01 (sample SAMEA103939776, study PRJEB20133) | metagenome | reverse complement strand
CCCCCGTTCCGGCCCGACGCCCCGAACCCGGCGACGTGCCGCTCGAGGACGACGATGCGCAGGTGCGGATCCGACCTGGCCAGCTCATAGGCGGTCCACAGACCGGTGAAGCCGGCGCCGACGATGGCCACGTCCACCTCGGTGTCGCCGGCCAGGGGAGGCCGAGGGGTGACCGGCTCGTCGAGGGTGTCGTGCCACAGCGACCAGGGTGGGGACGGGCCGGCGCGCATGCCGGGCCAGGCTACGACGACCGGTAACCTGCCGGGCGCCGGGCCGTGGGGGGCCGGAGGGGGGTAGGCCAGTGAAGTTCGGCATCTTCTACGAGCTCCAGCTCCCGAAGCCGTGGGGCGAACTCGACGAGTACCGGCTGTTCAACGACGCGCTCGACCAGATCGAGCTGGCCGACCGGCTGGGGTACGACTTCGCCTGGGAGGTCGAGCACCACTTCCTCGAGGAGTACTCGCACTCCTCTGCGCCGGAGGTGTTCCTGGCCGCTGCGTCCCAGCGCACCAGCCGCATCCGGCTCGGCCACGGCATCATCCAGCTGCCCACCAACCACCCGGCCCGGGTGGCCGAGCGGGTGAGCACCCTCGACCTGCTCAGCCACGGCCGGGTCGAGCTCGGGGTGGGGGAGGGGTCGAGCGTCACCGAACTGCACCCCTTCGGGCGGCGTTTCCGGGACAAGCGGGCCGTGTGGGAGGCCGCCATGCGCTGCCTCCTGCCGATGTTCTGGGAGGAGGGGTGGGAGTACCACGGCGAGTACTTCGACTTCCCCCTGCGCAACGTCATCCCCAAGCCGCTGCAGAAGCCGCACCCGCCGCTGTGGGTCGCGTGCAGCCAGCTCGAGACGATCGAGATGGCGGGGGAGCGGGGGCTCGGCGCGCTCGGCTTCCAGTTCGTGTCGGCCGAGGCCGCCCAGGCGTGGGTGCACGCCTACTACAACGCCTACACCAAGCGGCTGCAGCCGCTGGCGCCGTACGCCACGAACCCGAACATCGCCGTGGTGAGCCAGTTCATGTGCGCCGAGACCGACGAGGAGGCCCGCCGGCGGGCCGACGGCTCGACGTTCTTCCAGTTCGCCCTCTGGTACTACAACACCCACGGGCCGATCGTGCCCGGCACCAGGAGCCTGTGGGACGAGTACCAGGCGTGGAAGCTGTCGCCGAAGGGTCAGGCGGCCCAGGGTGGCGGTCTCATCGGAACCCCCGACACCATCCGACGGAAGCTCCAGCGGTTCGCCGAGTCCCATGTCGATCAGGTCATCCTGCTCAACCAGGCGGGCAGGAACCGCCACGAGCACATCTGCGAATCGCTCGAGCTGTTCGCCGAGCACGTGATGCCCGAGTTCCACGCCCTCGAACCGGCGCATCAGGAGTGGAAGCAGGCGGTGCTGTCAGGTGAGCTCGAGCTCGCCGAGATCGACACCACGCCCTACCAGCTGGTCACCAACCAGACCCCGGCGTCGAAGCTCCGCGAGAAGGGGTTGACGCCGGAGCAGGCGGCCGCTCCGGTCGGGGCGGGTGAGTGACGTGTACGAGATCAAGCCCCTGCCCTTCGACGGCGCCGTCGATGCCGACGGTCACCTGCTCGAGCCGGCCTGGCTCTGGGAGCAGTACCTCGAGTCCCGGTACCGGGACCGTGCCATCCACCTGCGGACCGACGACGAGGGCCTCGAGGAGCTGTGGCTGGACGGGCGTCGCAGCGAGCGCACGGTGAAAGGGGTGATCAGCCTCATGGGCGCCATGGGTGAGCCGGACGCGCGCCCCTCGCCCGAACGGCGGTACATGGACCACATCCCCTACGGCGCGGGTGACCCGGTCGAGCGGATCGCCCTGCTCGACAAGGAGCACCTCGACGGCGCACTGCTGTACGGCACGATCGAGCTGCTGTGGGAATGCGAAGTGACCGACCCCGAGCTGTCGCTCGCCTACTGCCGGGCTTACAACCGCTGGATCGCCGACTTCTGCCGCGACAGCGGCGGGCGCCTGGTGCCCGTCGCCCACCTCACCCTGCTCGATCCCGAGGGCTCGGCGGCGGAGCTGGAGCGGGCCGTGGCCGACGGGTGCCGGGGGGCGTGGGTGGCGCCGTTCACCCACACCCGCAAGGCCCACGGGCATCCCGACCACGACGTGCTGTGGGCCAGGGCGACCGAACTCGACGTGCCGGTCGCGATCCACCCCACGTACGAGCCGGCGTGGTGCACCCCCGTGCGGTTCGACGGGTTCGGTCGTGCCGCGGAGTTCCACTACAACGTCATGCTCCGCCAGGGGAGCCAGCAGGCGCTGCTGTCGTTCTTCACCCACGGCACGATCGAGCGGTTCCCGGCGCTGCGGCTCGGCGTCCTCGAGAGCGGGATGGGGTGGATCGGGTCGTTCCTCGACCGTGCCGACGCAGTGTTCGAGACGATCAGCGCCCGGGGACTGCCGCTGTCGGCCCGTCCGAGCGAGTTGTTCTCCCGGCAGTGCTTCATCTCCGGCGACCCGGATGAGACCGCCGCCCCGCTGATCATGGACCACGTCGGCGCCCATTGCTTCGCCTGGGCGACCGACTACCCGCACCCGGACCATCCCGGCACCTGGGTGGATGCGCTGACCCGCCTGGTGGCGCCACTGTCCGAGGGGACCCGGCGGCTGCTCCTGGGCGACAACGTCCGCCGCATCTACCGGCTCACCATCTGAGGGAGTACCCCGGGGGGTAGACGCGAGGTACCCCAGGGGGTATAGTTCGGGGCATGTTCTTCCGCCAGTACTACCTCGGGTGCCTGTCCCACGCCTCCTACATGATCGGCGACGAGACCACCGGCCGGGCCGTCGTGGTCGACCCGCAACGGGACATCGCGCAGTACCTGTCGGATGCCGAGGCCCACGGCCTGCGCATCGAGCGTGTCCTCGAGACCCACTTCCACGCGGACTTCGTCTCCGGACACCTGGAGCTGGCCCGGGCCACCGGTGCGGTGATCTCCTACGGCCAGGCGGCCAAGGGCCGGGCCGAGTTCCCGGTCGACTGGGTGGCCGACGGGCAGCGGCTGTCGCTGGGCGACGTGACCCTGGAGATCCTCGAGACGCCCGGTCACACGCCCGAGTCGATCAGCATCCTGGTCTACGAGCACGCCGACGACACCGTCCCCTACGGCGTGCTGACCGGTGACACGCTGTTCATCGGCGACGTCGGCCGGCCGGACCTGCTCGCCTCGGTGGGGGTCACCGCCGATGAGCTGGCCCGCATGCTCTACCGCTCGCTGCACACCAAGCTCCTGCCGCTGCCCGACGCCACGCGGGTCTTCCCGGCCCACGGCGCCGGCTCCGCCTGCGGCAAGCAGCTGTCCACCGAGACGGTCTCGACCATCGGCGAGCAGCGCCACTCCAACTACGCGCTGGCACCGATGACCGAGGAGCAGTTCGTCGAGGCGGTGACCCAGGGGCAGTCCGTCGCCCCGATGTACTTCGCCTTCAACGCCATGCGGAACCGGCAGGACCGCCCGCTGCTCGAGGAGGAGGAGCCGGTGGCCATGCTCGACCTCGACGAGGTCCTCGCCCGCCAGGCCGAGGGTGCGGTGGTGATCGACACCCGGGAGCCGGCGGTGTTCGCCCAGGGCCACCTGCGCGGGTCGATCAACGTCGGGCTGTCGGGGCGCTTCGCCGAGTACACCGGCGACGTGGTCCGTCACGACCAGGCGATCGTGCTGATCTGCGAGCCCGAGACCGAGCAGGAGGCGAAGGTGCGGCTGGCCCGCATCGGCTTCGACCGGGTGCTCGGTGCGCTGGCCAACCCCCTGGAGGCCTTCCTCCGCCGCCCCGACCTCGTCGAGGTGTCGTCGCGGCTGTCGGCCTGGGAGCTGGCCGAGCGGCAGCAGTCGGTGCCCGACCTGCAGGTGGTCGACGTCCGGAACCCGGGTGAGACCCGACTTGGCACCATCCCGGGCGCCATGCACCTGTCGCTGCCCGCAATCGTGCGCAACCTCGACCAGCTCGACGTCACCCGGCCGACCGTGGTGTTCTGCGCCGGCGGCTACCGGTCGAGCATCGCCGCCAGCACCCTGCGGGCCCACGGGTTCGCCGACGTGTCCGACCTGATCGGCGGGTTCGATGCCTGGGTGGCGGCCGGCAAGCCCGTCGCCCATCCCCAGGAGGTCTGAGCGGTGTCGCTGTTCTCCCGTCCCGCCGTCCCGACCGTCTCCGTGCAGGAGGCGAGGTCGGCCATCGACGCCGGCGCACTGCTGCTCGACGTCCGCGAGGACGACGAGTGGGCCGCCGGCCATGCGCCGGAGGCCGTCCACGTCTCGATGGGCCGGCTCCATCCCGACCATCCCCAGCTGCAGGGGGTGGGCAAGGTGGTCGTGATCTGCCGCAGCGGGAACCGCTCCGGTCGGGTCACCGAGGCTCTGCGGGGGATCGGCATCGAGGCGTTCAACCTCGCCGGCGGCATGCAGGCCTGGCAGGCCGCCGGCGAGCCGGTCGTCCGCACCGACGGCGGCCTGGGCACGGTGATCTGAGCCGTGCGCGCCCTGATCGCCTCGCCCTTCGGCTACCTGATCGGCCTGTCGCTCGGTGCCCTCGGCGGCGGCGGGTCGATCCTCGCCGTGCCGGTGCTGGTCTACGTGGCCGGCCAGGGCACGAAGGCGGCGACCGCCACCTCACTGGTGATCGTGGGGCTGACCGCGATCGCCGGGCTCGGCCCGCACCTGCGGGCCGGGCGGGTGCGCCTGGGCCCCGGCGTGCTGTTCGGGCTGGCCGGCGTGGGCGGGTCGTTCCTCGGCACGGCACTCAACAAGCACGTCGATCCCGACGTGCTGCTGCTGGCCTTCGCCGGGATCATGCTCGTCGCAGCGGCGGCGATGTGGCGCCGGGCGCGGCCCCGCATCGTCGCCGTGGACGGGGCGACCACCGGGTCGACGGCGGTGCGCACCGCCGCCCGCGTCGACCTCGGCACGGTGGTGCGGGTGGTGGCGCTCGGCTCGGTGGTCGGGCTGCTCACCGGGTTCTTCGGTGTGGGCGGCGGGTTCGTGATCGTCCCGGCGCTGGTGCTCGCCCTCGGGTTCGAGATGCCGGTGGCGGCGGCGACCTCGCTGGTGGTCATCGCCATCAACTCGGCGATGGCACTGGGGTTGCGGGCCGCCAGTGGCTCGCTCCTGCTGGAGTGCCACGTCATCCTGCCGTTCGTGGTGGCCGGCGCGCTCGGCGTGGTCCACGGCTCGCGCCTGGCCGGCAAGGTGGCACCCGACCGCCTGCAGCGCAGTTTCGCCGTGCTGCTGGTGGCGGTGGCCGCGTACACCGCGGCGCGCTCGGGTGTGTCACTGCTCACCTGAGCGGGAGGAGCGGGAGGAGGATCGAATGGTACCCCCCGGGGTAAAGTGCTCGCCGATGCAGATCGACGACGAGGTGCGTGAGGACCTCCTCAAGCGGCTCCGCCGGGTCGAGGGCCAGGTGCGCGGCCTCCAGCAGATGCTGGTGGACGGGCGGGAGTGCCGCGACATCGTGACGCAGCTGTCGGCGGCGACCAAGGCGCTGGAACAGGTGGGGTTCAAGCTGCTCGCCGCCGGGCTGGTGACCTGCCTGATGGACCCGGACGCCGCCGCTGAGGCCGGCTACCCGATCGACGAGGTCGAACGGCTGTTCCTCAAGCTCGCCTGACCGGCGGGCCCCCGGCCACCGGCATCGTGCGGACGGCCTCGGGGGTCACGGCCACCGCGGTCCCTCCACCGTCCACGCCACCGGGCTGCCCCACCGCTCGGCGAACACCACCTCGTGGGCCGGGGTCCGGGCGGCCACCCCCCAGCGCCCGGTCGGGTAGCCCATGGGGATCATGGCCATGAGATGCCACTCCCCGGTCGGTGGCACGCCGAGGAGCTCCTCGACCTCCCGCTTCACGAACTTGCCGAGCAGCGTGGTGATCGTCGTGCCGATCCCTTCCGCCCGTGCGGCCAGGCACAGTGACCACACCGCGGGGAACACGCTCGACTCTCCGCCCGGCTTCCCGAAGGCGAACACCAGCAGCGGAACCTCGTGCAGGTGGTCGGCCAGCCACTCCGCCGACGCGTTGATGCGCACCGACTGGGCCACCGCCGGGTCGCTGCGGTCACCGGAGCGGACCTGCTCCATCACCTCCGCGTACTGGGTGGCGTTCAGGTCGGTCAGCCCGTTGCGGTACCACCCCTGGACGGTGCGCTTGCGCTCCGGGTCGGTCACGCAGACGAACCGCCACCGCTGCTGGTTGCCTCCCGACGGCGCCCGGATGGCGGCGTCGAAGATCCGGGCGAGGACCTCGTCGGGGATCGGATCGGGGCGGACCCGGCGCATGGCGCGGGTGGTGTAGAGGGCCTCGTGGAGCTCCATCACCGCGGAGTCTGACACCACACGCGCCGGCCGTGCGTGTCCGAGGTCACACCGGTACGCTCGGCAGCACGGACCACGACGCTGCCGGGGGGACAGATGAAGCTCGAGGGAAGGGTCGCCGCCATCACCGGGGGGACGAAGGGCATCGGGCGGGGGATCGCCGAAGCCTTCCTGGCCGAGGGGGCCAAGGTGGTCCTCAACGGACGCAACGCCGAGACCGGGGCGCGGGTGCTCGACGAGCTCGGTGCAGGTGACCGGGCGCATTTCATCGCCGGGGACGTGATGAACCGGGCCGACGTGGAGGCGCTCATCGACGGCACCGTCGAGCGCTACGGGCGGATCGACATCCTGGTCAACAACGCCGGCGGGGCGAGCATGTTCGCGCCGGTGGCCGAGCTGTCCGACGAGGCCATGGAAGAGGCGCTCCGCTGGAACTTCTGGGCCACGTTCTGGGGGATGCGCAAGGCGCTGGGCCTGATGGTCCCCCAGGGCTTCGGCAGGATCATCAACATCTCGTCGGTGGAAGGCAAGCACGGCAAGGCGGGCATGGCCAACTACGTGGCGGCCAAGCACGCCATCCACGGCCTCACGAAGTCGGCGGCCAAGGAGGTCGGGACCACGGGGGTCACCGTGAACGCCATCTGCCCGGGCCTGATCATCACCGACATCGTGAAGACCAACGGCCCGGCGACCGCCGCGGCCATGGGCATGACCTTCGACGAGATGGTGGCCATGTTCGCCGCCGAGGCGGCCATCCACCGCCCGAACACCGTCGAGGAGGTCGGGGCGGTGGCCGTCCTGCTCGCCAGCGACGCCGGCGGTGGCATCACCGGGGCGATGTGGTCGGTCGACGGCGGGACCGCCGCCTACTGAGCGCCGTCAGCCGACCTCAGCCGGCCTGCCGGTCGCGGACCCGCTCGGTGGCCAGGGCGAACAGCCCCCGGTCACCGGTCACCCACGTCACGGTCAGCGTGCAACTGGTGATCTTCCACCCCTCGGCGGTGCGCACCAGTCGGTTCGTGTAGTGGCCGCCCAGGGTGCAGGTGGTGACCGGCTGGTCGGCCAGGTAGTGCTGGGCCTGCATCTGGCTGACGCAGGTGGCACGGTCGGGGCCGTCGAAGGTGATGACGTGGTTGGTGCTCAGGTGCTGGGTGGCGTCGAACCCGGGGAGAACCGCGAACACCGAGGACACCCAGTCGTCGACCGGCATGGTGGCCGCCGGCCGCCCGCTCCACGACGAGAAATCGACGGTGACCGGGTCGGTGAAGCACGAGCGGTACAGGGCACGGTCACGGGAGTCGACTGCGGTCGCGTAGCGGATGACCACGTCGCTCACCGCGGCCCGGTCGACAAGGTGCTGGAGATCGTCGGTGTTCACGCCGGTGGAGTGTTCCCCACCGGCAGTGCCGGCGCCACCCCAACCACCGGGCCGGCCGGTCAGCCGCTTGCCGCCCACGCCTTCGCCTCGGGGCTGGCGGCCCACCGGATGGCGTTGGCGAGTAGACGCCGGTAGGACGGATTGGCGTAGGCCGACGGCCCGTCGCCGGGTTGGAGGTAGACGATCGGGCTGCGGTCGTAGCGCTTCACCCAGGCCACCACGTTGCTGCCGGGCGGATGGCGCCACCCGGTCCGGTCGTTCAGGTGGCCCTGCACGGCCCTGGCCGCGGAGAACACCTCGGTGTCGACGAACGAGAAGTCGCTGCGGAGCAGCGGGATGATCGACGACTCGAACACCGGGCAGAGGTAAACCTCGTCGACGAGGTCGAACCCCTCGCCGAGCCCCTCGACGATCGGATGGGTCGGGTCGACGACCGACAGGTGCTGGGCCACGCCGTGGCGGTAGCCGGAGTCGGGGTACCGGCGACCTCGGAGCACCGCCGGGGAGTAGTTGAACCGGCCCCCGATGATCTCCGCGTACTCGGCCCACGCCGGCCAGCCGGCGATGGCGTGGTGCAGGAACACGAACGGCTGCCCTGCGGCGAGCAGACGGTGGAACCCGGCCATGTACAGGTCGCTCGGCATCGGGTAGCGGGGCGGCGCGTCGGGCTCGAACACGATGCCGGGCATGTCGTAGAGGACGAACACGTCGGTGGTGGCCGCCATCCGCGGGTGGAACAGCTTCTGCGCCTCGGGGTGCTCGACGTGGAGCCAGGTGATCTCCGGGTTCGCGTCGAACATGGCGAAGAACGGCCCCGGCTCGAACGGGTGCCCCTTGGTCACGACGGTGACCCGGATGGGCTCGGCCGTGGTCTCGACCGCCGCCGGGGAGGGGAGCGATTCGGCCACCCGGGGGGCGGGTGGGACGAGGGGGCGCCGCGATCGGCGCTGGTCGTCGCGGGCCTGCCAGCGCGCCTCCCGCTCACGCCAGGCCGGAGCGATCCCGCTGTCGAGGAGGCGGGCGGCCACCGGGCCGAGCACCTGGGCCAGCCGGGTCGTGCCGTGGGGGCCGAGATGCTCCCACGGGGTCATCGCCAGCCGGTCGGTCCGGTGCTCGACGGCGGTCTTCACCGCTCGGCCGGCCTCGGTCAGGCCACCGTGGCGGTCGAGCAGGCCACGGCGGACGAGCGTGTCGACCGCCTGCTGCCAGCGCTGGTCGCTCCAGCCGCTGATGCGCTGCAGGACGGCGGCGGGCATGGCACCGTCGGCGGCATGCACCACGTGGCACTCAACCGGGCCGAGCCCGGCCGTGATCAGGCTGGCGACGTGCCCGTCGCCGCGGTGCTCGCGCAGCACGGTGGCGGCCTGCCACAGCACCAGGTGGGCCTCCTCGGGCCACGGGAGCTCGAGGTTGGCCGCGGCGAGCGGCCGGCCGGCCCGCTCGCAGGCCTCGGCCGCCTCCCGGGCGAGCGCAGCGGCCTCGACCACAGCGGGGTCGCGGGCGACCCCGTCGCCGAGGACCCGGCGGAAGGTGGCGTCCACCGCGTCGAGGCGCAGCTCGAGGCAGCGGGCCGGCGGCACCAGCTCCCAGGCGAGGGGCACCGCCTGGGTCAGGAGTTCGGGGGCGAACCCGTAGAACGTGGCGGTGACCACCCCCGCGGGGACGGCACCGAGCGGCGAGGCCCGCACAGCGACGTACTCGAGGGCCCAGGTGTCGAGCCCGGCGCGTCCGAACCGCTCGGCGGTCTCCGGTGTCCGGTAGCAGGCCTCGTGGACCGGTTCGAGCACCCGCCACAGGTCGCGGGCGACGGTCGGTTCCATCAGCCGGCCCACCAGCGGAGGCGTTCGCCGTCGGGATCCCGGGCCACGCCGCCGGCAGGGAGGTCGAAGACCATGGTCGTCCGGCCGACCGGGTCCCAGGGCGCCCATGCACCGTCGGACGACGGTGCGCCGGTGCGGGCGAAGTGCACCCAGGCGCTGGACATCGCGTCGGCCAGGAGCTGGCGGTCCGCACCCGCGCCGGTGAAGAACTCCACGCCGGGGGCGTGGAGGTTGTCGAACACGAACGGCAGCTCCAGGCCGTGGCAGGCGCCGAGCACCCCGCCGAAGGCCGGCGACCGCCAGCTGAACAGGTACCGGTACACCGTGCCGCCTGCGGCCACCAGGTCACGGGCCAAGCCGACGGCCGGGGCGAGGAACCCGACGTCGGTGGCCATGGCCGCGGCGACCTGGCCCGGGGTGGCCCCGGGGAGCAGCCGCTCGTAGTGGGCCACCGCGGCATCGGCCCGGTCGCCGAGCCAGGGCCGGGCCCGCTCGACCACGCCGGACCGGTCGAGTGACGCGAACGACGGGTCGGCGAAGGTGAACAGCTGCATCTCGTCGGCGGTGGTGCCGACGAGCACCGGCCGGCCGCCCGCTGCGCCAGCCCGCAGGGCCTCGTCGACCGGGCAGGGGAGCACCGTCCCGTCGGGGGTCGGGGCGAAGGCAGTGAACACCTCGCGGCCGAGCTCGGCGGCCAGGTGGTGCTGCGCGGCCAGCAGGTCGTCGACCGGGAGGTCCCGGAGCCGCTCGGCGCGCCCGGCATCCAGCCCGACTGCGCCCAGGAACCGCTCGGCCATCTCGGTGGCGTGGGTCCGGGTCCGCAGCTGGGTGAGCGAGGGGCTCTGGGCGATGGCCCGGGCGAACAACCCGCGGGCGGCCGGTGCCGCCAGCAGCGCAGCCACGGCGCACCCCCCGGCCGACTCGCCGAACACCGTGACGTTGTCCGGGTCGCCCCCGGCGGCGCCGATGTTGTCCCGCACCCAGGCGAGCGCAGCGATCATGTCGAGCAGCCCGAGGTTGCCGGACCCGGCCCAGTCCTCACCGGCCAGGTCGGCTAGGTGGAGGAAGCCGAGCGCGCCGAGGCGGTAGTTCAGGGTGACCACCACCACGTCCCCCCGTCGGGCCAGGCGGCTGCCGTCGTACCAGGGGGTCGCACCGCTGCCGGTGACGAACGCCCCGCCGTGGACCCACACCAGGACCGGCCGGTGCCGGTCGTCGCAGGCCGGGGTCCACACGTTGAGCGTGAGGCAGTCCTCGCTGCGGGGCAGGTCGCCGAGGCCGAGCACCCGGTCGAGCAGGTCGCTGGTCTGTGGGGCGCTGTGCCCGAAGGTGTCGGCGGTACGCACACCCGTCCACGGCTGCGGCGGCCGGGGCGGCCGGAAGCGTGCCTCGCCGGTCGGCGGGGCGGCGAACGGGACTCCGAGGAACCGGGTGACCCCCTCCGCCGACACCCCCTCGAGCCGCCCGCCGGTCGTGGTGATGACCGTCATCGGCCGCAGGATAGGGCCGGACGTGTCAGCGGCCGGTGAACCGGGCCGGTCGGCGTTCCAGGAAGGCGGCGACGCCCTCCTGGTGGTCCTCGCTGCGGAAGCAGGCGGCGAGGGCCGAGGTGTGGGCGGCCATGTGGGCGTCGACGTCACGGGCGAGACCCTCGTAGACGAGCCCCTTGATCAACCTGATCGAGTGCGGTGAGCCGGCCAGGATCTGCTCGGCCAGGTTGCGGGCGGCCCCGGTCAGCGCGTCGGGTTCGACGACGTCGAGCACGTAGCCGAGCGCCAGAGCCTCCTGCGCGGAGAGGAACGCCCCGGTGTAGAGCAGCCGCAGGGCGGGCTGCAGGCCGATGAGGCGGGGGAGCAGCCAGGTGCCGGCGCCGGTGTCGGGCACGAGGCCCCGGTGGACGAAGTTCCAGGCGAAGCGGGCCCGGGGAGTGGCGAGGCGCAGATCGCACTGGCTGGTGAACTCGGCTCCCATCCCGACCGCCGGACCGTCGATGGCGGCGATGACCGGTTTCGGGCAGCTGACGATGGGCCACCACCGCTCACGCTCGTGGGCCTCGCCCCGCAGGTTGCGCTCGGCCCCCGGGACCGTGCTCAGGTCGGACAAGTCGGTCCCGGCGCAGAACGCCCCGGGGACCCCGGTGAGGATCAGCACCCGGCAGGCGTCGTCGCCCCCGGCGCGGTTCACGGTGTCGATGAACTCGCCGAGCATGGCGTAGGTCATCGCGTTCTTCTTCTCCGGCCGGTCGATGCGCTTCAACTGGCGCTGGCGCTGCTCCTCCTTGGAGATGTGCAGGTAGATCTTGATGATCTCGGTGCCGTTTTCCACCAGGCGCCGCTCGAAGTCGTTGATCTGGCGGAAGCGCTGGGCCCACAGGCCTTCGCCTAGGCTGGCAGGCGGCAGCCGTTGGGCCTTGAGGAGCTCGTGATGCACG
>FWPV01013928.1_pt1 | contig 11964 bp, 10 predicted proteins | sample 2228371 | NCBI WGS metagenome assembly FWPV01 (sample SAMEA103939776, study PRJEB20133) | metagenome | reverse complement strand
CCCGCACGTCGGCCGCGACCGTCGTCGGGTCGGTCCCGACGACGGTCGGAGCCTCGCCGTCGGCAGTCCACCGCGGGGCGCGTCCAGCCAGGGCAAACAGGCGGACCTCGCCGCCGGGGGAGACGTCGAGGGCGACATGGTGGGGCTCGAGGTGCTCGTCGTCCAGGCGGACCCTCGCCGACGGGGCCCGGCCCACCACGTGGCGTCCGGGCGGCAGCGGCACCCGGTGACCGGCGTCGGGCCCCGCGTCCACCTCGAGCACGACCACCGGTCGACCCGGCGGGGGCGTCGGTCCGTCCGAGCCGCCCATCGACGGCGGACGCTCGATCAGGCTGCCCTCGTGCAGCCCGGCGCGCTGCAGCGAGCACGAGCCCGGGTGCAGCCGTCCGTCGACCCGCAGGGCTCCTGGGGGCCAGCCCAGCAGCTGGGCCAGCTCGTCGACGGTGTGCTCGGGCCGGAGTCCCTCGACGGTGATCACCCGCTGATCGGGGAGCCGCAGTCGTATCGCTGGGGGTGGGTCGAGATGTGGCACGGACATGCCCGTGTGTGGGGCCACGCCGAGCCCCACCGGCAACGGTGCGGCACGCCAGCACCAGCCTCCGGCCCCGCTGGCCGCCTGGTGAGACCCCCAGTGAGACCTGCAGTGAGGGCCGTGGTGAGCCTCAGTCGGGACCCTGCCGCCATGACCACGCGCCAGTCCCTCACCGAGCAGTTGCGTGCTGACTGGGGGCGGTTGCGCGACCAGCCGGACCTCCTGGCCCGGGTGCGGTCGTGGCAGCTCCCCGGCAGTGACCCCGTCGACTTGGACCAGGTCCTCGCCGAGTCCGGCTTCGGACGAGCCGCCGACGACACCGACGCCGACCACTACCTGTCACGGGTGGTCGCGGCAGCTGCCGACGACGAGTTGGCCGCTCGGATCGTGCTGCAGCGGATCCTGCCCGGCCTGATCCGCATCGCCACACGTCGGGCGGCGATGGCCGGTGGGATCCGAGCGGCCTTCGACGAGACAGCCGGGGTCGCCTGGCTGGTCATCCGCACCTTCCCGATCCAGCGCCGCCCCCGCCACGTCGCAGCGAACCTGCTGCGCGACATCGAGTACCAGGCCTTCGTGCGCGAACGACGCCTCGTCGCCACCGAGCGCGAGCTGCCGACGCCGCACCACCGCCTCCCCGACGCCCCGGTGGCCGACGACGACGATCCCCTGCTCGAAGTCGTCACCCTGCTCGCCGAGGGGGTGCGGGCCGGTCTGACCGAGCGCGACCGCGAAGTCCTCGGCCTCGCCGTGGGCGCACCCAACTCGACCAGCGCCGCGGCCCGCCTCGGTGTGCCGACGCGCACCTGGCGGGCGCGCAAGCACGCGGCCACCGCACGGCTCGGTCAGCTGGTGGCGGTCAACGGCTGAGCGGAGGATCCCACCACGCTGCGGAACCGGCGCAATCGCAGGCTGTTCGACACCACGAACACGCTCGACAGCGCCATCGCCAAGCCGGCGATGACGGGGTTGAGGTAGCCGAGCGCCGCCAGCGGCAGCGCTGCGACGTTGTAGGCGAACGCCCAGAACAAGTTTCCCTTGATCGTGGCCAGCGTCCGCCGGGCGAGCCGGATGGCATCCACGGCCCGGCGCAGGTCACCACTGACGATCGTGAGGTCACTGGCCTCGATGGCCACATCGGTCCCCGTGCCCATCGCGATCCCGAGATCACTTTGGGCCAGCGCCGCCGCGTCGTTCACCCCATCGCCCACCATGGCCACGACCGCCCCGTCGTCCTGCAGGCGCCGCACGACGGCCACCTTGTCGGCCGGCAGCACCTCAGCCACCACGTCGGCGGGCTCGATGCCCACCTCGGCGGCCACCGCTCGAGCCGTCAGGGCGTTGTCGCCGGTCAACAACACCACTCGCAGGCCCAGGCCGCGCAGGAGTGACACCGCCTCGGCCGAGCTCGGCTTGGGCGTGTCGGCCACCACCAGCACCCCGTGCACCTGCTCCTCCCAGGCCACCGCCACCGCGGTGCGACCCGCCGCCTCGGCATCGGCGACCGCTCGAGCGAGATCGGGGTCGAGGGGCCACCCGCGCTCGGCCAGGTGAGACGGCCGGGCTACCACGACCGACTGGCCCTCGACCACGCCCTCGACGCCGAGGCCGGCCAGGTTGACGAACTGCTCGACCTCGACGAGGTGGCCGAGCCGCGCCTCGGCTTCGGCCACGATAGCTCGCGCCACCGGGTGCTCGCTCGCGGCTTCGACAGCCGCCGCTCGACCGAGCACCTCGTCGGGGTCGACGCCGGGTCGAGCGACCACAGCCCGCAGCCGCATGTCGCCGGTGGTGACGGTGCCGGTCTTGTCGAGCACCACGACATCGACGCGCCGGGTGGCCTCGAGCACCTCGGGTCCCTTGATCACGATGCCGAGCTGCGCGCCACGGCCGGTGCCGACCAGCAGCGCCGTCGGGGTGGCCAGCCCCAGGGCGCACGGACAGGCGATGATCAGCACGGCGACTGCCGCCGTGAACGCCGCGGTCACGTCGCCGTCGAGCACCAGCCATCCCACCAGGGTCGCCAGGCTGAGCACGAGCACGACCGGCACGAACACCGCGCTGACCCGGTCGGCCAACCGCTGGACCGGCGCCTTGCCGGACTGGGCCTCGGCGACGAGCCGGGCCATCTGCGCAAGGACCGTGTCGTGACCCACCCGGGTCGCGCGCACGACGAGGCGACCCCCCACGTTCACGGTCCCCCCGGTCACCGGGGCGCCGGGAGCGACTTCGACGGGCACGCTCTCGCCGGTGAGCATGCTGAGATCGACCGCGCTCAGCCCGTCCTCGACCACCCCGTCGGTAGCGATCTTCTCGCCTGGGCGCACCACGAACCGGTCACCGACGACGACTTGCGCGATCGGGACCCTCACCTCGCGACCGTCGCGCAGCACGCCGGCGTCCTTCGCGCCGAGCTGGAGCAGGGCGCGCAACGCGGCGCCGGCGCGTCGGCGGGCCCGGGACTCGAAGTAGCGGCCAGCCAGCAGGAACGTCGTGAGGGTGGCGGCCACCTCGAGGTAGATCTCGTCGGTGTGGCCCCGGGCGCCGCCGTGCCCGGGCATGAGCGACATGTCCATCGTCATGCCGGGCTCACCGGCGGTGCCGAGGAACAACGCCCACAGACTCCAGGTGAACGCCGCCGTGACTCCGAGCGAGACCAAGGTGTCCATGGTCGCGCTGCGGTGGCGCAGGTTGGCCCAGGCGGCGCGGTGGAACGGCCATGCTCCCCAGACCGCCACCGGTGCGGTCAAGGTGAGCGCGAGCCACTGCCAGTGCTCGAACTGCAACGCTGACACCATCGACATCGCCAGCACGGGGGTGCTCAGCGCTGCGCTCACCAGCAACCGCTGGCGCAAGTCGGTGGCCCGGGCCTCGGCGGCCCGCTCGGCGGGTGTCAGGTCGTCGTCCCCGCTGGCCTCGGCCGCTGGCGGCGCGGGCACCAGTGCGCCGTAGCCGATCGACTCGATCGCCGCGACCACCTCGTCGGGCGAGACGAGCGCCGGATCGAAGCGGACCACGGCCTGCTCCGTGGCGTAGTTGACCGACGCCGAGACCCCCTCGAGCCGGTTGAGCCGCTTCTCGATGCGCGCCGCGCACGCGGCACACGTCATGCCCGTCACCGCGAGGTCGAGCTCAGCGGTCGAGCCAGAGGCGCGCTCTGCCACCGTGTCCTCACCGCCACTCAGCGCTCGGCCTCATAGCCCGCTTCGTCGACGGCGGCGGCGATGGCGGCCCAGTCGAGCCCCTCGCCGACCACGACGACAGCTTTGGTGTCCAGGTCGACCGACACCGAGACGACCCCGGGCAGCTTGGCGATCTCGCCTTTGACCGCAGCCTCGCAGTGCCCGCAGGACATGCCTGGGACCTTCAGCTCCAGCGTCTGCATCTCGTCGTTCCTCCTCGTTGATCGGCTCGTCCGATCGGCGCTCATGAGCGCAGCAGGCGCTCCACGGCGCGGGTGGCCTCGTGCACCAGTTCGTCGGCGCGCGCCCGGTCGCCCGATGCCGCAGCATCGGCCACGCAGTGCCGCAGGTGGTCGTCGAGCAGCAGCAGGCCGACCGCTTGCAACGCTTTGGTGGCGGCGGCCACCTGGGTCAGCACGTCGATGCAGTACGTGTCGGTCTCGATCTGGCGCTGCAAGCCTCGGATCTGGCCCTCGACGCGGCGCAGTCGGGCCAAGACGGCGGCCTTCTCGCGGTGGTACCCGGGCAGCTCCTGCACGGGATCACTTTACCCCCAGGGGGTATCGAGAGCAACGGAGTCAGGGCCGTTCGCGAAATTCGGGGGGCCGCTTGGCCAAGAAAGCGTCGATGCCCTCCTGCGCGTCGGCGGTGAGGGTGGCGGCCGCCATCACAGCGATGGCGTGCTCGTACGCTTGATGCTGGGGTAGGTCCACCTGGGCGTAGAAGGTCTGCTTGCCGAGCGCTTTGGACAGCACCGATCCCCGTGTGGCTCGAGTGATCAGGTCGCGCACGGCCTGGTCGAGCTGGTCGTAGGGCACCACCCGGTTGACCAGGCCCCACTCGGCCGCGGTGGCGGCATCGATGGGGTCCCCGGTCATGGCCATCTCCAAGGCCCGCTTTCGCCCCACGTTGCGAGCCACGGCCACGAGCGGAGTGTGGCAGAACAGCCCCCCCTTGCCGCCAGGTATGGCGAAGCTGGCGCTCTCGGCCGCGACGGCGAGGTCGCAGGTGGCCACGAGCTGACAGCCGGCCGCCGTGGCGAGCGCGTGCACTCGAGCGACCACCGGCTGGGGGATGCGCTGCAGGGTGTCCATCATCTCGGTGCACACCTCGAACAGTCGGCGGGCGGCTGCGAGATCGGCCCCGGCCATGTCGGCGAAGTTGTGTCCTGCGGAGAACACCGGGCCGGTCGCCGCCAGCACCACCCCATCGGCGTCGCTGTCGCCGATCTCCCGGAGCACGGCGGTGAGCTCGAGCATCATGTCGAGCGACAAGGCGTTGCGCTTGTCGGGGCGGTTCAAGGTGACGGTGACAATGGCCCCGTCCCGCTCGACCAGCACGTGCTGACAACTGATGGTCATGCGTGCAGTCTCGCGCCGTACACAAGGTGTCAGACACCAAGTGTTCACGTACACAAGGTGTCTGACACCATGTGTACGTCCGCCGGCGGGCTCGCCGCCCTCGACGCCGACCTGACCCGCCGCTTCGGCTGATCGGGCCCGCCACCAGGGACTGTCGTCCCTAGTCGGCCTGCTCCACGGCGTGCAGGCTGGGTCCATGGCACGCATGGACATGGCAGCCGCGGTCGCTGCGATCCGCCCCGACGACAGCCTCGCCGTCCCTCTCGGTCCCGGGGTACCCGGCAAGTTCCTGCACGCGCTCGGCGAGCGCGACGACTTCACCCGGCTGGAGGTGTTCGGGGCGCTGCTGCCCGACCTCTACCAGCTGTTCATGCGCCCCGGCGTGCACTATCGCAGTGGGTTCTTCGGACCCGCCGAGCGCTTCTTGCGTGATTCCGGGGCCTCGATCGATTTCGTCCCGGCCGACTTCCGGCGGTTCGAGCCGATCCTGCAGCTGCTCAAGCCCCGGGTGATGGCCACGGCTGCCGCTCCCCCGGTCGACGGGTGGGTGAGCCTGTCCGTGCACGCCGGCGCGAGCGTCGACGAGCTGCACCGTGCGGGAGCCGACCCCGACCGGCTGCTGATCGTCGAGGTCAGCGAGAAGATGCCGCGCACGTTCGGGCTCGAGCCCGACCACCCGCACCGGCTCCACGTCGACGAGATCGACATCCTCGTCGAGACCGATCTCGAGCCCCTCAACCTGCCCGACGCCCCGCCGACGCCGGAGGAACGAGCCATCGCCGAACACGCGATGCAGTTCTTCCAGGACGGCAGCACCGTGCAGACCGGCATCGGTGGCATCCCGAGTCAGATCGCCACGTTCCTGGCCAACGGCCCGCTGCAGGACCTCGGGGTGCACTCGGAGATGTTCACGACCGGGCTGATGCGCCTCCACCAGGCGGGCAAGGTGACCAACCGCAAAGGCGGCGACTTCGACGGCTTCACGCCCACCACGTTCGCCGCCGGCATCCCCGAGTTGTACGAGTGGCTCCACGAGAACGATCAGGTCCGCTTCTTGCCGGTGCGGCTCGTGAACTCCCCCGAGCGGATCGCCCGCAACCGCAAGATGGTCACGATCAACGGGGCCATGGCAGTGGACCTGTCGGGTCAGGTGGTGGCCGACACCATCTTCGGCAAACAGTTCAGCGGTGTCGGTGGGCACGAGGACTTCGTGTCCGGACCCGGGCTCGCCGCCGAGGCGCGCAGCTTGATCTGCCTGCCCGCGACGAGCTCGGTCAACGGTGAGCTCGTCACCCGTATCGTGCCCGAGCTGCCGACCGGCAGCGTGGTGAGCACCCCGCGGCACCAAGTGGACGTGATCATCACCGAGTTCGGTGTCGCCGAGCTGCAGGGCAAGACCATCCGCGAGCGGGCCATGGCGCTGGCGGCCATCGGCCACCCCCAGTTCCGCGACGACCTGTTCGCAGTGGCCGAGGTCTGGCCGCAGGACTGACCCGCGCAGGGCTGACCCCAGCCGTGCGCGGCTCAGCCGGCGAGCGCGAGCACCCGCTCGGACGCGTCCACCAGCCAGCCCGGGAACACCCCGACCAGCAGGGTGAACACGACGGCCGCGGCCAGCGCCAGGCCGGCCGCCGGCGGGACCTGCACCACCTCGCGCCGGCCGTCATCGGTCTCCGGGTCGGCCAGCCACATGCTGATCATGATCCGTAGGTACAAGTACGCAGCGATCACGGCCGCCACCATCGCGATCAGGGCGATCGCATAGCTCTCGACGTCGACCGCAGCGCGGATCACCCCGAACTTGGCGATGAACCCCGAAGTGAGCGGCACCCCCGCCTGGGCGAGCAGGAACACCGTGAGCGCGAGGGCGAGCAGGGGTCGTTCACGGGACAGGCCCCGGAACGCCTCGAGGTCGGTGGCGCCGTCACCACGGCGGGCCACGAGCGCTACGACCCCGAACGTCCCGAGCACGAGTACCCCGTAGAGCATCAGGTAGAGCGCCGACGACGACAGCCCCTCGTTGGCCTGGCCGACGTGCCCGGCGACCTCGACCCCGATGAGGATGAACCCGGCATGGCTGACCGACGAGTACGCCAGCATGCGCTTCACATCGGTCTGCACCACGGCGAGGGTCGAGCCCACGACCACCGAGGCGACCGCCAGCACCCACACCACGGGGCGCCAATCGTCGGCCTGCGACGGCAGGGCGACCACGAGCAGCCGCAGCAGCGCCAAGAACGCCGCTGCCTTGCCGGCTGAGGCCATGAACCCCGTGACCGGCGTCGGCGAGCCCTGATACACGTCGGGCACCCAGAAGTGGAACGGCACCGCCGCCACCTTGAAGCCGAGCCCGACCAGCAGCAGCCCGATGCCGACCAGCAGCATGGCGTCGCTGCCGTCCAGGAGGATCTCGCCGCTCAGCACGGCACCGATCTCTGACAGGTTGGTGGACCCGGTCATGCCGTACACCAGGGCGATCCCGTAGAGGAAGAACGCCGACGCGAACCCGCCGAGCACGAAGTACTTGAGGCCGCTCTCCTGGCTCTGCAGGCGTCGGCGGTTGCTGGCCGCCAGCACGTAGAGCGAGATGCTGAGCGTCTCGAGGCCGAGGAACATCGCGATCAGGTCGTTGGCCGCGAGCATCACGATCCCACCCACGGCTGCGGTGAGGTAGAGGGCGTACACCTCGGGGCCGTCCAGGTCTTCGCGGCGCAAGAAGTCGTCGGTGATCAAAGCGGCGAGCACCAGCGCGACCGAGATCGTGATCAGCCCCCACAGCGCGAGGTGGTCCAGCGCCAGCGCGCCTTTCACCAGGGTGCGAGGCCCGTCGTCGCTGACGTCGTCCCAGAGCAGCATCGACCAGCCCCCCGCCACCACTGCGGCACCGGCGCAGACGGCGGCGTAGAGCCCCTTGGGCCAGCGGGGCGTCAACGCGTCGACCACGAGCAGGCCCACCGCCGTGCCGAGCAGTACGAGCACCGGCCCGAGGGCGAACCAGTGGATCTCGGGGAACTCGACCGTGGACTGTGCGACGATCGCACCCATCAGCCCTCTCCCTCCGTCTCGTTCTCCCCGCGGTGCTCGAGCACGACCGGCGCCGGGGCGCGGTAGCCGGTGCGCTCCTCGACGTGCTCGATCAAGGCATCGACGCTGGGCTGCATGCGCTCGAGCATCGGCTTGGGGTAGAGCCCGCAGAACACGATGAGCCCGATGAACGGCAGCAGCACGAGCCCCTCACGCAGGCGCAACTCGCTGAACCTCGAGTTCTCTTCGTCGGGCTCGCCGTGGAACACCCGCTGGTAGGCCCACAACAGGTAGAGCGCGGCGAGGATGACCCCCGTCGCGGCGACCACCACCCACCAGCGGGCCGTGGCGAAGCTGCCGATCAAGATCAAGAACTCGCCGACGAACCCGTTCAGGCCGGGAACGCCGATGCTCGACAACATCACCACCATGAACGCGGCAGCGAAGATCGGGGCCACCTTCTGCAGGCCCTTCAGCTCGGCGATCTGGCGCGTGTGCCGACGCTCGTAGATCATGCCCACGAGCACAAACAGCGCCCCGGTCGACAGTCCGTGGTTGACCATCTGCATCACCCCGCCGGAAATCGCCTCGGTGGTGAACGCGAACGTGCCGAGCACGATGAAGCCGAGGTGAGCCACCGAGGAGTAGGCGACGAGGCGCTTCAAGTCGGCCTGCATGGTGGCGGCGATCGCGCCGTAGAGGATTCCGATCACGGCCAACGTGAGGAACAGGCTGCGGCTCCAGCGGGCGGCCTCGGGGAACAGGTACACCCCGAAGCGCACGAGGCCGTAGGTGCCGAGCTTGAGCAGCACACCGGCCAGAATCACCGAACCGGCCGTCGGGGCCTGCGTGTGGGCCGCGGGCAACCAGGTGTGCAACGGCACGAGTGGCACCTTCACCGCGAACGCGATCGCGAACGCGAAGAACAACCAGCGCCCGGTGCTCGCTGCGAAGTCGCTCTGCTCAGCGAGCGTGACGAGGTCGAAGGTAACCCGACCGACGTCGTCACGGGCCAACAGGGCGGTGGCGACGATGCCGACCAGCATGAACGCCGACCCGACCATCGTGTACAAGAAGAACTTCGTCGCCGCGTAGACCCGCTGCTCGTAGCCCCATCCACCGATGAGGAAGTACATCGGTACGAGCACGATCTCGAAGAAGACGAAGAACAGGAACAGGTCGAGGCTGAGGAACGAACCGAGCACCCCCGCTTCGAGCAGCAGCAGCCACGCCAAGTAGGGCTTGGCGTCGTGATGCGGGTCGCAGCCGACGATCACGAGGGGGAACAGCACGGCGGTCAACACGACCAGGAACAGCGAGATGCCGTCGACGCCGAGGTGCCAGGAGATACCCCACGACTCGATCCACTCGTGGCGGGACGTGAACTGATAGCCCGCCTCGCCGGTGTCGAACGACGCCAGCAGCCACAGCGCCAGTCCGCCGGTGAGCACCGAGGAAGCCAGCGCGGTGAGCGTCACCAGCTCGGGTCGGCGCTGCGACATGAGCGCGGTGGCCAGCGCCCCGAGCGCCGGCACGAGCACCAAGGCGGTGAGGATGGGGAACGACAGCGTTTCGCCACCGGCCGCGAGCAACGCCATCACCGCACCCCCCGCACGACGAACCAAGCAAGGAGGACCACGACCGCGAGGCCGATCGCGGCGGCGTACACGCGCACCAAACCGGGCTGGCCCTTGCGCAACACACCACCGACGGTCCGCACGACCGTCCCCGACCCGTCGACCGCGCCGTCGACGACCGCGGCGTCGAAATCGGCGACAGCCTGGAACGAGGCGCGACCGGGCCCGCCCATGAAGGCGCTGACGGCCCGATCGTAGAACCAGGCCTCGGCGAGGATCCGTGGCTCCACCGCTCGTACCTTGCGCTTGGCGTACACCAGGTAGGCGGCCACGACGCCGAGCAGGGCGATCACGATCGACACCAAGGCGATCGGTACCTTCAGGTCCTTGGTACCGCTCGACAGCTCGCGCTCGCCGAACTCGATCACGGGCTCCAGCCACGCCTCGAGGTAGTGGAGGTCCTTGGAGAACGGCAGGTTGAGGACGCCGCCGACCGTGGCCAGGGCCGCCAGGACCACGAGGGGTACGAGCATGATCCACGGGCTCTCGTGAGGCTTGAAGTCGCCGTGGGCCCCGTGCTCGCCACTGCGGTCCTGCCAGCGGGCCTCCCCGAAGAACACCATGATCACTTGCCGGGTCATGTAGTAGCCGGTGAGCAGTGCCGCCACCAGCGTGCCGACGGCGAGCAGCGGGCTGAAGTCCCAGGCGAACACGATGATCTCGTCTTTCGACCAGAAGCCGGCGAAGGGCGGGACACCGGCGATGGCCATCCAGCCGATGATGAACGTGGTCGCGGTGACCGGCATGAGCGCGCGCAGCGCACCCATCCGGCGCATGTCCTGCTCCTCGTGCATCCCGTGGATCACCGAGCCCGATCCGAGGAACAACAGCGCCTTGAAGAAGGCGTGGGTGACCATGTGGAAGATCGCCGCGACGTAGGCGCCCGAACCCACGGCGATGAACATGAAGCCCAACTGGCTGACCGTGGAGTAGGCGAGCACCTTTTTCACGTCGTTCTGGGCGACGGCGATCGTGGCGGCGAACAGCGCCGTGGCGAGGCCGACGACGGCGACGACGGCCGGTGCCCAGTCGTAGGCCACCTCCAGCACGGGGTTCACCCGGGTCATCAAGAACACACCGGCAGTGACCATCGTGGCGGCGTGGATGAGCGCTGACACCGGCGTCGGACCTTCCATGGCGTCGGGCAGCCACAGGTACAGCGGCAGCTGAGCGCTCTTGCCACATGCACCGACGAACAACATGAGCGCGATCGCCGTCGCCGTGACCGGGGCCAGCGCGCCCGTCTCGGCGGCCTCGTTGAGGCCCGCGTACGACAAGGTGCCGACCGCACCGAAGGCGAGGAACATGGCGACCATCACGCCCCAGTCGCCGACCCGGTTGGTGATGAAGGCCTTCTTGCCGGCGGTGGCGGCGCTTGCCCGGGTGTGCCAGAAAGCGATCAGGAAGTACGAGCAGACGCCCACGCCCTCCCACCCCAGGAACGTCACCAGGAGGTTCTCGCCCATCACCAGCACGAGCATCGACAGCACGAACAGGTTCAGGTACACGAAGAACTTCGAGAAGTTCGCGTCGCCGTGCATGTAGCCGATCGCGTACAGGTGGATCAGCGCCCCGATGCCGGTGACGAACAGCGCCATGGTGATGCTGAGCGGATCGGCGAGCAGGGCGAGGTCGACCTGCAGCGATCCCACGGGCACCCACGAGAACAGGGTCTCCACATGGGCCCGCTCCTCGGCCTCGAGGCCGAGCATCTCGATCCACACGGCGACGGTGACGGCGAACGAACCCGCCACCATGAGCGTCGCCAGCCAGCCGGCGAACGGCTCGCCCAGCCGGCGGCCGAACAGCAGGATCAGCACGAAGCCGGCCAGCGGCAGGGCAGGGATCAGCCAGATCACGTCGAGCATGGTGGTCCCTCCCTCACCCCTTCAGCGCTGCCACGTCGTCGGCTGTGGCACCGGGCTTTCGCCGCATGATGGCCACGATGATCCCGAGCCCCACCACGACCTCGGCGGCGGCCACGACCATCACGAAGAACACCGCGGTCTGCCCGGCGATGTCACCGAGCTGGCGCGCCAGCGCCACGAAGCTCAGGTTCACGGCGTTCAGCATCAGCTCGATGCACATGAGCATGATCAGCGGGTTGCGGCGCACGAGCACCCCGACCGCTCCCATCGAGAACAGCACTGCGGCGAGCAGCAGGTACCACGTGGTGGTCGGTTGGGCGACGGCCCAGAGGCTCACGACCCCACCTCCTCGGTCGCCGG
>FWPV01011636.1_pt1 | contig 11964 bp, 8 predicted proteins | sample 2228371 | NCBI WGS metagenome assembly FWPV01 (sample SAMEA103939776, study PRJEB20133) | metagenome | reverse complement strand
GTATCAAATCATATTTCTGAAGAATCCCAAAAGCATCAACCCAGGTCGTCATATCTGGTACCGTCGGCCCGGAGGCAATCGTGCTGATATCATCCCCGATAACATCTGAAAGTATCAGAGAAACCACTGTAGCCGGATAAAAAACCCTTGATAAATTGCCTCCCTTAATGAGTGATAAATGTTTGCGCACGGCATTTATTTCCCGTATTGTTGCCCCACATGCAAGCAATTTTTTTGTAATTATTGCCTTATCTTCGATTGTAATTTTATGCATGGAATCAACATATGGTGCACTTAATATCGAAGAACCACCACCAGAAATAATGTTAATAACCGACTTAAAATCTCTAATAAATAGGTTGATAGAATACAAGAAAAGAGTTATATTATAACAGTAATTGTTTTTTTAAGTCCTGCATCCGTTAACCAAACTATTAATAAATAAAAATTAAAATTTAATGCCTTAAGGAGGATATGTGGAAATATCATCCACTATAATTGAGTTCAAAGGGAACAAACCTTCCGACGAGTTTGATTTTTACTTTAACACATTTTACAACGCCCGGCGACCTGTAATTATGTCGGCTCAAAAAGGATGGAAACCCTTGACCGATGTCTATGAAACCGATTTAGAAATTGTAATCATCATAGACATTGCAGGAATATCTACTTCGGATATTAAGTTAACCTTACAGCGAGATGTATTAGTAATTAGAGGTATACGCCACGAACAGCCAAATATGGAAAAAAGGCATTATTACAAAATGGAAATTGATTTTGGTCCATTTGAGCGTAAAATTGAACTCCCGGCTCGCATTGACCCAGAACGCGCTACCAAACGATATCATCAAGGCTTCTTGGAAGTCCGCTTGCCTAAATTAGAACCCATAAGCAAACAAAATGAACATCCAGAAATCGACCTCTAAAATGGACCAGCAAAATCAAACGCCATCCAATATTACACTACCTAAAGAACTACCTCTATTTATAACGGATGAATTAGTGATATTCCCTGGGGTAATAACCCCAGTGGTGGTGCGTGATGAACAACAGATAAAAATAATTGGTGATGTATTAAACTCCCCCAATAAAGCGTTAGCAGTTATACTCAAACGAACCGACTCCACCGACGATGAAATCAAGCTGTTCGACATCGGCACCATAGTTACGATCGTTAAAATGTTAAGGATCCCCGATGGTTCGTTACGGTTGCTTATGCAAGGCGCAGCTCGCATACGACTGGACGAAGTGATTACTAGTGAAAAAGATTATGCCTTTGCGCACTACACTTTGATTGAACCTAAACCCGCTTCTGGTTTACAAGTCGAAGCCCTTATGCGTAAAGTGCGTGATGACTTCGCTGAAATTATCGACGCAGCACCTTACCTGCCCTATGAAATGAAAGTAGCGCTCATTAACATAACCGACGCGGGGTCTATGTGCGATTTCATTGGGGCTAACCTGAACATAAGACCTGAAGAACGACAAGAGATTTTAGCCACCATAGACATCCAGGAAAGGCTTAAACTTGTCTCCCGATTAGTTGATAAAGAACTTAAACTCATAAAATTAGGCAATAAGATTCAAAATGAAGTCTCTGGGGCTATAGAAAAAAGTCAAAAAGAATACTACCTCAGAGAACAAATAAAAGCCATAAAGCGAGAGTTAGGCGAAGAAGAAGAGGGGGCTGAAATCCGTGAATTGCGCGCTAAATTAGAAAAATTACAAGCGCCCGACCGGGTCAAAGAAACCGCTGAGCGCGAAATTGAACGACTCTCTGATATGAATCCCGCTTCAGCCGAATATACTGTATCACGCACTTATCTCGATTGGCTCTTAAATCTACCTTGGCAGGTTTCAACTGAAGATACACTTGACATAAAAGAGGCGCGCAAGATACTCGATAGAGACCATTATGGACTTGAGGATGTTAAAGAAAGAATCCTTGAATATTTAGCGGTAAAGAAATTGCGGGGAGATGGGCGAGGTTCTATACTATGTTTTGTAGGTCCACCGGGTGTTGGAAAAACTTCCATAGGAAAATCAATCGCTGAAGCGATGGGGCGAAAATTTGTGCGTATGTCCCTAGGGGGACTGCGCGATGAAGCCGAGATAAGAGGTCATCGTCGGACCTATATCGGCGCACTACCCGGACGAATCATCCAAAATATAAAGCGCGCTGGATCAAACAACCCGGTTTTTATGTTAGATGAAATTGATAAGTTGGGAACAGATTTCCGCGGTGACCCTGCCTCAGCAATGCTTGAGGTGTTAGACCCCGAGCAAAATTTCTCTTTTCAAGATAACTACCTTGAACTGGACTTTGACCTATCCAAGGTTATGTTCATAACCACCGCTAATTATCTGGAAACCATCCCCATACCATTAAGGGACCGGATGGAAATCATCAAACTTCCCGGATACATAACCCCTGAAAAAGTTATGATTGCTAAACGGTATTTAGTGCCTCGCCAAATTAGGGAAAATGGGCTTGAAAATCAATATGTGCACTTCACCGACAAGGCTTTAGAACATATTATCATATACTATACAAGGGAAGCGGGTGTTCGCACATTAGAGCGAACTATTGGAAAAATTTGTAGAAAAATAACGGTCAAAGTCGTCGAAAACCCAGACCAAAAGCGGAAATTTAATATTACCACTCGCAATATCGAAAACTACTTAGGTCCAGCCAAAATATTGCCCGACCTACACGGACGCTCCCCACAGGTGGGTGTTGCCACTGGTTTGGCTTGGACCACCGCCGGGGGTGTATTATTACAAATAGAGGCTATTTCTATGCCCGGCGAGGGGCGGATGAAGATAACCGGACAATTAGGTGATGTGATGAAAGAATCGGCTGAAATTGCTATGAGTTATTTGCGTTCCCGAGCCGACAAATTGCGTATTCCATTGATATATTTTCAAAAAAACGATTTTCATATTCACATCCCCGAAGGTGCTACCCCCAAAGACGGACCATCAGCGGGCATAACCATCACCACCGCCTTAGCATCCTTATTTACTGGACGACCAGTTCGACACGATATAGCAATGACCGGGGAAATAACATTGCAAGGAAAGGTTTTACCGATAGGTGGGTTGCGCGAGAAATCGGTCGCAGCAGCGCGCGCACATATGAGTATGTTAATTTGTCCTGAAGGCAACCGCCCTGACTTAGAGGAAATACCCGATATAGTTAGAAATAAACTTGAATTCAAATTTATAAACAATATTGATGAAGCATTACATATCGCTTTACTGCCCCGTAATAAAAAGAAAAAGAGAAACCAAATAAAAACATAACCTAAAGAAAATTATATCTAACCACAATATGGAGTCCTAATGTCCGATTACTATTATATTGAATTTCGCCGGCGCGGCGGTCGCGCGGACCTTACGCTCAAAAGGCACCCGCGAAACTTGCTCAATACCGCTATGCTGGAAGAGATTGTAAATGCCCTTCAAAATTTACGAGACGATGATGCGCTAAAAGTTTTAGTTTTAAGCAGTTCAGGTGACCACTTTTGCAGTGGTGCTGAATGGCAAGAACTTCAAAATGACCGTATTGGAATCTATATGCCTTTATATACCCGGGTATTTAATCTACTAAATCACATCAAAGGGATAACCTTGGCGGCAGTGCAGGGAGATGCCTTAGGTCCGGGTGCTGAACTGGCAATGTTTTGCGATATCACCTTTGCTGCTAAAAATGCTAAATTCGGTTTTAATGAAATCAAAGCCGGCATCTTTCCACCCATCGCTACCGCAGTCCTACCCCATTTAGTGGGTCGCAATCGTGCTCTGGATTGGATAATATCGGCTAAAACCATAACCGCCCAAGAGGCTTATGATGCCAATATGGTTGCCAGAGTATTGCCGGATGATGACTTAGATGAATTCGTCGATGATTATGCTACTCGCATAAACAACCTCAGCGCACCAGCATTAATCTTATGTAAACGAGCCTTAGATGGTGCCCTTTATTCTAATGTGCCCGAAGCCCTTAAAACTTCCGAATCAACTTATATGATAGACCTTATGAATTGCATCGACCCACACGAAGGTTTAACCGCGATGATAGAGAATCGAGCCCCCGTATGGAAGAATAAGTAGTAATTTATTTTTGCTATATTTAATGATAATATAGATATAAGAACCATTTTACTTTGCCAGTAATGTGAGACTAATATCAATTTCCGCCGATTATTGGGCTGAACGATTAGACGCTGCTCGTGAATTCCTGCGCACTGCGCTCAAATCAGGTCTATTCAGTGTGCTGCTATTGCTATTTTTTACCCTGTTTGTCAGCGGATTTATATTATTAATCATTGAAGGCAAAGAAGGCACCTTTAAAAATCTGTTTGATGCTATATGGTATGGCTGGATTTCAATGACCACCACCGGATACGGGGATTTTATACCTCGCACTACTACCGGTAAGTGGATAGGAATGATAGTGATACTTTGTGGTTTTGTATTGATGTCATTTTTCACTGCTACAGTGTCATCATTATTTGTTGCAGCAAAAATACGGGAAGGAAAAGGATTGGAACAAATACACTTTCGCGACCACATTGTTGTATGTGGTTATGGACCACCAACAACAAAACTATTTGAATCGCTTATATCACAAAGTGGTTCTCAACATTTACGGGTAGTATTAGTAGCAGATATCCCGGGCAATGAAGTAGGGGAACTGATAAATCGCTATAGTAAGGTGAACCTGCGATTTGTGCGGGGTGATTGGTCCCATGAATCGGTTTTAAAACGTGCTGGTGTTCCTGCGGCTAAAGTGGTTATTATAATGCCCGACTTAACTCAACCCACTACGGCTCAGATGGACGAGAAAACTGTGCTTGCCACTTTAACCGCTAAAGCCTTGAATCCCAAAGCCCGGGTTTTTGTCCATATTATGCGCCCTGAAAACCGAGTTTTCTTAAAACACGCCCAAGCCGATGAAGTCTTAGTGTCCGATGAACTCTCAGGTTATTTACTCGCCGCGTATGCAATTTCATCTGGTTTACCGCAAGCGATCAATGAGATGTTATCCCCCTTTGGGGTTAATCGCCTAATGCGCAATACTATCCCTAATGAATTTATTGGTAAAACATTTGGTGATTTAGCCAAATATTTCTTTGAAAGAAACGCCATCCTAATAGGATTAACCTGCGAAGAAGAACCACTGAAAACCACTGATTTACTTACCCACGACACCTCTGCTTTGGACGAATTTATACGCCGTAAATTCCAAGAAGCCGGACTAAGTCAACAAGATAAACTTAGAGTGAAAACCCGACTCAATCCTCCCCGAAATACAATAATTCATCGAGGTGATATAGCATTGATAATTTCAGGAGAATCCGATTTATGATACAAGTTAATAAAAATATTCTATCTAAATTTGGATTGTTCAAGGGTTTATCACCCGAACAGTATGAGAGGATTTCTAAGTTAGTAAGAACTCGGAATTATAAAAAAGGTGATACCATAATAAAGGAAGGTGAAATTGGTGGTGAACTATTCTTTCTTATATCTGGCGAAATTGAAATTAATAAAAAACTGACGCTTCTAAACAGCGAGGGGGCAAATCAAACCGATAAATCGCTGGTTAGATTAAAAGATAGCGATAATGTTTTTTTCGGTGAAATGTCTATCTTTGATAGTGGTGAACGTTCAGCCACTATAATAGCCTGTAGTGATGTAACAGTAGGAATACTCACCCGTGAACAGATTTTATTACTTGGCCAACAGGACCCAGAATTAGGATACAAACTATTTTTTAATATAGGTCATACCCTTGCAATAAATTTAAGACGCGCTGACCGAGATATATTAAAATTAACCACTGCGTTTGTTTTAGCGTTGGAAAAGAAATAACCAATATAAATTAAATAGTATCTATTGATAATTTTTACTGATATTAAATCTATTTAAAACCTTGACTATTTGCTAAATATCTATTATATTTATATATTATATAAACCAATTTAATTCATTATCAAATAATGAAATAACAACATAATCTTAGCCGGAGCAGCCCTGCTATGAAAAAATATCTATCTCTATTAATAATAATATTTTTATTTATTACTATTTCGATTATCGGTTGTGGAGGAGACGACAAGGATAAAACCACAGGTCCAAGTATAGCCGAACCGACTAACTTCACCGCTACCGCCTTATCACCCAATTCAGTTAGACTCAATTGGCGCGATAATAGTTATACTGAAACCGGATTTCGGATAGAAAGGAAAACCCAAGGTGGGGAATTCACAACCCTTTTCACCACCAATCCTGATGTCAAAACATATACCGACACCACTGTGGTGGAAGGAACTTATTATGAATACCGAGTATTTGCTATAACTTCTCGTTCAACCAGTGCACCAAGTAATATAGCCTCGGTTCATACTCCACCTAAAGCCCCTACGGGATTGACCGCTATTAAGATTTCTGGTTCACAAATTAATCTTAATTGGACCGATAACTCCGAGATTGAAACAAACTACGACTTAGAGCGACGACGGACAGGAACCGGCGCAACACAATACACCCGCATCGCCCTATTGCCACCTAACTCGACATCATATAGCGATACCGGTTTAACCCAAAATGTTACCTATTTATATCATATCCGTGCCTTAAAAGATACTATACCCTCTGAATGGTCTAACGAAGCACGAGTTACCACCACAGTTCCTACCCCGGATGCTCCGACAAACTTAAGAGCAACTGCATTGGACCAACATACCATATCATTGACTTGGGATCCATTGCCTCGTGCAAACGAGCGCGGATTTGTCATCGAAATGAGTCGCGAGGAAAATAGTGGGTATAGCATCAAAGATAGCGTTTCAGCGGGTTTTGTCAGGGCTAACATCAGCGATTTATTATCGCAAACATTATATTACTTCCGCATCTATGCATATAACGATAGCGGTCGGTCACCTTATTCGAATATCGCATCCGCAACGACCTTATCCGGACCGCCCGCAGCGCCTTCCGATTTAAGAGCGGTGGCACCTAGTTATCGTTGTGTTGTTCTTACTTGGAGCGATAACTCCGTCGAAGAAACTGGCTTTAGAATTGAAAAGAAAGTTACTACTGGAACACGTTGGGATATATTAATTGATTTGCCCACCAATACAACTACTTATAACGATTCCGCGGTAAATCCCAGCACGACCTATTCTTACAGGGTTTTAGCCTTCAACAATTATGGACAATCCGGCTATTCAAATGAAGCTCAGGTTACTTTACCAAATGGTGCACCAAATGCACCGACTGAAATGGTAGCCACTGCGGTCGGACCGCGGCAAATTGACCTTACTTGGCAAGATAATTCCGAAGATGAACTTGGATTTACCCTCACCCGTAGGCCAATGGGTGGTGGGCAAAATACTTGGATAGTATTAGTCGATAGTTTACCATCTAATACCATCACTTACACAGATTTAGATGTTTCACCGCTTACCGCTTATGGCTATCGAGTTCAAGCCTTCAATCGTCTACCCGGAAGCCCGCGCCGACTTTTATCGTCATTCTCTAACGAAGACACCGCGATGACCCCCAATGGTAGACCTGATGCCCCGTCTAACTTAAGAGCATCCGCTGTGTCAATGACTCAAATCAATGTCCAATGGAATGATAATTCCAACAATGAGACCGAGTTCTTAATTGAACGACGCAACCCCGGTACCCGAGACTTTATACCCATTGGCACTGTTCAACGCAACCGCACAGTATACCCCGATACAGGGCTGGTTCACTCCACCTGGTATGCTTATCGAGTCAAAGCGCTAAACGAAGTTGGCGAATCGGATTATAGCAACATTGATAGCGCTCAAACAACTAATCCGGTTATCTTTAGGGACGAATTTGAAGGTTATCAAGTGGGGCAACCACCGCGAGGAGGGCAATGGGCGGATACCTCACGCGGAACATCCTGGGTGAGGGTTACTGATGAACGCTCAATGCCCGCCGGCGGTAAAAGCGTGCAGTTCCATGACCCTGATGAAGGGGCTAATTTCTGTGCACTGGATTTGAGGCATCAATCTATGGTTAGCGGAACTGTATCATTCTACATCTATATCACTGGAACCGGTTCGTTTGGTCTATGGGGAGGTGATCAGGCAAATTATATCACCTTTGATGTTAGATTCCGCTCAGATGGAAATATCTATGCGAGAAGTGGCGCTGCATTCCAAAGTTGTGGCACTTATCAATTGAACCAATGGCTACATTTGAAATTATCCTTTAGTATGATGACCCATACTTACACCGTCTATATTGATAATCAACCGATTGCCCAAAACCTACAAACCCAGCGAACTGACCATTTTGACAATAGATTTATCAGATTAATCGCATTTTCAGATGCAACTATACCGGATGTTTTTGTTGATGACTTTATCTTAGATTTGAGACAAACCTCTCCCAGTCCAGAACCTATAATACCATTAAAACTGTTAAACAGCACCGATAAATGCGACCAGATTTTGCTAAAATCTGATTTTTAACTAATTATATTTATTAATCTTATGTGCCGTTGGGTAAGGATACCCAACGGCACACTCATTTAGATATATTTTCTAAAACTATAAAAAAACCGATATTTTAGATACTAAACTATCTATGTTCGATAAAGTCTTAATCGCTAATCGTGGAGAGATAGCCGTTCGCATCATCCGAGCCTGCAAAGAATTGGGTCTTTGCAGTGTGGCGGTTTATAGCGATGCTGACCGCAATGCACTTCACACATTGATGGCTGACGAAGCCGAATACATAGGACCACCACCTGCACGCGAGAGTTATCTACGCGGTGAAGCCATTATTCAAGCCGCTCTTAGACATCGGGCTGGCGCAGTTCATCCTGGATATGGATTTTTAGCCGAAAACGGCGATTTCGCAGAAATGGTCGAACAAGCCGGTTTAGTATGGATTGGTCCCCCACCCACTGCTATCAAAGCGATGGGCTCTAAGACCGAAGCCCGTAGGATGATGTTAGCCTCAGGTGTTCCAGTAGTGCCCGGCGATCATAGCGGGCTAAAAAATCTAAATGAAGCCTTAGCATCAGCCAATAAGATAGGTTATCCCGTTTTAATAAAAGCCGCTAAAGGTGGTGGTGGTAAAGGTATGCGGATTGTTCATTCCGAAGCCGAATTCCCTGCAGCATTTGAAAGCGCCCGACGGGAATCGCTATCGGCTTTCGGAGATGACGAGGTATATTTAGAAAAATTTATAATTGGACCTCGGCATATTGAAATACAGGTTCTGGCAGATAAATACGGAAATTATGTTCACCTTTACGAACGGGAATGTTCAATTCAACGACGGCATCAGAAGGTCGTAGAAGAAACCCCCTCGCCAGCCCTTGACGAACACCCCGATATACGCCTATCAATGGGCAAAGCCGCAGTTGCCGCAGCTAAAGCGTGCGGGTATGTTAACGCTGGCACCGTGGAGTTCCTATTCGAACCATCTACCCAAAACTTCTACTTTCTCGAGATGAACACCCGCCTTCAGGTTGAACACCCGGTAACCGAAATGGTAACCGGTATAGATATCGTTCAAACTCAAATTCGCATAGCCCAAGGTGAAACCCTTCCATTTAAGCAGGAAGACATAACCCAACGAGGACATTCTATCGAATGCCGCATCTATGCTGAAGATCCAGTCAGCGGATTTCTCCCCGATGCAGGACGCATCCGAACCTTAATCCGTCCCGATGGACCTTGGGTGCGAGTCGACTCAGGTGTTACCGCTGGTGATGCCGTCGGTATTTACTACGACCCATTAGTTGCAAAATTAATCGTTTGGGGTCCCAATCGCGCGTCCGCTATCGACCGAATGCACCGTGCCCTATCCGAATATCGCGTCAGTGGTTTTAAAACTACCATACCATTTTCTTTATGGGTGATGAAACACCCTCGGTTTCGCAGTGGTCAATTTGATACCCGATTTATTGATGAAGAGTTCAAGCCTGAATACTTACAAAGCACCATGGAAGATGATGGACGCGTGATTGCCGCAGCATTAGCAGTGGTTTTGACCGCTAACAATGCTTCAATATCGCCAAACACCATCACCCCTCCATCTTCCTCAAATCATCGCACCGGTTTAAATCCCTGGAAGGAAGCCGGTCGGAGGATGATAATGCGATGACCGTTACGCTTTAAGACTTTATGCATATTGTCATTTGCACTGCTGGGCATATTGACCACGGCAAGAGTGCCTTAATCTATAGTCTCACCGGTGTTCATCCCGACCGCTTAAAGGAAGAGCAAGAGCGCGAGATGACCACCGACCTCGGCTTCGCTTTCTATGGAAATGAAGTAACCTTCATCGATGTCCCTGGTCACGAAAAATTCTTAAAAACTATGCTGGCTGGCGCTTCAAGCGTGGATGGCTGTATCCTCGTCATCGCCGCGGATGATGGAATTATGCCTCAAACTCGCGAACATTTTGAAATCCTCCAACTATTAGGCGTTCCACGCGGTATAATCGCCTTGACTAAAATTGATATTGTTGAAATTAGTTGGCGAGAGTTAGTAGAAAGCGAAATTAGGGATTTCACTAATGGAACTTTTCTTGAAAACGCCCCGATAATTCCCGTCTCAAACCGCACTGGAGAAGGTATTGAACTACTTCATACCGCTTTGCAAGAGATGATTTCCAAAGTAACCCCTCGTCGTGACCGTGGTTTATTTAGAATGTGGATAGACCGCGCGTTTTCAATTAAAGGCGCAGGGACAATTGTTGCCGGTACCGTGCTTTCGGGCAATGTTAAGGTCGGGGACCGCGTTGAAATTTTGCCACAAGGTCTTGAAGCCCGGGTCAAACGGATTCAAGTGCACAACCAAGATGTCCAAATCGCCAATTTAGGCGACCGTGCTGCGCTTAATCTTCCCGGCATTGATAAAGATGTTGTCCAACGCGGCAACCTGTTAGCAGTCCCTGAACACTATAGACCGACTTATATCCTAAACGCCAGACTTTTCGTTTTACCTTCCTATAAAAAACCACTGGAACAAAGGCTTCGTATCCGCTTACACATAGGCAGTTCAGAACAAATCGGAAGAATTGTCCTATTGGAAGATATTCCCATCCTTCCCGGTAATTCTGGCTTTGTCCAATTCAGGCTTGAATCTCAAGCCTTAGCGGATGTCGGTGACCGCTTTGTGGTGAGAAGTTTTTCTGAAGGAAGGGTTATCGGCGGTGGAACTATTTTAGAAATCCACCCCCGAAAATTAAAAAAGGCTGACCCAGCCGAAATCGAGCGACTAAAAAGGCGCGAATCGGGTGAACCGCGGGAATTGGTATTGCAAACCATTGATTCCGCTGGGAAAAACCCTATCGATGCAAATAGTTTAGCAATTGAGTTAGCACTCCCTGAAAACGAAATAATTGACCTCCTAAACGCCCTATCGCGCGATGGCGAAATAAAGACTTTAAGCGGTGCACCTAAATGGCTTGTAGTTTCTAAAAATACTTTTGAAAAATTTAAAATAAACATAATCAAAGAAATAGATACCTTTCATCTTCAACTACCCCATCTAAGAGGGGTGCGTAAAAGCGAACTGAAAGCCAAACTACTGCCCAATGCTAACCCAATTTTATTAGACCGATTAATTGAGGAACTTGTTCGTGAAGATATTGTTGAATTCACCGGCGACCTTATCTGCCGCAAAGGTTATAGAGTTAGTTTTTCTGAATTTCAAAAAGAACTATTAGACAAAATCGCTGAACTATTCTTAAAGCGAGCCTTTACTCCCCCCGATATAAACGAGATTATGGATATATTCCAAATAAATGCGCGCGACGCGGAGGTTCTTATAGCCGGCCTTTGTGAAATAGGAACACTTATTAAACTTCACGACCCCGAAGGCAAACCGATGTTCTATCATAAAGATGCCTTAACTGAAGCCAAACGACTATTACTGGAATTCTTTCAAAACCATA
>FWPV01013925.1_pt1 | contig 11965 bp, 11 predicted proteins | sample 2228371 | NCBI WGS metagenome assembly FWPV01 (sample SAMEA103939776, study PRJEB20133) | metagenome | reverse complement strand
CAGAGCCGCTGTCCAGGCGAGGCGGAAGAGGCGCGCCATACCAACCAGGCGGACGCAGCTACCGCCAGCAGCGCGAACAGGTACGTGGGCGCGCGGATAGTGTAGAAGTGGGCCACTCCCGAGGGCCATCCCTGCTCCCGCAGGAGGTGATGGGCCAGTTGCCAGGGGGAGTTGGCCACGAACGACATGCGCTCCTGGAGCATGCGAGGCAGGGTCTCCCAGCCTCCCAGGGGTCGGTAGAGCAACCAGGAGAGGGGCAGGCCCACGGCCACGGCTACCGTCGCGCTCCACATAGCCCGGCCCAGCCCCTGCTCCCGCCAGAGCCACAGCCCCCAGAGGGGCGCCCAGATCAGGACGGTCAACTTCACGTGGGCGGCCAGCAGCAGGGCCAGCCAGGCCAGGATCGGCCGTCGCGCCTGCAGGCAGAGGAGCCCCCCGACCAGCAGCGCCAGCATCAGGGCGTCGTTGTGCGCGCCCAGGGCCGTGGCCAGGATCACCATAGGATTCCATAGCCAGTAGATCAGCGCAGCCAGGCCGCGGGCCGGTTCCTCCCTTCTCACCAGCCAGTAGAGGAAGAACCCCACCATGCCCGCCAGCAGGATGGCCAGCAGCCGGTAGCCGGTGACGTAGGCGGCCAGTATGGCGCAAGAGCGTTCCGAGGCTGGGCAGGTGGGCGCCGTAGGCGTCCACGCCCCCTGCCAGCGCAGACCCTGCTGAACCAGCCAGGAGACGCCTCCGCTGGCGTATTCCCACACCGGGCCGTAGGTGTCCACATGACGCTTCCAGGCTGTGAAGTGATAGAAGGCCTGTCGCGTGGTCTCTTGGGGAGCCACGGCCAGAGGGCTTACTTTCTGCTCCACCAACAGCCGCCCTCGATACAGGTAGTCGTATACGTCGTGAGAGTCGCCCGCGGGCGTGGCGGCCAGCAGGAGCAGGGACGCGGCCAGCCAGACCGCGGCCACCAGCCCTCGGGCCAGGCGTCCCTCACGTGCGCCCAGAACCAGGGCCACCTGCAGGCTGCCCATCCAGAGGAGGGTCAGGACCAGGTAGACGGCCAGGTGTAGGGGCAGCGGTCCCCATTCGGCCTGTTCTGGGGGGAACCAGCCGCCCCGAGGCCACTGGAACGAGTCCCACAGCGGGTAACGCAGGGGGATCCAGGCGTAGGCCGGCAGGGTCAGCGCACCCAGCAGGGCCAGGGCGCCCAGGGAGGGCTGAAGCCTGGAAAAGCGCCTCATAGACTCCACTTCACGCCGCAATGTTGGCAGGGCCAGGGGGCCGGGTCCGTGCTGAGGACGGCTTCCCGCAAGGCCTGGTAGCGGGGGCCGTTCCAAACCTCGGCCAGGGACTGCTGGAGGACGTTGCCCAGGACGATGCCGGGATAGTCGGCCGTGGCGAAGGGGGCGATGCAGCAGGGCAGGGCGTTGCCGTTGGCCGTGATGTACATGAGGGTCCACGGCCGCAGGCAGCCACGCTCTCATGGGGCGTGGCGGCGCCAGAAGCCCGGAAGGTCAGCCCCAGCTCATTGGCCAGGGCTTCACAGGCCAGGATCAAGGCCGCCTGCTGCTCCGCCAGGGCGCCAAAGAGGGACTGTTCAGGGACCATGGTGGCGTCTTCGGCGATGCGGTGGCCGTCGCCGAAGTAGACCAGTCGTTGGAGGTAGACTTCCGGCACGCCCAACTCCGCGCCTAGCCGCACGAAGTCCGGCAACTGGTGGAGGTTCTCCTGCATGCCCACCAACCAGAGGGAGACTCGAGGGCGCTCCCGACCGCCATGGCGCTGGACAAAGGCCCGCAGGTTGTCCACAACGCGAGGCAGGGCGTCGATCCCCCGCAGACGGGCGTAGAGTTCGGGCGTCACCGCGTCCAGGGAGACTCGCAGCTCGTCCAGGCCGGCCTCCACCAGGGCGTCCCCGCGCGCCTGATCCAGCAAGACGCCGTTGGTGTTGAAGAGGACATGGGCGCCCCGCTCCTTCAGGTGGGCCACAAAGCGGGGCAAGTTGCGGTTGAGCAGGGGCTCGCCGATGCCGTGCAGCACGGCCCGATGAATCTCCGGAAGCTGGTCCACGATGCGGCAGAAATTTTCCCACGAAAGGTGATGCTTGGGCTCGAAGGGCAGAAAATGGTCGTAGGTCAGCGGACAGGAGACACAGAGGGAGTTGCAGTGGTTGGTGACCTCGATGTAGAGCTGGGTGGGCAACCGGGCCAGCCGGGTCTCCCGCTCCTCCAGATGAATCTGTGCCATGGTGTGCTCCTTTCCAACCGGGTGGGCGCGGGTCCCGCCCCTACCGAAAACTGCCGCCCTATCGCAGGCACAGCTCGCAACTGCGCTTCCTCGCCTCGCTCGACAACCTTCCTGGGTCCGGCGAAACCGGGCGGGCGCGAGGGCCGCCTCTACCGAAAACCGCACCCCCTCGTATTGCACCCTGTTTAACGCAGCAGGCGCCGGGCCCATGCGCTGCCCAGGTCCACCAGCCCGGTCAACAGGAAGAAGACCAACAAGGTCGCGCTGATGCTGTGATAGTCGAAACGGACCAGTTGCTCCTGCAGCAGCCGCCCCAGCCCTCCGGCGCCCACCAGCCCCACCACCACCGTGGCCCGAATGCAGACTTCCCAACGGTACAGGGTATACCCCACGAAACGGGGCAAGGCCCGGGGCCAGACGGCGTAGAGGAAGGCCTGCAGCCGGCTGGCCCCCTGGGCCTGGATAGCCCGGGTGGGGCGCTCGTCCAGGTTCTCCACCACCTCCGCGTTGAGCCGCCCCAGGATGCCCAGGTTGTACAGGCCCAGGCCCACCGCCGCTGGTAACAGGCCGGGGAAGAGGACGAACATGGCCAGCAACGCCCAGATAGGCTCCGCGATGGAGCGGGTCAAGTAGAAACCCTGCGCCCGGTCCGTGTCCACCCGCCCCTCCTTCAGCCGGCTGTACCAGACCTGGGCGTTGAGGGCGCCGGCATCGTAGGCTCCGGCGGCGACCAACTCGATGGTCTTGTCGTGGGAGCCCGAGAAGCCCGGCTGTCCCTTGAAGTCGCTGAGCTGGATGCCATGCTGCTGGAGGAAGTACTGGGGCATGAGCCGGCCTGAGGTGGAGGATTCGCTGCCAAAGGTGAAGGTGTGGCCCGGAAGGTCCTCCAGGCCGGTAATGCCGCTGGCCGTGTTGGCGATGAAGACGCTCACGAACCTTTCGTCGATGTCCCGCTGGGCGATGGCGTGGGCGCCAGGCACCTGCAGCCGGGCCTGCACGCCCGTCAGGCCGCCGTACCAGACCAGGTCCAGGTCGCCCACCTTGAAGCCCGTCACCGAAGCGGCGTAGTCGGTCACCGGCTTGTATGCCACGGGGATGCCCAATTCCTGGGCCAGGTAGTCGGCCACCAGGCCGTAAAGACGCTGGAGCTTCTCTGGATCCTGGTCGGGGATGGCGGAGAGCATCAAGGGCCGCTCTTCGGCCTGGGGGGCGTTGTCGGCTGTCGGCCCGGGCTGAACCGGCGCCACGCAAGCCGCCAGCCCCAGGACCACAACCAGCCCCAGGGCTATCCAAGACCAGATTCGTCGTTCGTGGGGTGCGATCATGTGCTTTTCCTCTCATCGATACATCACAACGCTCTTTTTTCGGCCGCGCATGGCCCATCGGCGGACAAAAAACGGAAGACGATGCCACTTCTTGGTCCTTCGTCCTTGATCCTTCCTTACGTCTCCCATACCCTGCTGCCCAAACAGCCGCCGGGCCCACTCTCAGGCCACGATGGTCGTGCAGACGTTGCGGCTGCGCACCAGGTTCACCGCCGGGGCGGCCTCCCAGGCCAGCTCGATGCTCTCTCCCCGTGCCCAGGGACAGTACTCGTCGTGGCCGTCCAATCGGCCGTCCATGGCACGACGGCTGGCGCATCCCCCCTGGCAGGGGCAATCGGCAGCGGAGGGCGGAATGGTGCGGGCATCCACAAAGAAGGGGTGCGCCAACACCGACTCACCCCGGCCAGGCAGGTCGGCGATGGTGTAAGGCTCGTGCCCCACCACGGGCCAGTAGACGCACGGGATGATCCGCCCCCGCATGTCGAAACGGATGCTGTTGTGGCCGCAGGGCGAGGCCACATCGGGCAGGCCCATGGCCGCGCGCACGATAGGTTCGCTGCAGCTCACCACCTTGCCGGCCGAGAAGAGGCGCCGATAGGCTTCCCAGAACTGCTCGTAGGTGAGGCGGAAGGCGTCGGTGCGCACCGCCTGATAGACGTTTACCCGCAGGTGCGCGTCCAGGGAGCGGGCCAGCTCCACCATCCGGTCCATCAGATGGTAGTTGGTGCACATCAGGGTGGTCAGGATAGAAACCGATTTGCCGGCCGCGTGGCAGCGCTCGATGGCCCGGTGTACCAGATCCCAGTTCCCGGGACCACGCAGCGCGTCCTGCTGCTCGGCCGTGGGGTAGTCGATGGAGAGCTCCAGGTCGTTAAACATGGCCAACAACTCGTCGCCCATAGTCATGATGCTGTGGCCATTGGAGGCGATGCTCAGCTTTACCCCTCGGCCGTGGAGATAGCGCACGATGGCCTCGAACTGGGGGTGCAGGATGTTCTCGCCGGTGCCCATGCCCATGCTGCCCACCGGCAACGACTCGCAGATGGTCTGGATCTGTTCCAGGAGCACGTAGTCGATGCGCTCGGTGGGGCGATAGCAGTGGGCGCAGGCCAGGTTGCAGGCATTGGTCAGGCCAATGCCGACCGAATAGGGCATGGGTTCCTCCCGTCGTTCCCTATGCCGTGGCCGCCACGATATACTCGTTGATGCTGGCGAAGAAAATCCCGGCCGCCAGGCGCTCGTCTAACTCGGCGATCCAGGCATCGTGCTCTGCCGGGGTGATGACGCCATGTTCCAGGGCCAGGGTCGCGCAGCGGCGCAGGCTGCCCAAGTGGGTAGTTCCCTCGTCCCGGCCGATGGAGACCAGCCCCTGAACCGCGCGGACCTGCCAGCCGGCCTGCAGGCAGCGGCGTACTAACTGTCGGCCCATCCAGTTGTTGCCGTCCACCGTGTCCGTACGCCACGCCAGGATGCGGCGGGTCAGCTCTCGCTGGCTATGGTCCACCGCCACAGTGCCCCAGTCGGCCTCCAGGATGGCCAGACGCCCTCCAGGCATCATCACCCGGCGCAGCTCCGCCAGGACGGCCTGGGGCTCGGGCACATGCATCAGGGTGCGGGCCATGAGGGCGCCGTGAAAATAGCCATCCGGGAAGGGCAGAGATGCTCCATCAGCCTGTTCGTAGCGTAAAACCAGGTGGCCAACAGGCGTTTGCTGGCGGGCATAGTCCAGCATGGCCCGGCTGATGTCCACCCCCACCACCTCCCCGCCTGGGCCGACTTGGGCGGCCAGTTTGCGGGTTAACACCCCGCTGCCGCAGCCCAGGTCCAGCAGGCGTTCGCCAGCCTGTGGAGCCAGGGCGGCCAGCAGCGCAGCGTGGGCCTGGCGCTGGTCGGGCCGAGCAGCTCGCTCATCGATGAGGCGGGCCAGGGTCCGGGCGTCTTCCGCCGAAAGGCGATCTGGGTTGGCCCAGGGGTTCTCTCGTGACATGATCGATTCTGAAGCCCGATGTGCTCATTGGCGGTAGCGGGCCAGCACCTGAAAGATGCGATAGGTGGCCCGGACTGTGCCGATGGGGTTGCCGCCCACTTTGGAATGGCCGCCCAGCCGTGGGCGATAGGTCACCGGCAGCTCGACCACCTGAGCCTGACACTGGGCTGCCTTGATCAGCATCTCCACCGGCCAGCCGTAGGTGCGCTCTCGCATCTGGAGGCGCTCCAGGAGCTGACGCCGAATCGCCCGAAACGGCCCCAAGTCAGTGACAGGCAGGCCGTAGCGCCGCCGCAGGAGGGCGGCAATGAACTGGTTGCCCAGGCGCTGGTGGAAGGGCATGGCCCCCGACGCCATCCTGCCCTGCATCCGGGAGCCTACCACCAGATCGGCCTGCCTCTGGCGCAGGGGGGCCACCAGCAGGGGTAGCTCCGTGGGGAGAAAGCTGCCGTCCCCATCCATGAAGGCCACCAGGGGCGCCGAGGTCGCGGCCACCCCCGCCGCGCAGGCGTAGCCGTACCCGCGACGAGGCTCCTGAATCACTCGCGCGCCAGCCCGTCTGGCCTCTCCGGCAGTGTCGTCGGTGGAACCGTTGTCCACCACCACTACCTCGGCCGCCACGCCCGGGGGCAGCTCCGCCAGGAGGGGGCCGATGCAGGCCGCTTCGTTCAACGCCGGGATGATCAGAGCCACATCGTTGGGCAGCATGGGCATCCTTCATTCCTGTGACCAGGTGACGGGATGTTTCCTGTATCCTGTCACCCTGTTACCCGATCACCCTGCCGCCTGGTCCGATTCTCGCGGGCAAACCAGCCGCGTGTAGCCGGGGCCACGGTGGCCGGCAGGGTGGCCAGTTCCTGCGCCAGACGCTCCAGCTCGGCTGCGGTGTCCACATCGTACCAGGTGGGCAGAAGCGCGACGGAAAGCCCCAGGTCTCGGGCAATGGCGAGGGTGTCCTGGAGCACGTAGTGGGTGCTCATGGTCACCTCCCGCAACAGCCGAGATTGGGGTCGGGTCAGGCCGATGAGGTAGTAGCCGCCATCCTCACAGGGCCCCAGGACCACATCGGCGCCCCGGTCCAGCGCCTGAAAGGCGTCGACCAGATAGCCCGACGGCAGGGTGGGACTGTCGCTATCCATCACCACGGCCTGGCTGTGGCCAGACGCCCCAGCTTCCTGGAGCAGTCCAGTGAGAAGGTTGTCCAGGCGCTCGCCCAGGTCGGCGCCGAGCTGAGGTACCAGGGTGAAGTCGGGCGCCAGGCTGCGAAAATAGGCCAGCTCCGCTGGCGGCGCGTAGGCCAAGGCCCGGCAGACAGCAGGAATCCGGCGCATGAGCGCCAGGGTATCCTGTAAGAAACACTCATACAGCGCCGCCGCGGCTACACCGTCCAGGGGAGGACAGAGGCGGGTCTTGGTCTGGCCGGGCGCCGGTCGCTTGGCCACCACGCTGAGGAAGCGCATGGACCCGCCCTCTCAGGTCAACAGATGGATTAGCCGCGCCATAGGTCCGCTGCGCCCCGAAAACTGGCGGCGCAGAGCGGCATCCACCCCGAAGTGGCGCCCCGCGCCCGCCCCCAGCAACACCACCGCCAGCAAGACCATGGCGCCATAGGACCACTCCCACTCGTAAGGCCGTGGGATATTGGCCAGGCCAACGTAGAGCTGCAGGGATACCCCGATCGCCACCAGGGCGCCCAACCGCGTCAGAAACCCCAAGGCCATGGAGAGCACGATCCAAAACTCGGCTAACCAGATCAGCCAGCCGAACACGGCAATCCCCGGCCGGATCACATGGTCGATGAGCAGGGCATTGAGCTGGGCCAAGGGCGTGATGGTCACACCCAGGCGAGGAAGGCCAGCCGGCCGCATGTCCGCCACCAGCACCTGCCGGGGCTGATCGGCATAGATGGCCTCCATGCCCAGCCAGAAGCAGAGGCCGCCGCTGCCGTTACCTTCCCAGTAGTTCTGAGCGGCCGGCGCCGGAAACGCGAAGTCGTTGGTGCAGCCGAAGGTGGGCGGCAGCTTCCAGAAAAGCTGGGTGAAGAAAAGGTACGCCAGCCCCAGGCGGCCGACGATCACGGTGAGGGTGCGCAGCCGGCGTTCCCAGTTGGCAGGGCCGGCAGACGGCGTGGAGAGGGCGGTCAATGGATGGTCACTCCTTTCAGCCCTGACGGGAGAGGGCCGCGTGTAGCACCGCGATAACGGTCATGCTGTCCCGGATCTCGCTGCGTCGGACCATCTCCAACACCTCTTGGAACGGGAAGACGGCCACCTCGAAGAATTCGGTCTCATCCGGAGACAGGCTGGACTGGCGGAGATCGTAGCCCAGATAGAGGTGGGCGATCTCGTGGCAGATGCTTTTGGACGTATAGTAGGTGCTGACCCATTCCAGCCGGCCGGCGGTGTAGCCGATTTCCTCCTGCAACTCGCGACGGGCGGCGTCTTCGGCCGTCTCTCCCGTCTTGACGCCGCCCGTGGGCATCTCCCAGCGGTGGTTCTCCCCGAAGACATAGCGATACTGGCGCAACAACATCACGTGATCCGGATCCACGAAAGGCAAAACGCCCACGCACTCGCCAAAATCCACCACGCCGTACAGGGTGGTTCGGCCGTCGGGCAGTTCGGCGATATCTTCCCGCAGACACATCCACGGGTTTTCATATACAGGGCGGCTGGACAGGGTCTTCCATGGGCGTGGCGGCATGGGCGGCTTCTCTCGGGTTGGGCTGGGTTCAGTTGTCGGTCGTGGGACCGACAGCCCGGACCGTCGTTAAGCGGGGGCCCGACGCCAGGGGGGAGGGCGTGGTAGGCCCCGTCAAGAAAGGCGACTCTATTGTACCAGAGGGGAGGACAGGCCCGTCTGTAAGCCAGCCAACTGAGGCCGGCCGCCCACTCATCGACTGGCTCTGCGGGCCAGTCCTCCACGACGTAGATTTGCCCAGGGGTTCTGTGATGCGCTGCTGCTTGCTCTCGCTAACGAGGGCAAACAGGGGAACTCACGTCATCCCTCGCCGGCCACCCTTTCGGGGAGTCCGCTCTCCCCCGAGCGCGTCGCCGCCTCCAGCACGGCGATGACGCGCCGCGCCGATTCGGCTGTCACCGCCAGCGGCTCGCCGCTGAGCAGATGGTCGGCCACGTTGTAGTAGTACGCATCCCAGCGGCTCTTGGCTGTGGGCACGCTGCGCTCCTCTCGCCCCCCACTGACATAACTGACGACCTGGATCGGCTTCTCCCATTCTCCGATGAGGCCGCCCTGCGTGCCCAGGATGCGCCACTTGGGCCGCGCCACCGCGGCGATGCTCGAGATCTGCAGCTCGGCGACGCGTCCGCCCGCGAAGCGCAGGATGGCCTGCCCCTGGTCCTCGTTGGTGACGTCGTGCCACAGGCGCTTGTGGAAGATGCCCGTCACGCTCTCGACTGGGCCTGGCAGCAGCGCCAGGATCCAATCGACGAAATGCGCTCCCCAGTCGTAGAGGACGCCGCCGGAGATCGGCTTGTGGCTGCGCCACCACGTCCCGGGATGGCCGTAATTGCCGATGAACGCCTCGATGTGGAACGGTTCACCGATGGCCCCGCTGTTCAAGAGGCGGCGGATGGTCACGAAATCGCCGTCCCAGCGCCGATTGTGGAAGGCCGAGAGCATCACGCCGTGGGCCTGCGCCGCCTCGATCATCGCCGTGGCCTCGGCGTAGGTCAGGCAGAACGGCTTCTCGCAGACGACGTGCTTGCCCGCGTTGAGCAGCGTCAGCGCCAGCGGCGCGTGGGTGTTGTGCGGGGTCACGATCACGCCGAGATCGATCCGGTCGGCTGCGATCATCTCTTCAACGCTGGCGTGCACAGTGACGTCAGGCTGCTCTGCCTGGGCGGCGGAGCGGCGCTGCGGGTCCGTGTCGCAGACGGCCGTGACGGTCATGCCCGGGATCTGGCGGATGGTGTCGGCATGCAGCTTGCCCATGTTGAAGGCCCCGCCGTAGCCGACGATGCCGCAACGCACTGGCGCCGCCTCCGCCTGTCGCGTGACCCAACGCACGGCGCGGTGGATCAGCTTCTGGAACTCGGGCTGCGCGAAGGCGCGTTCATCATGGCCGAGCGCGGTGTAGAAGACGCGTCCCGCGCCATAGGATTTGACATAAACGAGAGGATGGGGTTGGAAATGCCAGGAGCCGGTCGCCAGCGTCTGGAACTCGCTCTTCGGCTCGAGGAGATAGAACTCGTCGACGACGCGAAAGTCGCTGCAGCGGCGGGTGATCTCGTGATCGTGGTCGCTGAAGGCGACGGCGAACTCGGTCAGCGGGCCATGGCTGACGAAGCGGCTGCCGATCAGCTCCAGGTAACGTTCGTTTTCGGTGAAGGAGGCTGTGGCGCTATGGATGCCGATGAGGCCGCCGCCGCGCGCGACGAAGTCGCACAGGCCGGCCTCCTGCGCAGGCGTCAAGGCGCCCCCTTGCGTGTAGATGATGACGAGATCGTAGCCCGCGAGGTGGGCCAACTGCTCGCGATCATCCGCGATCGTCATCTGGCAAGCGCCCGAGCGGAACAAAGCCTCCGCCAGCAATTGCCCGCAGCGAATGAAGGGATGGTAGTCGCCGCCGATGAGGAGAAGGGCGTTCTTCATGGGGTACGCTCCTGTTTTCGGGGTTCTGGCGGCCTCAGAGGCCGCCAGCGAGCGGACGGGCCGCTCGGAGGGATGATAGCCCTCCGCGAGCCATCATCGCAAGTTCGATCATAGGGTCCAGGCGCCACGGGTAGGCCCCGGTTCTCAGCCGGTCTCCTGACCGGCTGGCGCGGGCTGCGGGTCGGGAGACCCGCAGCGAACAAGGGATCACTTCCCGGTTCTCAGCCGGTCTCCTGACCGGCTGGCGCGGGTCAAAAGGCCCGCGGCGAACAGGGATCACCTCTCGGGTCCCATCGCCGCGAAAGTGTGCTATACTGAGAGCAGAATCAGGATTCCCCACGTTGCTGTCGCTCTCCGGCCAGGCTCCCCCAACCTCCTGATCCACAGCGCGTGTGTCCGACACGCGTTGCCGCATGGTAGCGGTTCGGAGCGCGGTTGTGCGCTCCTCGCCTGTGGCCGTCCGTCCAGCATTCCGTCGCACACAATAGGACCCCATCATTCGGTTCGGTCGCGATCGCAAATTAAGGAGGCTCTATGCGCGCCCACCGGGTTTTGCCAGTCTCCCTGGTCGTTGCTGGCCTGCTGTTGGCGCTCGCTGGCGCCGCCCAGGCCCAGCAGCCTGCCTCTCTCTCTGACTGCGCCGACTTCGCCTTCTCGACCGAGGAGGATTTCCTGTCGCAGGGGCCGGTCCCTCCGGATGGCAACCCCCTTATCTCCGACGGCGACCTCCTCAGCCCCGCCGGCCGAGTCTGCCTGCGCAACCGTGAGCTTCTCAGCAAATGGGATGTCTCCGTCGATCTGGGCCTCGACGCCGTCGACGTCCTCGATGTCGCCAGCGGCCTGGTCATCTTCTCGACCGAACTGGACGACCCCCGGGGCCGCTTCACAGCGGGCGACCTCCTGGCCACCAACGGCGCTGTCATCCCCAACCAGGCCCTGCTTATGCTGTTTCAGGTCGGCCGCGATCTGGGATTGGACGCGGTGCAACTGATCGGCAAAGACGACGCGCTGATCAGGTTCTTCGAATTCGCAGCCGGGCAGCCGCGCGATTTCTGGCGCGAAAACCTGATCGGCGTCCTGCGCGAATACAATGTGGACATCTGGTTCTCGACCGAGCAGACGGAGCGCCAGGCCGCCACTCATCCCATCCTCGACGGCTACCTGCTGTCGGCCGCCACGGGCGCCTATGTTGCCACTCAGCTCGCCCTGCTCGATCCTCCGATCCCCGCTGATATCCCCAGCCGCGGGGTTGACTTCGGCCTCGACGCCTTCGCCTCGGATCGCCTGGGCCAGCGGCTGACGTTCCGCTTCTCGACCGAGATCCTCTACCGTCCGACGCCGTCGTTCAGCGATGGCGATATCTTGCGCCTGGGCGGCGCCGTCGAAGTTCCCGCTGGCGACCTGACGACCCCCTTCGAACCCAAGGCGCGCTTCCTCGGCCTGGACGCGCTGCATCTGCGCGCCCCCACTAACCGCGTTTCCCTACCCTTGATCTTGAGGCTGCTGCGGCAGTTGGGAGGTGTCCAATGAGATCGCATCGGCTTGGATGGATGAGTTGGTTGGCGGTGGCTGCCCTGCTGGCCCTGTCGCTCCTCCCTCCGCCAGCGGCGGCCCAGGAGAATCCGCTCGACGCCTGTCGGTTGGGCGCTTTCTCTACCGAAGAAGACTTCATGATGCAGCAAGGGGAACCGTTCGACGGCAACCCCTACATTTCCGACGGCGATGTGCTCAGCCTCCACGGCCAGGTATGCGCCCGCAACGCCCAGCTTCTGGCCGCCTTCTTCGCTGCGGCGCCGGG
>FWPV01013924.1_pt1 | contig 11965 bp, 8 predicted proteins | sample 2228371 | NCBI WGS metagenome assembly FWPV01 (sample SAMEA103939776, study PRJEB20133) | metagenome | reverse complement strand
GGCTTTTTCAATGCCAACATTATCGTTGTCGGTAAAGGTTGCTGTAAAATCTTGAGTTTTCCAGTTGCCGGGAGTTGAAATTGCTGTTGTTGGTGGTATATTATCTATCTGTACTGGCGAAAATTTGATACAATCAAATGCAATAGAATCGCCTTGTGTGCCGGTAACATCACCGAGATACACATAGCGTTGTGCACTGGTTGACAGATAGTAGGTGCCTAAATCAACCCATTGGTTACGATGAAGGTTTTGGTTAACAATAACAGAATCGATACCATTGGCATGATATATTTTGTACTTTGCGTTAGTAGTATTACTCCCTTTGGGTGGGATGAAAGCGCTAATTTTATATAACCCGTTTGATGTAATGGTGGGTGTCCATGTACAGTAGCAAATATCTGTCCCGGAAGCCTCACCGAGTGTATACCAGCAATGTCCGCCAAAACCAACATTAAAATCTCTGAAATACCGCATGTGCGAGCCATTTGCACTGTTGTTCATATAAAAGCCATGTTCAAAGTGATTGTCATCAATAATAGTGTCGGAGTATGCTGGTTGAGTACCTCTTGCAGTTACCGTCCATGCAACATATCCGTAATTTCCGGTTGCGTCAAGGTTAACATATCCATTGTTGTAGCCGGGCCAATCATAATAAACATAATCACCATCATAGCTTGGGTATCCGGGTGTATTTTTATCTCCGTATGGGTCGTTGAAAATTAAAGTATATTGTCCGCTTTTGTAGCCAATCGCCAATACTAGGTGTCCCGATGAAGTTAAGAAGCAACAGATAGGATGAACATATCCGGTGTTAATTTCTGCTTGGGTTGCAGCGAAAGTGCATGTAGTTGTTTGATTAGAAGTTAAATAATGATTTTGAATGTAGTTTTTCATGCGGCTGTAGGGCGAATAGTTACCTGTCCACATATAACCGTAGCCTCCATAAGCAGTGGTACCGTAAGCATCGGCAGTTTCCTGATAGTACCATTCGTTAAAACGGTATCGGTCGGCAACATAACTGCCATAATTGCTGATGTGAGGGTCCCAGCTATAGCCATGTGTAACTGAAACAGGCCATTTGGGTAAACGATTATAGTATGCAATAGCCATGATTGCAGTTGTTGGAGCACAACTACCCCAACCTGCATGCCAAGAGGGTGTATCATATACCTGATGAACATAAGGCACTGTTCCAGGAACTGTTACATCGGCTTTCGTGTCTTGTATAGGGAATATGGCCGATTGTTCAAGCAATGTGTTAATGTTTATGGTTGCTTTTTTTTGTCCCAGACGGTTAAGCTGGTTTTTGTTGAGCATAAGATGCATTATATCGCCATTTGAAGCATAATTGCATCCAGTAGCCATGATATCTTTGTCGGTTAGCTTTTTAATTGTAAGTGAAGGTATGTTTATTTCGATGATCTGACTGCTCAAAATTTCAAATTCATAACTAGTTGACTGCACTGCAAGAAGTTTATGTTGTGATGGATGCCATTTGAACCCTGTTGCTTGAATAGGTCCGTAGGTCTTTTTTTGTTCTGTATCATAAATGTACAAAAGATTAGGATTCGAACCATAAGCTATATAACGGTTGTCGAATGAAAATTGAGGATAAAAAGCAGCAGGAGGACTGATTAATTCATACGTTTGTGAGTTGAAATTAAATAAAGCAACTCCCTGGTCATCTATTGAGAAAACCATTTGCGTCCCATCGTTTGAAACACGTATAAAATTAACATAAATTGGTAAATCGGCAATTTTTTCTAAATTCCCGGAAGTGTACCTGTAAGTTACTTTGTTTATGGTAAAGTAAATGTTATTGTAGTTGTCAAAAGTTGGTTGACCGGCTTGCAGAACAGGTTCGAAGAGTGTTATTATTTTTTTGTTTTGCAAATCGTACAAACAGGGTTGTTGTTGTCCATCAGTATGAATGAGTTTAAAACCAACAAATTTTTTATCTGGCGAAAGTGTTATGTATCGTGCACACCCGGGTGCTGAAACAAGTGTTGACAATTTCTCATCATGATAAAGATACAGGTCGTTGAAACGGTTAGCTGTTAATAAATAGCCATAGGGTGTTTCATAAACCTGCGACAGGTAACCTCTGTTTTCATATTCATAAGAATGAAGCTGACTGAATACAGATAAACCTGTAAGGATAAGAATAAGCAGAAATGATAATCGGAACATATTAGGTTATTTTTAAAACACAAAGTTAAAGAAGTTCTGTTTGTAATAAAAGTATTTGTATTATTTTTCTTGTATAAGCATTGTTAATTGTCTGTTCAAGGGTTATTATTGTTGTGAAAGCGAAACGAATATTACTTTTAGGGTTTGGTTGTTCTCCTCGGTCACTCTGATTTCGTTGCTTGCAACGAGACGAAGGATGATGCCCGTTAATCAGATCAGGTGGGGGGTGCTTCTTCTTATCATTGATAAGAATCGCTATGACAGGGAAAGGAAATGGCAGAAGAATAAGTTTGTCATAGAAATTTATTAGTGGCAGTTTTTCTATTTCAAAAATGGTGCAATAATATTAAATTCCTGTTCAAAATTTGGTGTAAAGATGCCTCTGTGTAAGTTGTGTACAATTTCTTTTTTAGTCCAGAATTTGCCTTCTTCAATTTCTTTCTTATTAATTTTAAGTGTTTCATCACATTCTGTAACAAATACATATACTAATTCTCTTTCTATATCAGTTTCCCAGATGTATTGCTTAATAAATTTTGCTTGATTGAGCTGTATTCCAATTTCTTCTTTTGTTTCTCTTTTCAGTGCTTGTTCTAGTGTTTCGCCCCACGAAATATGTCCCCCAACGGCGGTGTCCCATTTGCCAGGCTGTACTTTTTTATGCATTGCACGTTTTTGCAAAAACAGTTGCTTTTGTTTATTCAAAACATGTAAATGAACGACAGGATGAAGCAAGCTTTTATCCTGATGAGCAATATCACGACTTGCTTTTCCTATAATTTTTCCATCTTTATCAATAACAGGAAGCCATTCAATTCTTTTGCGTTGTATAATATTTCTAAGAAATTCAAAAGCCAGATATGCAACAAATAGCATATAAAACAACACACCGCTTATAAAGCCCCATGCTTCTTTCGACATATAAAAAGCCGAGTAAAATACCAGGAGTGTATGAGCAAAGAAAATTAACGTCATCATTTTTAAGTTTTTCCTTAAAGTTTTAATGCTTTGGTCATTGAGTTCAACAGACATGCCATACCTTCCTATCATTGCTGAGAGGATGGATGGTGGTGCAAATGCTATGAAAATCATCATAATACATAGAATGAGCTCTATAATGCCTGGTTTTAGTTTGAAAAACAAGTCGTTATGCGAAATTAAGGAGATACCTCCCAGTAATACAATTAGGCCTGTATCGACCAGCAAAAAATAGTCGAACCTGCGTTCTTTAACGAAAATCCAGACAGCTTGTATAATTCCGACACTGATGGCAATGATTAAACTAATGGAAGTCTCGAATAGTTCATCGGCTATTATAAATATAAGTAAAGGCAATACGCCTGGTAAAATCTTTTTTATAAAGTCTTTTGCATTCATTTGATGATACGTTCTAACATCCAACGCGAAGCATCACTATGGATTAAAATATTCATCATTTTTAGTTTAATGTAATTATCGCTATAGAAACGATAGCCGGGAAAACTACCATCAAAAGTGCTTCCATTACTATCTTTTATTAGGTACCAATAGTTTTCGCCTTCTTTAAAACAGCCAACAATATGAACACAATGGTCGTCGGTAGTAGATTCATTTTGCAAACGCAGTTCTCTGCTATGTTCATTTATGCCAGATTGAGGAATGTCGAAGGTTGGAATCGCCGCAACTTTTTTTTCACTTGCGTCGTATCCGGGTTCACTTATGTCGCCACAAAGGCAAACAGAATAACCATTTTCTACCGCAGTTCGGATAAGTTTAACAAAAGTATCGGGTGGTACATTGTAATAATTATCATCGTGCCACCAGTTATCATTTTCTACCAATTCATGTTTTTCGTAGTATGAAACTGAATTTGTTGACATCCATCTGAAGTAAGTTGTTGGATTCAATTTAAGATAATCTTTAGCAAAGCTAAGAGGAGTATAGGTTTTATCTTCGTAGGTAAATTGAGCAGGAGGTCTGCCCATTTCCTTATCTAACAAAGATTGAACCGTTTGAACAACATAGCTTTCGTTCCAGATTTGGTTTTTTTCAACTTCGTTCAGAAACTGTTTAATTTGTTTTACGAGTTCTCTGTGCGAATGTTGATTTCTATATTCTGGTTTTCCCTTATAAAAAGACAAAGGAACGGCTCCGTATTTTGGCAAAAGACGTAATAGAGCTGATGCTTCAGAGCCTTCATCAATATAGGTTTGACCTCTGGTTCTAACAAAATCTATTGCACGGTCTATGTATTCCCAATAAACAAAATACATTTCCGATAGTTTAATTTCTTTTTGATATAATCTGTAAATTTCACTTTCGAAAAAAGAAGTTGCTGCAAAACACCAGCAAGTACCTGTATTGCCCTGACAAACCGGTGGCAAATGATGTAGTACAGTGTAATTTTCTTTGTTATCTGGAAAGTAATAGTTGGTAAGATCTGCTTTAAAGCTTTTCCTCGATTGAAAAAGTACATTAAAACGAGAGTAAAAAGTATCGCTTTCTATGATTGCCTTATCAGCCTGTGTGAAAGACGAAAGATACAATAGGCATCCGATTATAAATAATGCGTTCTTCATGGTTTATAAAAATAATATCCTATACCTGCTATGGCTTGATAAGAATAATTCCATACATAAGCTTTCCCTTTTGCTATAGGAATAACAGAATAACTTGGATTGAAACGAAGCTCTGTGTTGACATATAATCTGTTAGACAGACGAAAATATTTTCCTGCTGAGAGATTAACAGCAATCCCAGAAAAATAATAGCCCATGCCAAATATTCCGCGTTTATCGGGCAGTCGAAAATTTCTTATTTCTGTTTCGGGGTGAGCAAGAATAGTTCCAATTCCGTAATTTACATGAAAAAGTTTTGGTAAGATATGAACATGATTGATCATTAACAGATTTAATCCATGAGAAATGCCAAAGATTTGAATTTCAGGTGGATAATTTTTTAAATAAATTTTGTGATGAACAGCCTCAAATTCTATTTTTTGACTTTCGTTCTTTACATACGAGATTCGCCATAGCCAATAGACGGGTGATACAAAAGGTTCGCTGGAATATCTGGCTGTAAAAGAAAGATCAGGAAAGCCTTGTTGTTTTATGGTTAGCTTAGAAGGCAGGTTGTTGGCATAACCAAGATGAAATTCGCCGCTCCATTGTTGAGCCCATAATAACTGGCTAAATGTAAAGCAGATGAAAATATTCAAAATAGATTTCATAAGTAAATATTATTTTTTAAAAAAAAATTACAATTGCAATCAATATGATTAAAATGGAATAAATATCTTTTTTATTTTTTATATTAAATAAAAAATTTAGTTTCAATTTATGCTACCTTTTTTATAGAGGTTTTTAATTATCTTTTTTATTTCTTTATCAGCAGTAATTTCATAATATTTTTCAAAATATTTTATTGCTTCTTTTGTGTTGCCTGTGTCTTTTAAAATTAAAGCTTTATTAAGATATAATATTTCCACTGGAAAATCAAGCAATGATTTTTCATATTCTGTTTGTGGTGTTTGTTCATTTAAAATTTTTTCTATTTCGTTATACTGGTTTAAGGCTTGAATTTTATCCCCCTCCTGTTTTAAAATTAATGCAAAGAGATTTTTCGCAGGGACAAAATATGGCTCATATTCAAGGGCTTTGATTATATATTTTTTTGCATTCTGAGAATCATTTAATTTTTGAAAATATAAATTTGACAATTCATAATAAGCAAAAATATTATATGGATTGTATTTAATTGAAATTTCGAAATATTTTATTGCTGAAGAATAGTCACCCAAGATTATCAGAATTTTGCCCGATGCATGGTAATATTGATAATTTTTTTTATCCAATTTGCTTGCCATTATGTAATTTTTCAAAGCCTGTTCATATAGCCCGTTATTTTCAAATATTGCACCTTTTTCGAAATAATATTTTGCATTTAAGGGATCTACAGTTATTGAATATCCGAGGTATTTTATATTACCGTTCTTTTTATATTGTTCAAATAAAAAATTTCCTATTGGTGCCCTTATCAGAAAACTGAATATTAAAAATGCAAAAATCAGCTGGACAAAATAATATATTTTAATAAAAAATAAAGATTCTTTTGGTATGGTAGGAATGGATTTTTTTTCTATTGATAACATCGCTGCCAGAATTGCAAATGTAAATATCAATCCAGGCTGATGAAAAGTATTAAAAAAGAAACAACTTAAAATCAATCCATATATGGAAAAATATGCTCCTACTGAAGCAGACCAAACTTTTCTGTGGCCGCCTGTTTCAGGTAAATTTTTAATAATAAAAAAGATTATGATTAATAATAAAATTATGCCCGGGACACCAAGAGCAGTACCTATTTGAAGAAATTCGTTGCTGGATAATTCATATATATTTTGATATCGTCCTGTATTTCCAGACGGGAAATTGAAATTAGGGAAAATACTTTTATAACTTCCAATTCCATAACCGGTTAAAGGTTTATTAAGCAGCATCTTTAATGAAGCAGAAAGTAACCCGGTTTTTTCTGAAAAATTAATATTGTTATTTTTTGTAAATGAAACAGTTGTAAGCAACAGAAAGACAGCAAGTAAGAGTTTTAAAAGATTTGATTTTAATTGTTCCTTTTGATAAATATCCTTCACGCTTAATTTGTTTTTATTATAGTAATACCAGATAATAATCAATAAGACAAACTGAAGCAATAAACCTGATTTTGAACCTGTGAAAAATTCACCGGCAATTAATATGAAAACTCCTGAAATTTTTAAATTCTGATAATTTGTTTTTTTTTCAAGGAGTATTCTATTTAAAAGGAAACAAAAAGGTATTATTAAATATAATGATAAAATTTTTGTATCCGGTTTAAAGATTCCTTCTGACAACCGGAGATTAAAAAAAGCAAAAAGAGTTGAAACAAAAATAAATAAGCTAATAATAATACCTGTGATTATTAAATAATTTGATATTATTATTTTGTAAACGTAACGTCTTAAAAATTGGGAATAAAGATAAAATAAAGTTATAGTTGTTAAAATCAATGTTAAATATTGCGTGAATTTATATATATCCGGTGAGTAAAATACAGACAGACAGGATATAATTATAAAAAATATGACAGGAATATCAAGGTCTGTCTGCCTTATTTCTTCTTTGCTGACACTCCATATAGCAAAACCAACTGCTACCAATACATTGATTAAAGAAAGAATATATATGTTTTTTGCACCATTAAATGCCGCTAATCCTAATACAATCATAATGATATAATAAATTATTGAACGTCTTTTTCCGGGATTCAAACCAAGATAATAAATAAGTTTTATTTTTTTAATTTCTATTGTGCCGATTATAATCTGGCTATTCAATATTGCGACCAGCAAAATAAAAACCAGTGCCAGTTCAAAATTATAAATATCAAAATCAACAAGATTGTGAATTAAAAAAGCGGTTGTAGCTATCATCAATGAACTGACTAGAATTTTTGATTGTGTGGTTTTTAAAAAAAAGAAATTTTCCAGTATAATTTTATACTGGGTAAAAACTAATACTGATAATAATATTATTCCAGGAATGCCTAATTCAATAACCGTTTGCATAATTATATTATGTGCATATTTCAGGTAGCCAGGCTGGTTATTCCTGTAGATATTGTATACTTCTTCAAAATTACCAGGACCTGCACCAGATAACAGATATCTGGATGAAATATCCAGCATTTTTATGATAGAAGAATATTTTCCTGAAAAATTGGATATCAGATCGTGTGTACCTCTATCCCTGATTACAAAAATTAATACTCCTGCAAATATTAGCATAAAATACAAGATAAAAATTTTGAAATTTTTTATTGACCTGTCAGAAATTAAAAAAAAGACCAAGATGATAGCTGTTATAAGAGAGATAAAAGCGCCTATAGATTTTGTTAATATCAGGGCAATAATTATTAACAATAAACATGGAAATATGAAAAAGCGATATTTTTTTTCGTTCTTTAATAATCCGATAAATACCGGAATAACCATTATTAAAAATCCTGCAAAAGCATTCGGATAAATAAAAGTTGAAAAAATCCTGTTGCTTTTTAATCTTGTTATTATATCTGCCGTGTTATCAACCGGGTTTTTAATCAGGTAATTTAAAGCATGGTTGAATCCATAAAAATATTGATAAAACCCGAAAAGGGATAAAATTAAAGATATAATCAGCAATAACCATAAAATATTTTTTGTAAATGTTTTTGCATAAAAATTGATTAAATAGTAAAAAGCAAGTAAAACTGAAAAAGTTGCTGTAGCATTCAGTGAATTTACTTTGTTTACCGCAAAGATTGTGGATAAAATATACCAGCAAAAAATAACAAATAGTAAACTATCTACAGGTGTTTCGTTATAAACAATATCTTTTGAGAATTTATTTCTTAAAATATATAAAAATACAGCAAAACATAAAAGAAAAACATAAATAATACCGATATATAAATCTCTATACGGTGGATATATTAAAGACGAGATTAGAGTCAGGAATAATATAGATAATATGGATAGGTCAATACCCCTGAAGAACTTTTCATTCATTTTATAATTTTTATCGCTGCCTCTAAAGCCAGATAATAACTTTGCTCACCGAAACCGTTTATCTGTCCAATTGATACCGGAGCGATAAAAGATTTTTGCCTGAAATCTTCTCTTTTATAAATATTTGATAAATGAACTTCTATAGTTGGTATATTTACTGATGATATTGCATCTCTTATAGCAATTGAAGTGTGGGTGTAAGCGCCGGGATTGATAATAATGCAGTTTGCCCAGTTTAAAGTATTGTGTATTGCATCAACTATCTCACCTTCGTGATTGGATTGGACGATTTTAATTTCAACTCCGAGTTCTTTTGCCCTTGCTTCAAGATTTTTATTGATTTCATTCAAACTTATGTTACCATATACTTCCGGTTCTCTCTGGCCTAATAAATTTAAATTAGGACCATGTATTACTAATATTTTTTTCATATTAACCACCTTTATTTTTAAATTTATGATATTATATATTAAAAGACTATTATTTTTCAATGATAATTTTAAAATAAAAAGAGGATATATATGAATTTTGAATTTGAACCTCTTGAATTGAAGCATAAACAGATTCTGGATAATTATTTCAAAATTAATAAAAATCAGGTTTCAGAATTTAATTTTACCGAGATGTTTATATGGCGTAAAATTAGAAATACAAAAATTGGATTTATAAATGATAATATTTGTATAGAAGTAGAAAAGGATAATAAAAATATTTTATACAGGCCATTTGGTAATATCAGGTTAAAGGAAACAATAGATATTATTTTTGAGAATAATTTATGTGATAAAATTTATGGCTGGACAAAAAAAGAAATAAATCATTTAGATATAGGAAAAGATTATATTATTGAGGAAGATAGAGACAATTTTGATTATGTCTATTTAGCAGAAGATTTAATAAATTTATCAGGAAGAAAATATGATGGCAAAAGAAATCATTTAAAAAAGTTCAAACAAAATAATTATGAAATTAAAGAGATAACGGATGATATAATAGAACAGGTTATACAATTTCAAAAAAGGTGGTGCAAAGACAGGCTTTGCGAAGATGATTTATCATTAAAGAATGAATCAATGGCGGTAAATGAATTATTGTTGAATTATAACAAACTCTCAGTTTTTGGGGCGGCTGTATTGATTGATGATAAAATAGAGGGTTATACCGTGGCATCTGAATTAAATGAGGAAACAGCTGTTATAATAGTAGAAAAAGCCAATCCACAAATAAAAGGAATTTATCAGGGATTAAATCAAATATTTGCGGAAAAATTTTTGAACAAGTATAAATATATAAATAGAGAACAGGATGCTGGAAATGAAGGTTTAAGAAAAGCCAAAATGTCATATCACCCGGATCATTTTGTGGAAAAAATAATTATAAGAAAGAAATAATATGGAGAAATATATTATTGATATTCAAAATATAAAGAAAATATATATATCAGGAATATTTAAAAAACGCAAAGTTATGGCTTTAAAAGGTGTTAGTTTAAAGATAAAAAAGGGGGAGATTTTTGGAGTACTAGGACCTAATGGTGCCGGCAAAACTACGCTTTTAAATATACTAATAGGACAGGTTCTGGCAGATGACGGCAATATTGACATAATGGGACATAATACATCAAAAAGTTTACCTGATTTTATAAAAGAAAAAATGAACATGTGTTCTGGAAATCCAAATTTTCCATGGTCATTAACAGTTTTTGAAGCATTAAAATTTTATGGAATGCTTTATGGATATTATGGCACGTTCTTGAAGGCAAGAGTGGAAAATCTTATAGAACAATTAAGGTTAAATAAATATAGAAATGTTCAGTATGACGAACTTTCTACCGGAAATAAACAAAAACTTGCAATTGCAAAAGCATTGATAAATGAACCTGAAATATTGCTTCTGGACGAACCAACAATAGGACTTGACCCGGATGTTGCCAGAAAAACGAGACAATTTATAAAAGACTTGCATAAAAAAAGCAAAATTACAATATTGCTTACAACTCATTATATGAAGGAAGCCGAGGAATTATGTGAAAGAATTGCATTTATAAATGAAGGCGAGATTAAAGCACTGGGAACAAAAGATAAATTAATAAAGATTACAAAAACAAAAAGTTTAGAGGAGGCATTCATTGCTCTTTCAAATCAGTAAAATCCTTGCTTTTACATATAGAAATTTTATATTTGCCAAACGCAATATGTATGCATTTGTGGAACTTCTTTTCTGGCCAGCAGTTGGTGTTATTACCATAGGTATGATGTCTCTGTTTCTTTCTTTAACACAGGAATTAAAATCATTTCTTTTAACCGGAGCTATAATATCAGGGGTATTGCAGGTTGCTCAGATAGATGTTGCATATGGTTTTCTTTTTGATGTGTGGTCAAAAAGTTTAAGGCAAACATTTGTAACACCGGTTAATTATTTTCATTACGTTATAGGTTCATGGCTTTTTGGAATTATAAGGGGAGTGATAGTTTTATTTTTACTCGGAATATTTTCAATGTGGGTTTTTCAATTTTATATGCCGGATGCAGGAATTGTTATTATTTCAATAACAGGAATACTTTTAAGCGCTCTGGTAATAGGAATGAGTGTTATTTTTGTAATTCTTTATTTTGGACAGAGGATAATGGAGATTGTATGGATGATCAGCACACTTATTATGCTTATATGTGGCATATATTATCCTGTAAGCATGCTTCCTGGATTTATAAAGGCGATTGCAAGTATTATACCTGTTACATATTTTCTGGAATATTTCAGGACAGGGTATGGATTTAAACCCGTATTTGATAATATCCTTATAAAAGGGTTCGGGCTTTGTTTTGTTTATATTATTATTTTATTTTATATGCTTGATATTGCTTTACAGAGAGCAAGAAAAACTGGAATGATCATAAAATTATCTGAATGAATCTACACGATTCCTTTTTAATTATCAATTGTCAATTTTTGATTTTTGGTTTTTAAAATGTAGAGACGGGATACTGTCCTCGTCTCAAAAAAAACATGGGATGGGGACGCAAAAAACAGACAGGTTACAAACCTGTCTCTACGTTTTTAAAATAATTGTTTTACGAACATTTTCAGTGAACACCAATATCGAACATTTATAATGAACATTCTTCCTAGTGAAGTTTCTCCATTTTTTATAAGACAAAACCAGAAAATCCTTATAATATATAGAAAAATTGAAATATGAATTTTAAATTAAATGTC
>FWPV01013923.1_pt1 | contig 11966 bp, 8 predicted proteins | sample 2228371 | NCBI WGS metagenome assembly FWPV01 (sample SAMEA103939776, study PRJEB20133) | metagenome | reverse complement strand
CGGCACGTGTCACAAGAATCTCTATGATGTCTTCATGAAGTCGGGCCACCCCTATAAGTTGACCAAGGTGGTGGATGGCAAAGCGCCTACTTACCCGTTCAGCGAAATTCCTGAGCCGCCCAAGAGCTATACCTGGAACGACATTAGCTATGTCATCGGCGGCTACGGCTGGAAGGCCCGCTTCATGAACAAAGAGGGGTACATCATCACGGACTGGATCACCAGCACGGCGACTATCAGCGACACCAACTATCTCGGTCAATACAACTTTGCCAATCCCATCGTCGGCAAGGATGCGGGCTGGGTGAAGTACAACGCTGGCCGCGAGAACATGAAGTACGACTGCGGCTCTTGCCACACGACGGGTTACAGCAAGCAGGGCAACCAGGATGGCCTGCCGGGCATCGTGGGCACCTGGGCAGAGCCGGGTATCCAGTGTGAGGAATGTCATGGCCCCGGCAGCCTGCATGTGGCGAATCCGCGAGGGGTCGCGCTAAAGGTTGAGCGCGATAGCGAACTGTGCGGCAAGTGTCATATCCGCGGGCCGATTGAGGTGGTGGAGGCTAGCGGTGGCTTCATTGAGCACCATGAGCAGTACGAAGAGCTTTTCCAGGGCAAGCACATCACCATCAGTTGCGTGACGTGCCACGACCCGCACAAGGGCGTTATTCAGTTGCGGAAGACTGGCCAGAAGACTGTGCGGGTCGAGTGCCAGAACTGCCACTTCAAGCAAGCGCAGACTGCCAAGGTGCCGCACGCGGCGCTGGGCGTAACCTGCATTGACTGCCACATGCCGCGCATTGCCAAAACCGCTTGGGGCGACGCGGCCAAGTTCACCGGCGATATCCGGACGCACCTGATGGCAATTGACCCGAACCAGATCGAGCAGTTTACTGCGGACGGGAAAGCTGCGCTGTCGCAGATCGGTCTGAACTTCGCCTGTCGGCAGTGTCATGTGGAAGGCGGCAAGGCTTCGGTGAAGACCGATGATCAACTGAAGGCTGCGGCCTCAGGGTATCACGGGGGGCAGAAGTAGAGGCTGAGTGAACTCGTAGAACCGCACGCCTGATGGTAGGGCGCGCGAGTTCTCCGGAATGCAACAAGCCAGGGATGCGTCAAATCCCTGGCTTGTTCATTTCCATCTTGACCCCCAACGGGAAAAGGACTCTATTTCACCCCTGCGCTGGGTTATCGCATATCGCTTGCCCACGGTCAACGGTTTTGGCACAAGCCCGCAAACCCCGCCTTGACACGCCGCGCCGCCGTCCGTACAATCCCCTCCAGCAGACCCTGTGGAGGGATGCCGGTGAACTCTCCGCGAACGCACATCCTCACGGCGGCAGCATGGCTGGCGCTGGGCGCGGCGCTGGCACCCTGGCTTGGCGCGTTCAGCCGCACGGTGCAGGCCGATCTCGGCCGGGTATCGTGGCATTTCACGCTGGGCGGCGCGCCCGTGCTGGCGCTGGTGATGGCCGTCGCCGCCGCGCTGGGCACGCATGGGGTCATCGCCGCGCACCCGAAGGCCCGCCGCGGCGAGTTGGCTCACACGGCCCACTACTGGCCCACGCCTGCCGTCCTGGCCGCCGCCGTGATCATCCACGCGGCGCGGCTTCGGTCTGGCCCCGCCGCCGCTGGGCTTGCGGTCGCGTTCGGCGCGGTCATGTGCGGCGTCTTGTACCTGGAGTACGCGACGGTGGACGCCGCCGAACGCCTCTATCCCCGCGCGCGGTACTTGCTCAATCTGGCCGACTACACGGCGGCGCTGGCCGCTTTCCTGGCCGTGCTCATGGGCAATCCCACGGCCCCACAGGCGGGCATTCTGTGCGGGCTGGCGGCAGGGCTGACGGCGGTTGACCTCCTGCGGCTCCCCGCGCGGACGCCCGACTCGGTGGCGTTGTACGCAGCCGCGGTCGGGGCCATCGTCGGCGGCGCGGCTGGCCGCCTGATGCGCTGGGGCATGACGCCCGTGGGGACGGCGCTCATTCTGCTCCTCGCCGCCTACGCGCTCGCGGGCGTGCTCCAGCATCACCTGCGCGGGCGGCTCACGTGGCGCGTGCGGCTGGAGTACTTCGGGCTGTGGGCGTTGGGGACGCTGGCGCTTCTGCGCTGGGTCGCCTGACTAGGCCAACCTGCGCGCCGCCTCCAGGTTGGCGCGCAGGAACGGCTCCTCGGCCCGCAGGTTGCCGTAGCACACCTGCGCCGCCGCCTTGCATCCGCCCTGACACGCGGCGCGCAGTCGGCACGGCGCGCAGAACGGCGGGGCCGCCGCCGCGAAATCCGCCATCGCCTCGCTCGCGATGATGTCCGCGAATGGGCGCTCCCACACGTTGCCCAGCACCGTCTCGCTGTGATTGCACGGGCGGACGTTGCCGGCCCTGTCCAGCGTGAAGTAGGCGCGGTCCGTGCCCGCGGCGCAGAAGCCGAAGGTCAGGTTGGGGTACGCGCTCGGGTCAACGAGGCACGGCTGGATGGGGATGGAGACCGACACGGACAGGCCCAACTCGCGGGCGGTCGCGTCGGCGGCGGCGAGAGCCTCGCGCACCTGCTCCAGCGTGGGTAGCAGGTCCAGATGGGCCGCGCCGCGCCCGCCTGGGTTGAAGCGATTGAACTGCACGCCCCGCGCCCCAAAGGCGAAGGCCAGGCGCAGGGTGTCGCGCACGTCGGCGATGTTCAGGCGCGTCGCCACGAACGCGACGGCGGCGAGTCCCCGATGGGCGCGGATGTGGGCCAGGGCGGCCAGCGCGGCATCAAATGCGCCCGCGGCTCCGCACAGGGCGTCGTGCACCTCGCGGCGGTGGCTGAGCAGGGACACGGAGAACAGACTCACGCCGCACTGCACCAGTTCGGCGGCGCGGGCGTCGGTCAGGCGGTGGCCGTTGGTGATGACGTTGACGCGCACGCCTCGGCCCGACAGGAACCGCACCGTGTCGGCGAGGTCCTCGCACAGGAGCGGCTCGCCGCCCGTCAGGGTTACGTGGCCGCAGTCCACCTGCGCCAGCACGTGGGCCAGGAGCACAGCCGCGTCGGTCGGCGGACCGGCAGGAGCAGGCCGCGCGCCGATGCGCCGCCAGGGGTTGTAGCAGTACAGGCAGGCGTGGTCGCAGTCCTGGGTCATCTCCAGGATGAGGGTTTGGAGCCGGGGCTTGCTCATCGTGCCGCTACTTCTTGCCGAGAAGGATGTCCACCAACAGCGACGCGGCGGCCACGGCTTCGGGCGAGACGGTCAATTGCAGTTCCTCCAGCGACGGGAACGGGCCGCTGTCACCATAGGTCTGGCGCAGGGCCGCGATGAGCGCCTGCTCGTCGTCCTCGGTCAGCAGGAGGACGGCCATGTCGCGCTGGATGGACGCCTGGGCCTGGGCGACGGTGGCGGGGTCAATGGCGCTGCGCGCCGCCATCTCGGCCAGGATGTCGGCCTGCTGGGCCAGGTCGCTCGCGCCCATGATGCGGTACTGCGGATACGGCGCAGGTACGTAGCAGGTGATGGGGGCGTTGGCGCGCCAGACGTGCTGGGCGGCCGCCTGGAACGCCACGTGGATGTCGTCGGCCTGGGTGGGGCTCACCTTGCCCGCCTGCACGAGGCTGTCCAGCGCTGCCAGGTGGTCGGCGACGAGGCGGTCGCGAGTCTTCTGCCCACGCTCCATGTCTTTGGCGTCGGCGGCCAGTTGCTTCAGGCCGTACCAGGCGTCGCGGACGCGGCTCCAGTCGTCTTTCTTTGTCGGCGGCTTACACCCGGACAGGACAAGCGACGCCAGGAGGATGCCCATTCCCTCCAGGAATTCGCGGCGACTGCATTTCATTCTGCTCAACTCCTCGTGAATCTACGGATCATGGTACGCTATTCCGCGCCGATTGTCCAATGGGGGCGCGCTATTCAGACGCTTGCGGCGGCGCGGCGGTTCCCCGGCGCGGTCTGCCAACCGCGCGGGGGGCGTGCGTGTGTGGGGCGCGGCTCTCTCTTGACCTCACCTAACCCCTCCCACACCCTCCCCTTCCCTCTCCGCGCGCAGAGAGGGAAGGGGAGGGCTAGAGTGGGGATGGCTGGGGTGGAGCGGCGGCGTGGGCCCACGCGGTGTGCGCCCACGGTTCGCCCGACGCTAAAGCATCGGGCTAAGGGGTGCGGGGTGCGCCTCACAGCGCCCGAGGGTGAACCCCCGGCTCATCATCCCTACCCTATTCGCGTAGATTCGTGTTATTCGCGGATTTCGTCCAACGTTCCCACTCTTGATCTCACCTAACCCCTCCCACGGCCTGGGTGGGGATGGGAGAGGCAGAGCGGCCCGGCAGGCAAACGACGCCCTGTTATCCTGACGACGCTCCAGGAGTGGTTGCCATCCCCGTTCAGTTTCCACGTTGCGAAAAGCCGGCGTCCGAGGCGCGCTTGTTGACCGAACGGCCCCACTCCTGGCCCCAAACTTGCAGCGGAAGCCCGTGGAGATGCCCCTTGGGTGGGCCATAATCCCCAAAGATTACCCAAAGGGGTTATTGAAATCTCCAGAAGGTCGGAGTATACTGTACACTGAAAGCGGTAACGCTCGCCTTCATGTTGCGTTATTGTGAGCGTAAGAAGCGCGCATTCAAACTGAAGAGAGGAGAGGCATATGAAACGAACCGTATTGTTCAGCCTGGTGGCGGTGCTCGTCCTGCTGGTCGGCAGCGTGCCCGCCTTCGCGCAGGGGTCGTATCCGCCCGGGACTACGTGGAACTCACCCTTTGTGGTGCAGAACATGGGCTCCACGACGGCCATGGTGTACGTGGAGTACTACCGCATCTCGGACGGCGCGTTCATCAGCACGGCGACCGAGTCCTTCTCGCTCCAGCCTGGGCGCGGCCGACTGGTTGACCCGAAACTGAACCCCGACCCGAACCTGACGGCGGGGCTGTATTCGGTGGTCATCAGTTCCGACGAGCCGGTGGCTGCAGTGGTGAGCGAGGAGGCCACGAACCGTCAGATGGGCTACACGGGCCTGCCGGCGGGCGGCGAGAAGGTGTACCTGCCCAACATCACCAAGAACTACTACACCTTCAACACGCCGTTCTACATCCAGAACAGCGGCAACAGCACCACGTCGGTAACCATTGAGTTCTTCTACTTCACCACCGGCCAGAAGGTTACCAGCGCGACCCGTACCATTTCGCTCCCGCCCAACGTGAGTTATGAGTACGACCCGGCGCTGATACCCGACTCGGAACTGCCTACCAACAAGCAGTACTCTGTGGTGGCGACGGCTTCTCCGGGTGGGTCTATCGTGGCGGCGGTCAACCAGATCAGCAGCAACACCTACCTGGCCTACGCAGGGTTCGGGGGCGGCGCTGACGTAGTGTACGCGCCCAACATCGTGAAGAACTACGCGGGCTACATCACGCCCGCCGTGATCCAGAACGTGGGCACGACGACCGCATACGTAACCGTGGAGTACTACGGCATGATGGACGGCGTCTTCTACTCCGGCGCCGGCGCCAAGAATGTGGCTCTCGGCCCCGGCCTGTCCCTGCCCGAGCGCCCGTGGACGTGGCCCGATTCCGTCCTGCCCAGCAACAAGCAGTACTCCATGATCATCCGCGGCAACCCCGGCGACAAACTGGTGGCGATCGTGAACCAGAACCGCAGTGGCCCCACGTACATTGACGGCACGGCGTACAATGCCTTCACCACCGGCTACCAGAACGTCTACATCCCGTGGGCGATGAAGGGCTACGGCGGCTACCTGACGCCCATCGTGATCCAGAACGTGGGCACGAGCCCCGCGACGTTCAGCGTGCGTTACTTTGACCTGGACACAGGCGTGGAGTATCCGAACGCGGGCGCTAAGAACTTCACCCTCAACGCGGGCCAGTCGGTGCCCGAGCGTCCGTGGACCTACTCGGATACCGTCCTGCCCAGCAACAAGCGGTTTACCGTCGTGATTGAGGGACAGTCGGGCAACAAACTGGCCGCCATCTGCACGCACGTGAAGAGCGGCAGCGTAGACCTGTCCTTCGCCTACGAGGGCATGGGCCGCAACCCGTAATCTCCCTACGGTCTGACCGACAAAGGCCGCGGAGCGCATCGGCGGCCTTCTTTTTTGACGCCCAGCCGGAGTTGTGCGACAATGCGCTTCGCACGCTCGGGGATGTTTCGCTGCGTTCAGCATGACAAGGCAGGCGCTCTAACGTCCTGGGACAGGGCTACGTCGCAAATCGGGAGGAGAGGATGACGACTTCGGCGAATCTGGGCCAGCGCGCCTATCACCTGCTGCGGTTCATCGTGGACGAGATCGGCCCCCGGCCTGCCGGCGGCGAAGGCGAGGCCAAGTTCCTGGATTTCGCCGAGGGGTTTCTCCGCGACCGAGGGCTTGCCACGCGGCGGGAGGCGGTGCCCAATGTGCCGTCGCCGGCGCGGATGCTGCCGCTGATGGTGGTGGGCATTGTGGGGATGTGGGTGGCGGCGTGGTATCTGCCGGAAGCGCCGTGGGCGCCCTGGGTCTATCTGCTGGTGTTCTCCGTGCTCCCGCGGCTCATCCGTCGGGTGCGCCGAGCCTGGGGCAAGGGTGGCGCGACGGGGTACAATCTGGCGGCGACCCTGTCCAGCGCCGGAGAGGCAAGGCGGCGGCTGATTCTGTGCGCGCACCACGATACGGCCCGCGCAAGCCGCATCCCCAATCCGCGGGTGGGCGAGGCCGCGCGGGCGCTGATGCGGCTGTGGCCGTTCATGGCTCTGGGGCTGTGCGGGCTGGGCCTGTTGCGGGCGCTGGAGTGGCGGGTTGGGCCGTTGGTGCCGTGGGGCGCGTGGGCGGCGCTCCGGGCGGGTTTAGGGGTGGCACTGGGGTTGTGGGGCGCATTTCTGTTGGCGTATCAGGGGCTGGCGCAGACCGGGAAGTTCTCGCCAGGTGCGAATGACAATGGCTCTGGGGTGGCCGTCCTGATGGCGGCGGCGGAGGCGCTTGCCCAGGAGCCGCTGTCGCAAACGCAGGTGGAGGTGGTCTTCTTCTCGGCGGAGGAGAGTGGGCTGATCGGCTCCGAGGCGTATGTTAAGGAGCACCGCGAGCGGCTGGACGGGGCGGTGGTGCTGAATCTGGACATGGTGGGGTCGGGCGAGCGGCTGTCCTACGTGCGCGGAGCGGGGCTGTTCCCGCCCAGGTGGACGACGCGATGGGTGAATGCGCTTCTGCGGAAGGTGAGGCCGGATATTCGCGGGCGATGGTACTGGATGGGAAGCAGTGATTTCGCGTCGTTCCTGGCGAAGCGAGTGGCGGCCACGTCGCTGGAGGCCAGCGGCAAGGGACGCGAGAGCGTGTATCACACCGATCGGGATACGATGGATTTCATTGAGCCGACCTTGCTGGACGAGGCGGCGCGCCTGGTGGTGGATTTCGCGGCGGCGCTGGATGCGGCAAGCCCGGAGGAACTGTCATGAGGCGGCGGTATCCGGATGCTCCGGTTGTGTCGGTCGGGGCGGTTGTGGTGCGAGAAGGGCGCGTGCTGATGGCCCAGCGGGGGCATCCGCCGGGCGAGGGGATGTGGGCGTTTCCGGGCGGGGTGGTGGATTTGGGAGAGACGCTGGCCGAGGCGGTGGAACGGGAGATACGGGAGGAGTGCGGGATTCGGGTGCGCGTGCTGAAGCCGTTTGCGGTGGTGGATCGGATTCTGCGCGATGCGGCGGGGCGCGTGGAGTATCATTACGTCATCGTGGATATGCTGGCGGAGTGGGTGGAAGGGGAAGTGCGCCCTTCGTCGGATGCGCGCCGGGTGGGTTGGTTCACGGTGGAGGAGTTGGAGCGTCTGCCGCTCACGCGCGGGGTGCTGGAACTGGCGAAGCGGGCGCTGGCGGAGGCGCAGGATGCGGGCGCGGATTTGACGGGGCAGGCGGCAGATGGCATAATGTGAGCGTCAAAGGGGAGTAGCCTCCCATGCGGCGGGATCAACATGCCGGCCTTGGGCCTGGTTCCGCCGGTTGGCTTGTGCGCCAACGAGCGAGACCTTTGCCGCGCGGCAAGGGTCTTTTTTGTTGAGTTTACATAACACAGGAGACGACAATGGACTGGAAGGTATTTGCTGGGACTTTTGGGCTTTTGCTGTTGGCGGAACTTGGGGACAAGACGCAGTTGGCGGTGATTTCCATGACGTGCAAGACGGGGAAGCCGTGGGCGGTGTTTTTGGGCGCGGCGCTGGCGCTGGTGGTGGTTACGCTGATCGGGGCATTTGCGGGGCAGTTGATTTCGCAGTTTGTGCCGGCGGGTGTGCTGAACAAGGTGGCGGCGGCTTTGTTTGTGGTGATGGGCGTGGCGATGTGGTTCGGGGTGTTCTAGGCGCGCCCCGCTGGGCGGTGGGCGATTTTTGACAAAGGGGCGGTTTTGTGCTAGGATGTCGGCGCAGTATCAAGCGGAGGCGTGGTGCAGCGGCCTAGCATACCTGCCTGTCAAGCAGGAGATCGCGGGTTCGAATCCCGTCGCTTCCGCCAATGCCAAACATTCCATCGCTGGTTTCCACGAAGCAGGGAGACTGGCGAAATACAGGGATGAACGCCGCCTTGGGTTTCAGGGCGGTGATTTGTTTGGCGGTCAGGTCGTAGTATATGGCATCAAAGATTAGGAGCGCCATGCTCCGTTTCTCCTCCATGGTTGCGGTGGCCCAGACCTGCGCCAAGTCTTCCAGGTAAGTGCCTGCTGCCAAGACTTCAGTCTCCGCGGGCACGACAAGTGCGTCGAGTCTCCTGCGTGTCGCGTCTCGCTCACGGCGGTACTCCTCCTCGCCAATCTCCACTTCCCGGTACTGCTGGGCCAATCTCCTGAGTTTCTCCTCCAGCCGCTGTCGCTCGCGTTGAAGTCTTTCTCGTTCAGAGCGAGATGAGATCAGGTCCAATACGCGCTCGCGCCAAGAAGGGAGTAGCCGGAAGTGAGCGACGATGCCATCCAGTTGGGCCTCTACGGCCTCGGCACGCACGACGGTCTGACGCTGGCTACAGGGTTGGCTGCGGAGGCTGGCGCGGTCACGATAGTAGCGATGATCGCGGGTGGACTGGGCAGTGAGTCGGCCTCCGCAGGAGGCGCAGCGTAACAGGCCGGTGAGGACGTAGGTTCGGAAGTGTCTGCAGTTGGAACGGGGAGCGCGCGTGCGGCGCCTACGCATTTCTTGACACCTGGAGAACAGCTCTTCTGAGATGATGGGCGCGTGCTTGCCGGGCAGAAGTGCACCGCGATATTTAGTGTAACCAAGGTAGAAGGGGTTCTTCAGGAGCGCGGTGACAGAGTCCTTGGACCAAGGCCGAACACCCCAGGTGGAGCGGGCTCTGTGGCCAAGGGAGTTAAGGATGTCAGCAATGTCCTTGTCGCTATAGGTGCCTGTAGCGTACGCATCGAAAGCCACTCGAACGCCCTCAGCCTCAAAGGGATGGGGAACGGGAATGCCGTCTTGTCCCTTTTGGTAGCCGTAACACAGGGTACCGTTATAAAGACCACTATGGGCACGTTGCCGTTTTACCTTTTGGGTTAATTGGGACAGGTTAGAACTATACCATTCGGCCATGACTTCCAGCATGCCCTCAAAGATGATTGAGGAAGGCGAGTCCGGATCAGTGGGTTCCAGCACGGACTGGACATTGATATTCAGTTTGCGCAGGAGGGCCTTGTAGGTTACGGACTGCTCTCGGGAGCGGGCAAAGCTGTCGAACTTGTGAACGAGGATGACGTCAAACTGCTTGGCCTTGGCTTGAGCGATCATGGCCTTGAATTGGGGTCGGTTGTCAGTCCGGGCTGAGTAACCGGCATCCACGAACTCAGCGACGACCCGCCAGCCCTGGCGCAATGCGTAGTCGCGCATGGCGGCCAGTTGAGCTTCCAAGCTGTATCCATCCGTTTGCTCTTCGGTGGACACCCTGGCGTAGAGAGCTGCCCGAGTCATCCTGTGCTACCCCCTCGTATGGTGTTCATTCGGCAACAAGCGAAAGACCTAGACCGCCTTGCCGGGCTGGGCAGACGGAGTGCCAGGCGACATCCCAACAGCGTCTGGGTCCTCGTCCGAAACACCGGTCTGCGTTTGACCGGTAGGGCGGCAGATGATCAGCCGACGGACAATTCCGGCCACGATGCGGCAGAATTCGTCCACTCCTGGATCGTCGGCGGGGTGGTGTGTGCTCGCGGTCATAGGCTCATTGCTCATCGTCAAACCTCCCGTGAGGTTGGATTTCACACGCGCTCGCTGGGCGAGTGATTTCCGGGCTGGCCGTCTCCTACATGCTTGCGAGCAGAAGGGCCTCACGGTTGTACGGAGCGAACGAGCCGTCGTACGGATGCGATCCGAAGGGATTAGAGTGCAGCCATTCCCACCAGTTCGCCGCGAGAACAGTCGCCGGTTTCAGGATACCAGGAATGAGACGACTGCTGCTATGGAACGTTTGTTCAGGTTCATCATATCACAGAATCGCGCGAGAAGTCAAGAACCCATGTCTGGTGGCCGTGTATCCATTTCGGTGGAAATTGCAGAAAGGAGCAACCTCGTTGCATGATAGAGTTTGGTAACAAACCACCAGCAAGAAGGTTGCTCCGTGGCAAAGATACCCCAAAGTTGTGCTCCTGTCAATGCGCAGACCCTCTTCGCCGCGGCCCTGGACGAGGCCGTACAGACCCTGCGCAGCACCCTCAGTGCAAGGCTCAATGCCCTCCTGCTCGCCATCGTATGCCATGTACTGGGGCGAGGTTACCGCGTTCAGCGTGTGAAGGTGCCAAAGAGGTTGCGACGGGAGGCCAAGTGTTGCCGCTGTGGGTCTACACACAGCCACCGCCTCAGCCGAATGGCCGTGTTCGCCGTGACTGCAAGGGGCGCAAGCGCCCGGTCATAGGGCACGTGCGGGTTGTGCCTCCACTCTGGGACGTAGTTTGCCCTACAGCGCAGGATCAAGCCACCCCAAAGAGATGCGGAGATTCCCTGACCTGTTCGCTCACCTCGCGGTCGTAGCGGATGACTACCACCTCGTAGCCGCGCGCCCGCAGTTCGGCGCGCAGGGCCTCGTCCTGGCGGCGCTGTTCAGGCTGGTCGTGGACGCTGCCGTCGCAGAAGACGCAGATGTTCGGCTCGTAAAAGAAGTCGGCCACGCAGCGCGGTTCGGGGATGGCGTGTTGCGCGTCATCCGGCAGGCGATAGCCGCCGGCTGCCAACACATCCAGGAAGCGGCGTTCCAGGTCGGAGCGGGCGTCGGTGAGCGAGCGCAGCCAGGCCAGATGTTCAGCGTAGGAACGCCCGGCCTGACGCGGCAGGACGCGGCTGTGGCTGAGGTCGAGCAGGGTCTGACACACGCGGCGCCGGTTTATGAATAGGGCCTCCAACTGGTTGCTGTAACTGAGCAGGCACTCGTAGCAGGCAGCAATGCAATCGGGCTTCTGGTCCTGACCGTTCACGTCATAGTGGGCGCGCTCCAGCGCCGCGCGGGCGACCTCGGCTAGGGCGTTTGGCTCTTCAATCAGGCGGCGCAGGACTCCGCTGCCTCCCTCGGAGGTCTCGTAGAACAGGATGGCGCGGCGCTCGTCCCGGCCAATGCTTTCGGCGGCCAGTTCGTTCTCTTCCAGTTGATAGAACTGTTCCAGTCCGCGCTGCAGGGCAACGCGCAAGGTGGTCTCGAAGTCGCGGTCCTGGAACAGGGCCGGGTCGGCGGGGCGGAGCAGAAGCAGGTTCTGGGTGTCCTGCACGCTCAGGCGCACGGTCTCCAGGCGTTGAGGCTGAGGGGGACGAGTGGGTTGGTCCTGGGTTTCGGAGATGAAAGCGCCGCTTTCGAAGTCTATGACGAAGCCCTCGGTGCGTGCGGCCCGCAAGCCATGGTTGACGCGCAGTAAGGTAGCGGCGGGGGCATGGGAGAGGCGGAGGAGCGCGGTAGGACTGGAGAGAGCGCCTGAGGGCGGGAGCGTGGAAGAGAGGTAAACGTCGGCGAGGATGACGGGCGAGGAAGGAGAAAACTGATAAAAGGTCTCAATGCGGTAGCCGCGGCGACGGCGCTC
>FWPV01013921.1_pt1 | contig 11967 bp, 10 predicted proteins | sample 2228371 | NCBI WGS metagenome assembly FWPV01 (sample SAMEA103939776, study PRJEB20133) | metagenome | reverse complement strand
CGGCGCCCGCCTGTTTCCCCGCCCGGCCTCCCCTTGCGTATACTTCCCGCGTGACTCAGGAGTCTCTAAACCCATCCCCGGTTGCAAGTAGCAGTCCGACCCCCAGCAGAGGTCACCTACTCGATCTCACCGTGACCGGCCTAGCTTTCGGCGGGAAGGGCATCGGCCGCATCGATGACTTCGTGGTCTTCGTGACCGGCGCCGTCCCCGGCGATGTGGCGAGGGTCCGGGTGCATAGGGTCAAGAAGCGCTACGCTGAGGCCAGGCTCGAAGCACTGGTGGTCCCCTCTCCTCAGCGGGTAGCTCCGCGTTGCCCCAGCTTTGGAACCTGCGGAGGTTGTAGTTGGCAGAACCTGGATTACGGGGTCCAGCTCCACTACAAAGCCCAGCAAGTCCGAGAGTCGCTCGAGCACCTGGGGGGTCTGCGTGATTTCGAGCTGCGTCCCATTCTGGGCATGGCCTGCCCTTGGCGTTATCGCAACCGGGTGGACTTTGCCATCGGAGAGGGTGTAGAGGGCCCCGTGGTGGGCTTCCGGCCCCCCGGTCGCTGGGACACCGTCATCCCCCTCAGCGAATGCCACCTGCTTCACCCCCTCATGGAGAGGGTGAGAGCAACGGTGGAGGACTGGCTTCGCGAGACCGGCCTGCGACCCTGGAATCCCCGGACCCACACCGGTGAGGTCAGGCATCTCGTTGTCCGCACTGCGAGAGCCGGCGAAGAGCTGCTCGTCAGCCTGGTGACCGCCCCCGGTGTGAAGCTCGAGGAACTCGGCCTGGTTGAACGCCTGCGCGAGGCTTATCCCCAACTGGTGGGGGTGACCCAGGCAGTCAATGCCGGCCGAGCGGAACTGAGCACCGGTCTGGAAACGACCACCCTCTGGGGCAGGCCTTTCCTTCTTGAGCGAGTGGCCGAGATCACCCTGAAGATATCGATCAACGCTTTTTTCCAGACCAACACTTTGATGGCGCATGCCCTCTACGAGCTGGCTGCCCAAGAGGCAGGCCTCAGCCTCGGACCGTCAGAGCGTGTGAGCTCCTCGGACGACGGCCCGGTCATCTGGGACCTCTACTCCGGCGTGGGCTCCATCGGGCTGGTCCTGGCTCGGAGGGCCAGAGGCGTGCTCGGTATCGAAGCCATCCCTTCCGCAGTCCAGGACGCCGAAGAAAACGCTCTCCTTAACACTCTCCCCAACATCCGCTTCGTGGCGGGCGATGTGCGCCGGATACTGCGAGAGGTGGCCCAGGGACACCGCAGCCTACCCAGAGGAATGGGAAGACCGGATGTCATCGTAGTGGATCCGCCGCGAGCCGGACTTCATCGCCGAGTGGTCGATCGCATAGGTCAGCTGGGAGCGCCCCGTATCGTCTACGTGTCGTGCAACCCCTCGACCATGGCCCCCAACGTAGCCCAACTTCAGCAATACGGCTACCGTCTGGAGCGGGTCACCCCGGTGGATATGTTCCCACACACCCCCCACGTGGAATGCGTGGGTCTTCTCACCAAGCAGGCCGGTCCCTAAGAGAAGGCCAGCTTCCAGGCCAGCTTCCAGAGGGTTTCGGGAAAGAAGGCGGGACCCCGACGACTAGTAGGGCGGCTGGTCCCGCAGCCAATCACCAAGAGTCTTGAAGGCTTTCCAGAACTCGGCTTTCGCCTTCTCCTCATCCAACGAAGCGTCGATATCGGGGGTCACCAGAGCCTTGCAGAAGGCAGTGAAATCCTGCAGCTCACCGAGATCCCAGCTCAGCTTCTTCATCCCCGCGATCCGCTCCCGGTTCACCACCTCCAGGGTCGGCTTGCCCATGATCACAATGATCCGGGGGTGGGTGATGTGGAACTCCTCCAGCCAGTAAAGAGGGCAGTTCTTTTCGCCCTCCCGGCGGGAGACGTCATGGCATTTGACCACGTTGGTCCCATAGACGTTGAGGGGGTCGATCCCCAGACGCTCGAGGCTCTTCAGGATGGCCGACCCGGACCGCCCGAAGAACGCCACTCCCTCCGTCACCTCCAGGTAGTGGGGCTGGTACTTGAGGAGGAAAATGTCGGCTAAGGGATGGCCGGAACCGACGGTGGGTATGTAATCGCCTCTTGTGCACTTGCGGCAATGGCTGATGCGCCGATTGAGATCGTTGCTTTCGCTTATGGCCCGCTCTTCGAGCTTGCGGTATATCTCGTTGGCCTCAGCAGGGGGCACTTGCTCTTTCATGCCCCCTATATTGGCCAGCGACCGGGGAATTCCTTTGAATCCCCTGCTGGCAACAAGACTCCGGCTCAGTCTTCGGGAAGCACCCGGTCCAGGGTAGTCCGCAGCAGTTTCAGAGATTGCAGATAAAGGAGACTCTTCCGCCGCGCGATGATGTCAGCCTCCCACAACGCAGCCATGAAGCTCTGCTGGTCGTGGAACCGGGGCATGCGCAGCATGGCCGTCCCTATGGCCTGGGGCACGTGAGCATCGCTACCGGCACCAGCCACCAGGTTGTACTTGGCGGCGAAGCGCTCCGCCCCCAGGTTGAAGGACGAAAGCGCGACCTTGGCGTTATAGACCTCGATGACATCGATACGGTGGAGGTTATCGACCAGGGTGCGATAGGAGGGTGTCTTCCGCAGGGCATCGAACGGATGGGGGATGTAGACGAGACCGCCCTGCTCCTTGATCAGCGAGACCGTCTGATCGAAGCTGAGACCTTTGGGGATGAACTCTTCGAGGAAGAGCCCTATGACCTCGCCCTCCTCCGTCTTTATCTCTTCAGCCACGATGACGAAGGGGTCACCGTCTGCCATCTCCCGGGCAAGGAGCGCTCCCTTGATCTCGTTGTGATCGGCGATGGCTATGGCCCCCAACCCTACTTCCCGCGCCACCCGCAGGATGGTGGCCAGACTGTTGGTGCTGTCTCGGGAGTAAGTGCTGTGGAGATGCAGATCGGCGTTGATCCAATCCGGCCTGGTGGCACGAGCCGCCTCTCTTAGCCGTTTGCGCGGAGATTCCTCACCCACAGCGCGCACGTGAAGAGAGCGCACGGCCGCCGGCGTCCGCCCGGCCTGGGCCCGCGCGGCCCGAGTGGTCTTGAGGGTCTCCCAGTAAAGAGCCTCCAAACGTTCCGCCACGCTATTCATACTGTGTGGCGACCAGGTCTCTGCCTTGGGAAGGCGACTCCGGGAAGACGGTTCTCCTGTCCCTGTCGGGGCTGCCGCAGCCCCCTGAGCCATGACTGCCGCCACTGCTCCCGCTAACGAACCGGACTCACTGGGAGTGAAGACCGCCCCCAGGGGACCTGTGAGCGCTCCTTCGACAGCCTTCGTCTCCAAATAGTCCCGCACCGGCGGTAGATCGGGGCCCACCACAGGACAAGCCGTGACTGCCGCTTCGGCCAGACCGGTGCACAGCCACTCGCCCCCTAAGAAGGGCAAGATGACGAAGGCAGCGGAGCGGTACCAGGGACCCAGCTCCGCCGGGGAGGAGAATTCGATCAGAGCAACCTTGGATTGCAGTCGGCGAGGCAGGCTCCGCGGCACCCAACGCTCCACTGAAGGACGATGAAGGGCGACCACCAACCGACCGATCCCCGCAGGGAATTCAGAGAGTAGAACGCGCAGCAGGGCCCGGTACGAGCGACGCCCATCGCCCCGGTACACGTAGAGACCGAACGGCGAGCTACCGAGAGCAGCGGGTAGGGCGCTCTCCGCCGCTTCGCTCCCCGGCTCTCCACCGGGTTCCAGGCCGATCTCCGTGCCGCAAGCCACCACCTGGTACTCACCGGGATACAGCTCCTCGAGCAGCCGCCCCGCCTCGGCAAACGTGACCACCCGCGCGTCCAGGCGCGCGAAGAACCTTCCCAGCACGGACTCCCCCATTTCGTACGCAGCCACGGCCACCGGCGTGAGGTGGAAGGTCGCTACCACCGGACTGCGCGCCTCCCGCAAGGCTGTGAAGCTCACGGAGGGAGCGAGAGGTTCGTGCACATGCACCAGGTCGAAGTCGGCGGCCAGCATCAACTTCTCCAGGCGCGAGGTGATATCCACCGGCAGGCCCAGATTGACAATGCTGCCGTTCAGGCGGATGGGGAAGCTGAAGCCGACCGGGATCACAGGCACCCCCTCGTCCGGGGAGAGCGGCCCCGAACCCAGAGAGGGTAGGAGCAGCGGGTCGACGCTCCCGCCAGCCCGATAGGCAGCAAGCACTTCGCCCAGCCGACCCCGGGTCCGCCGGAAAAGAGCTCGCATCCGGGTCTGCTCCTCAGGAAGGTCGGACGAAGCCACCACCAGAGGCAGGTGCCCGCGCGCCTTCAGCGCGCGGGCCAGGCCGGCCACATGTTGGTTCACGGCGCTGGGCAGACTCCAGGCGAAAGGAGCTACCAGCGCCACAAGAAGTCTGTCGGAGCCGTCTCTCACGGATGCCTCGGCGTCACGAGGCCCGGGCCGCGGGCGCGGCGCCAGCCGCGCGGCCCGGGCCTCGCCCTCTGTTCTCCCGTGCGACCAGACCCTGTCTACTCGCAGTACGTTTCGCCGGCGATGAAGGCCTCGGTCCGCCGCCGGGCTTCGTCATCACTGTACTGGATGGGCGGCGACTTCATGAAGTAGGACGAGGGATCGAAGAGAGCCCCCGAGAGGCCGCGGTCGAGAGCCAGCTTGGCGCAACGCACAGCATCGATCACGATGCCAGCAGAGTTGGGGGAGTCGACCACTTCGAGTTTGAGCTCGATATTGAGTGGCACATCGCCGAAAGTACGACCTTCCAGGCGGATGTAGGCCCACTTACGGTCATCCAGCCACTCCACGTAGTCAGAGGGGCCGATGTGCACGTTGCGGCTGCCCAGGTCGTAGTCGAGCTGCGAAGTCACGGCGTTGGTCTTGGAGATCTTCTTGCTTTCCAGCCGCGAGCGCTCCAGCATGTTGAGGAAGTCGGTGTTGCCCCCCACGTTGAGCTGCGAGGTCCGCTCCAGCCGCACCCCGCGGTCGCGCATGAGTTTGGTGAGCACCCGATGGACGATGGTGGCGCCGACCTGCGACTTGATGTCGTCGCCGATGACTGGAAGGCCCTTTTCGGCAAAGCGGTCCTGCCAATACTTCTCCCGGGCGATGAAGACCGGGATGCAGTTGACGAACGCGCAGCCGGCCTCGAGGACCTGCTCTACGTACCACTTGGTGGCCATCTCACTGCCCACCGGCAGGTAGTTCACCACCACGTCGGTCTTGGTGTCTTTGAGAATGCCCACCACGTCGTCGGTGGGTCCAGGGGCTTTCTCGATGACCTCCGACAGATACTTGCCCAGGCCGTCGTGGGTCATGCCCCGATAGACTTTGACCCCCATCTCCGGAACTTCGCAGAACTTCACTGTGCAGTTCCGTCCGGCCCAGATGGCCTCAGAGAGGTCCTTGCCTACCTTGGTCTTATCGATGTCGAAAGCACAGGTGAACTCGATGTCGGAGATGTGGTAGCCACCGAGGTTCACATGCATCAGGCCGGGGACGAACTCGTCAGCCTTGGCGTTGCGGTAGTAGTGCACACCCTGCACCAGGGACGAAGCGCAGTTACCGACGCCGATGATCGCTACCCGAACTTTATCGCTCAACGGACCCTCCCTATCTCCCTTTCCCTCCCGAGTTGCCGGTAGGTGTGGACGACGCGCTGTACGACTGTGAAGACGGTCAGTGCCAGCATTATGTAGATGACATACGGCAACACGTCAAAGAAGAGGCCCACGGCTATCAATATGATGCGCTCGGGTCGGCTCATGATACCAACCGTGCACTCCAGGCCGAGGGTCTCCGCTCTGGCACGAGTGTAACTCACTAAGACGCTGCCTAGTAGGGCAAGAGCCACGATGCCAGCATCGATGCTATGACCGGCAGAAGCAAACAGATAGCACACTGCCGCCAGCACCACACCCTCCGAAACCCGGTCGAGGGTCGAATCCAGCAGAGCTCCGAAAGGCGTGACCCGGCCTGTCCGACGAGCAAGGGAGCCATCAAGCATGTCGAAACACCCGGCGACGAGCACGAGGATGCCCGCCCAGACAAGATGATCGAAGATGATGAGCGCCGCTACCCCCAGGTTGAGGACCGTCCCCGCGACTGTCACCATGTTGGGGGTCACGCCCAAGCGCTCCAGGCCCCGGAGTAACGGCTCAAAACCGGACCGCAGTCGCGTTCCCAGAAACTGGCGGATTTTCTCCATTACAAGTGGCGATTGTAACAGTATCTCTGTGCGGCCACAAACCGTATCCCGGCGATTGGGAGGGCCGGGGTCAGTACTTTACCTTGGTCACTCCCCCTCCTCAGGCGCTCCGGGAGGCTTGACCCGGCGCGGGGGAGCGGTGACCGTCCTGGCCGGGATGAGAGCAACGCCATCGTCGCCCGCCCAGGGTCCCTTGGACAGCTTGAAATCGTAAAAAGTCAACGTGTGTCGGAGCAGGGCCAGAAGGGGCAGAGAGGCGATTATCCCTAAGATGCCTCCGATCTGAGCCCCAGCCAGAAGCGCGAAGATCACTACCAGGGGGTGCACCCCTACCGAGCTCCCTACGATATTCGGGGCCAGAATATGGCTCTCCAGTTGTTGGATAGCGAAGTAGATGATGATGACGACCAGAGCGGCCATGGGCGAGTGGAAAAAGGCCGCGATCACCGGAGGCACCGCCCCTATCCAAGGGCCGATATAGGGTATGACTTCCGTCACTCCCGCCCAGAACCCGAACAGAAGCGCATACTGCCCACCCTGCGGCCAGACTCCGACTACCTCCCAGCTGAGTACCCAGATGGCGAGCCCGCAGGCCAGCCCGACAGTCACCCCGAGCAGTGCTTGACCTCGAACGAAGCGGCTGAACGCAGTCTGGAGGCCGCGGACATACCTTTCTTTGACTTCCGGCGTGCCCGGAGCCAGCCGGCAAAGGAACCGGAATATCCGCCTACCGTCGATCAACATGTAGAAGCTGATGATGACCGTGAAGAGGATGTTGACCAGGATGCCCACGACGCTCATGCCCACCGAGAGCAGAGCAGCCACGGAGCTGGCTGCGTTCGTCTCCAGCCAATTCACTATGTCGCTGGTGTTGAACTGAAGACGGACGTCAATGTTCCGTTCGGCAAGCCAGACTTCCAGATCACCGAGCAGACGGTTGAGCTCCTGAAGCCAGTCGGGTATAGCGTTGAAAAGACGCTGGAACTGCTTTATAAGGAGAGGCCCCAGAAAAATGATGATGACGACCACCGCCGCCACGAAGGCCAAATAGACGATAGGCACCCCCAGCCAGCGCGGGATCTTGATCTTCCTCATGGCCAGCACCAAAGGATTGAGGAGTAGCGCCACCACGGTCGAGATCAAGAAAACGAAGACGGCATGACTAGCCGCCTTGCTGAAGTAGAGGCCCACCAAGATGGCAACGGGTATCAACACCGCCTGAGCCCAGCGCGGGATGGTGATACGCAACGGCCCTCCTCGTCTCGCACCGGAGTACCTTCTGCTCACAGCTTACCAGCCAAGCAAGCAACGCGCGGCTACCTTGAGTGGGCAAGTCTCCCGGCTGGTGGTAAGGTAGGGTCAATGCGAGAGATGGTTTCGGAAACTGAAGCAAGGCGCAGTGACGACATCGCCCGCCGCAAGCGCCGCCAGGCAGTCGTCTATCGCAGACGGCGGATTCGTTTTGCTCTAGGTTTCGTGATCTTCTGCTTCGCGGTGGTGGCGGTGGTGGTCGCACTGACTACAGGTAGCCCTACCGAGCAAGTATCGGCTCAGGCCCTTCTGACCGACTCAGAACCTTCGCCGGTCGCCCCTGTGGCTGCCTCCGGCGAGGAGAGGCCCGCCTTTACCCGTCTGCGCGACCGCAACCTACTCCTGCCCGTAGCCGCCCGCGATGTCACCGTGATAGCCTACCAACCTCTTAGCGATGACCGGGCGGTGCCGTTCACCCCCATCGGAGAGCAGGTCAACACGAATGCGCTGGTCCGCTTCTTCCGCAACCTGTTCTCGGGGGAACCCTCCGTCCGTTACTACTTGCTGGACGGTGACAAAGGGGAACCGACCAGCTCGGTGCTTGTAGGGGCCCGACCGGGCGCTCCCGTCACCGCCCCCATTTCGGGGGTGGTCACAGCCGTCAAGCAGTATCGACTTTACGGCAAGTACGATGACGTGCAGATCGACATCCGCCCGGAGGAGATGAGCAGCATCACACTCACCCTTCTCTTCGTCGAGGAACCAGCGGTGAGCATCGGTGAGGTAGTCACTGCTGGTAAGACCCAGCTGGGAAAGGTGCGGGAGTGCCCCGAGCAGCTGGGAGCCGCCCTCTCCCCTTACACGCACGATTCCGGATCACATGTCTACCTGCAGGCAACGGAGGTGCCCATCCGCTGAGCGCTCGTTATTGCACGAAGTGCGGCAATCCGCTCACGGTCCAGAAGGTGGGGGACAGGGACCGAGACGTCTGTTCCGCCTGTGGCACCATCTTTTATCAGAATCCTCTGCCTGCGGCTGCGGCTCTGGTCCTTGATTCCGACCGCCGGGTGCTATTGGTAAAGAGAAAGCATCCCCCCAATGAAGGCATGTGGTGCCTTCCCATCGGTTTTGCCGAGACCGGGGAGACCATAGCCGAGGCAGCCTTGCGTGAACTGCGCGAAGAGACCGGGCTGACCGGGAGGGTGTTCCGTCTGATCGATGCGGATTCTTGGCGAAGTACCTACTATGGGGACCTGTTGGTGGTCACCTTCGAGGTAGAGAAGATCCAAGGACAAGAGAGACCCGGCGACGATGCGGAGGAGGTGGCCTACTTCCCCATCGATGCCTTGCCACCGCTCGCCTTCCCCTCGAACGAGAAAGCCATCCGGCTCTGCGGTGACCTTCATCGGGACGAATGGGCCATCCGGGATTCTTTTCGCCTTTTGCAGGAGGGGGCCGAGGGGCAAGGCGAGAACATGCTCTCGGACGCTCTGGTCACCTACTTCACCGAAAGCATCCCGTACGTGGCCAGGCTCTGGCTGGCGGACGTGCGCTCCAACCACACCACTTCCGCGTCCTACATGCGCCTGGATCCCGAGCTGCTCTTAGCCGAATGCACGACCGGACTGGAACTACTCGGTCGCTGGCTGCAAGGTGATAGCGGGGAGGAGCAGGTACGCGCCTTCTACCGTGACCTGGGTGCCCGCCGGCGACAGCAGGGGGTGGCCATCCACGAGATGCTCTCTGCCATCATGCTGCTCAAAAAGCAGATCTGGAATCATGCCCGCTCCCAAGGGGTGTGGGAGAGCCCGGTCGATGCCTATCGGGTCATGGAGCTGCAAAGCCGCTTCGCCGTCTACTTCGACAAAGCCATGTACCACGCGGCTCGCGGCCACGCGAGCGGCTGACTGGGCGCTCGGATGACGAACAAGCTCTCAGAGGGCCGAGCCGACCTGGCACTGAGGTGTGGTCGGAGAGTCGCCTCTCTGAGTACCGCCCCTCCCCGCCTCAGACGTTGAAACGGAAGTTGATGATGTCTCCGTCGGCGACTATGTAGTCCTTACCTTCGATGCGGAGCACCCCGGCGTCACGACACGCCTTGAGGGACCCGTACTTCATGAAATCGGTGAACGACACCACCTCCGCCCGGATGAAACCCCGCTGGATATCGCTGTGGACAGCGCCAGCTGCTTCCCGGGCGGTCTCCCCCTTCCGGATGGGCCAGGCACGTACTTCGTCCCCGCCGACCGTCAGGAAGCTGATGAGCCCCAGTTGTGCGAAGGCGGCCTGGGCCACCACCTCGGCCGCTGGTCCCGGCAGCCCTAGGGCAGCCGCGTACTCGGCCTGCTCCTCGGGAGAGAGTCGAGCCACCTCCAGCGCTTCCAAGAACGGGAAGGACAGCACCTGCCGTCCCCGGGCAAGAGTCGTCAAGGTAGAGACGTCGAAACCATCCCCGGCGGCGGTGTTGACCACGAGGAGCTGGGGGGTCAGGGTAAGAAACTGGTAGCCCCGCAGGAAGGAAACTTCGTCCTCAGCGAACTCCAGCTCGCGCAAAGGGACTTCCGCCTCCAGCGCCTCCTGGCAACGGTTGAGCGCCCTCTTGCCCACGTCTGGAAGCGGCGCCTTCTTGGCCCGCTCAAAAGCCCGCTCGACGCGGATCATGTCGAAAAGCAGGAACTCGTGGTCGAGCTCTGCGAGGTCAGCGTCAGGGCGCGCCGGCTCCCCCAGCAGGGGGTTCTCGAATGCACGCAGCACATGCAAGTACACCTGTCCCCCGGCCAGCGCATCCAGGTAACGCTCCATCTCCCCCTTGCGGGCCGTGGCCTCCGGCCAGGCCACCTCGCGGACCTTGAACTCGGCGAAGGTCGTCTTCTTGGGTTTGAAGATCTCTGCCAGCGCCCGGACCCGAGCATCGCCCACATGGACTGCCGCCACATGACCTTCTCCCCGCCCCTCGGCGAGAGCTGCCACCAAGGTGCTCTTGCCACAGCCTTTCAATCCGATGATGCGCGCCTCCAAGCCTTCCTCCCTGACCTCGTCTCCCAGTGTCTAAGGTCGGAACCCAGCCCTATATCATGAGTGTAGCCCAGGGGCTGTTATCATGCTCCCGATGATTGCTTTCTTCACCACATTCGCGACCGCCTTCGTTCTGGTGCTCGTCGCGGAGATGGCTGACAAGACCCAGCTGCTCACTCTCTCGCTGTCGTGCCGCTACCCGGCTCGAAGAGTGCTCTTGGGAGTGGGGATAGCGGTCGCCGTGCTCAACCTTGTTGCCGTCGTCGTCGGTGCGCTCGCCGGTCGTTTCATGCCGGTCACGGCGGTCAAGATAGGCGCGGGGGTACTCTTTCTGGGCTGCGGTCTGTGGAATCTCCTGGGTATAGAGAGGGCCCGGGGCAGAACCGCCGCCGAGGATCCGGAAGCAGAAGAGTGTGAAGTGCGGCCTAGAAGCCGCTTTCTGGTGCTCGGCATCGCCGCCGGGTTCTTGGTGGCAGAGATCGGCGACAAAACGCAGTTGGCCACTCTATCGCTCGGAGCACGTTACGAAGGTGATCTCACAGACTCCATAGCGGTCTGGCTGGGGGCGACGATCGCCATGATCTTAGCCAACACCCTGGCGATCTTCGTCGGTCACCTGGCCGGGCGCCGATTGCCGGAGAAGCTGCTTAAGCGGCTTTCCGGAGCTCTTTTCGCGGCCTTTGGGGTCTGGACCTTGATCGAGGCTCTCTGGCCTGCCTGAACGACAGGCCGCGCGAGATGGCAAAATACGCCCCGCCATGTTCACTGACCGCAGCGACAAGCAGTGGCCGTGGTCCGCAACAACCAGCAGCTGTGGTCTGCAGCAAGCAACGGCTGTAGCCTGCGGCACCCAACACACTCGGAGGTGCATCGTGAAGAAGAGGACTCGGCGCAGACGCATGCTGCCGGTCATCATCATCCTCGTCATTGGCTTGGCGTTGACTCTCGGCGCGTGCGGGTCTGGCGATACCGGGAGCAAGAGCTCTGCTGGAGCAGAGGTCAAGTTCAAGACCTACACCGACAAGACTTACGGCTTCAGCTTCGCCTACCCAGAAGAGTGGAAGCTACAGGAAGGCGCAGCTGCCGATATTTCTGCCGGAAGTGGCGCTAAGGCCGGGGTGGGGGTCTTCGACCCCAAGGGCACCAAGGTCAACGACCGCTACATTGACATGATGCAGGTCGCGGTGTACGAGCTGAGAGTGACCATCGATGAGAGCATGATGTCCGACGTCAAGACGGAACTCGAAGTCGTACTAGGCCAGCTCCAGGGCCAAGACGCCAGCATGAAGATGCAGGGTGATCTGACCCAGACCACTGTGAGCGGTCTGCCGGGGTTCGTGGTCACCTACACCTTCGACCAAGACGGCGAGCCGGCGACCTCGACCCTGTACTTCCTGTTCGACGGCGCCATCGAATATCAGGTGACCGTGCAGGCAGCCACCAAGGATTGGCCGAAGTACAAGGCCTTGTTCGACTCCATGGTGGCCAGCTTTAAGCCAGGAGCCGCCAAGTAACCAGGCCGCGGGGG
>FWPV01013920.1_pt1 | contig 11967 bp, 9 predicted proteins | sample 2228371 | NCBI WGS metagenome assembly FWPV01 (sample SAMEA103939776, study PRJEB20133) | metagenome | reverse complement strand
ACAAAAGGCTTAAGAGCTTAAACTATAAAACACCAGCCCAATACTTAAAAGAAACAAAGAATATTATTTTACAACGTATCGTTAGCTAACAATAAAGGGTTTAGGGGTTAGGGGATAGGGGTTAGTAATAAGAAGAAAGTATTAAGTATCAAGTATTAAGTATTAAGAAATACGAATTAAGAAGCAAGAATCACGAATCACGGGAGGAAACTAGGAAAAATCTCTTCAACTAAAAAACCCCACAAACTTTCGCTATAGCGAGAGTTTATGGGGTGAAGAGGATAATTTTTTAAATAGCGAGTTCAATTTGATAGATGAATATTTGAATAAAGAAGTATTAAGTATCAAATTTTAAGTGTTAAGAAATACGAATTAAGAAGCAAGAAGCACGAATCACGGGAAAACCTAAGATAGATATTTAAAAACAACTTTTCGAGGGTAACAATTTTCGAGATAATTGGGATAATTGAATATAGAATTTAAGACAAAGGAGAAAGCAGATTGCAAATCAAAATCAGCTTAAGAAGCAAACTGCTTATTCTACTGATCGTAAGGAAAGTAAGTTAGAGAATCGTCCTTCTTTAGGGTTCTTCTATAAAGTTCCGCATGCAGGATAAGGCTCCTCAGGTGGGACAGGACAATTAATACCATACATTAGCTGGAGCTCCGGCATCCCTACAACAGACTGGTTTATCTTCTGGACATGTATCGGTCCCTCCTGTGGTTAAAGGATCAACACAGCTTGTCTGGCAGTATTTATTTGGATTTCCTTGACAATTTGGTGCTGGAGGAGCAGAGATTTTTTTACAACAGTATGGTTTATTAGCATCAGGACATTTTCCTGTACCTCCCGGAGCCAATTGTCCAGTACACTCATCTTTGTTTTTCTTACAGTATGCATTTGGATTATTTTCACAAAGAGGTGTTTGTTGTTGTATGCATTTAGGATCAGTACAGCTATTTTTATCTGCTATTGGTATCCAAGATCCACCACAGCAGTATTTCTGTCCTTTTGGACCAGGTTTACAATTCTCGATACATTGCTTTCCTTCAGGTTGATTTGGAGCAAAACACCCTTTATCTGGGCAAAGTCATGGATCAGTTCCTCGATCAGTTCATCCTCATCCAGGATCAAAATTTCCCTGACCCTGACATCCCGAATTATTGTAATAAGAATCAACCACACCACAACCACTAGTACTGCAAGGAAGACATTCAGTTTTTGCCCACTTATTTGGTCCTACTTGATGACATTCTCTTATTGTTTTTCCACATTGATCACACTTTTGTCCACAACTATATCCTGGAGTAGACGGCTCCCAGCCGCAAGGATGACTTTCGCATTCATCCTGTTGCCGCCTACACTCGGCTATACATTCCTTTCGTTCGCTACCCTTTTCATATTTTTTCTGACAATCTTTTTTACAGTTATTAAATTTTTTATCACATTTAGCTTCTGGGCAGTTAACATAAATTTCCGCTTGTCTTTGATTGGCGAAATTATATTTATAATAAATAAATCCACCTAAAATTAGAATACCCAAAGTCAGCAATCCGTAAAATTTCCAATTAGGTTTGTGGTGAGAATAAGAAGCAACTTTTTTACGGCTTGATAAATGTTTTGCAGGACTCTTTTTTCTTTTTGCAGGCATAAATTTTGTTTTGCTGAAAATCAGCTTAATATAGGCATAACATTAGATAATTATGTTTGTCAAGGGGGAAAAGGCATTAGGCACTAGGTACGAGGCAGTAGGAATTAGGAATCAGGCACTAGGTATTAGGCAGTAGGTAGTAGGCAATAGAGGTTAGATAGTAGTTGGTAGTAAGTATCAAGTATTAAGTAGTACGAATTAAGAATCACGAATTACGAATCAAGGGAGAAGATCCGAAGGAGATATTTTTTGAATAGTGGGTTCCATGCAATAATTATCGATCTAAGATAACCTTGATACTTGGAAGTAGACTATAAAAACAGATACCAAAGGAAAGCAGATGAAAAAAATGTCTCCGAGGGTCTATAGATTCGAATCAAGAAGTAAGAATTACGGATTAAGCAGTTGGTAGTCATTAGCTAGGGGCAAGGAATTAGGGAATGAGGAAAAAAGGAAAATTTTTTAATAGCCGAATTCCAAGGGATCGATATAAAAAGACACTGCTTCTCCTTGGGAATTAAACAGGGTAATCCAGCTGATATTGTGCGGATTGATATTGTCAAATAATACTGCGGGAGCTTCGCTGGCACTTAGGGCCGGAGCGAACACTTTTTCTTCAGATTTTTCCGGCCAGTCAATAACTACTTTGGCGATATCGTCTGCATTGGCGATAAAAAGACTATTTGCGCCTTTGGCAATTTTCGTTTTGGTGGTTAAATCATAGATAGTAATGATTCGCGGATAGCTGGTGGAGGAAAAGCCGTTTGAGAGGATGAGCTGGCTTGATTTGGCGCCTGTTGGAAGATAAAAACTTACTTTGAAGTCCTTCCACTCAATCAAATGATTTTCAGGGACTGTGAAAGCGCCGATTTTAAGCCGAGCGCCATGAGGATAAAAGCCGAAATTTTCACCATTGACGATTACAACATCCCCTTCTTTGCCCAAAAACGGTGAAACAGAAGTAATAACCGGAGCAATTTTGGGCGTCTCTCCACGAAAAAGGGGGGCGGAGGATGAAGGTTTAAAATCCGCTCTGGAGACAAGTCTGGTTTGTAAAGAGTTTAGGATTATCATCATCGGGATGGTAATCAAGCCACAGATGACAAATGCGGTTTGGACTATTTGTTTGACGGATGTTTTGTTTATTAACTTTATGATATTCATATTTTTATCTCCACAACCCCTCTTTTTTTGTCGAAGGTAATAATATATTCATCAAAAAATCCCTGCCTGCCCAAAAGAGAGCGGGTGTAATATCCTTGGGTAAAAACAACCGGCAGTTCTGTTTCTTTTTCACCCAAAAGGACGGTCATTTTTCCTTTGTAGGAAAAAGTTTCTGATCCTCCATAACCGACAAAGGCAATTCTTTTAAGGAATGCCAAATCAAGCCCCATCTCCTGAGCCATTTCCCGAGGAAGAGAGGAGATGACAGCTCCGGAATCCAGCAAAAACTCTATTTTTTTAAATCCAGCTGCTGTTTTTACCGGCAGTTCCAAAACCGGATCCGACACCCGGCCGATGTCTTCCCAGTTGGCCATCCGAAGCGGAGCCTGAAGCAAAATCTGATTGTCTTTAGTTTGGTGAGACGAAGCGCTTTTCAAGATAAAAGTCTTATATGCAATCGCAAAGCCAATCACATAAAAGCCAACAATAAAGAAAAAAATGGCAATTTTGACAAAGACCATGTTTTTGTCGACTGATTGGCTATTGAATTTTTGATCGATAACAGGATGAAAAACCTGTTGGGAAGCAGGCGCGGGTGGGGAAACCGCTTGCGCGCTGGGAATTAACTCATTCATAATAAAATACAGAATATCATATTTTTTACTTATTTGTCGGCCCTCCTGAAAAAAGTTCGAACCTTTTTTAAGTCCAAGCGGTAGGTGCGGCGAGTGGGTGGCGGCACTCGCCGCACCCATCTTTCTGCCCCTCGCGCTTTCGCTTATAAAAATCTTTTCCTGTTCGAGCCAAAAACTGCTATAATTTTAACAGAACCGAGACAAAAACAATATATCGTTCTATCAACAGGACGAAAAGGTGTTACTCTTGTTCAATAAGAGGAACAATAGAATTTTATTAATTCTGAATTATCTTTACGCTTATATGGGAGAAGGACAAGATCGAGTAGAAGTTATAGAAACAACTGAGCAACAACCTTCTGGGCAGAGAGGGGTGGAAACACCTGTTAAATCAGCAAAAAAGTTATCCAGAAGAGGCTTTATGAAATTAGGAGCAGTTGGAGCAGTTGCTTCCGTTACCGCCGCTGTCGGAGGCGAGTTAGCCCACGAAAAACATCTGGCTGAAACGGGTTTTTTTGAAACTGAAGTTGCACGATGGCATCCGATTTATGAGCGTCACGACCAACATGAACAAAGATTAATCCCTGAGAATATTCCGCCAAGCCTAGACGCACTATCGTTAGAACTAATTCCTGGCGTCACATTCTCGCTGGGTCAGAATGGAGAAACTATCAGAAGTAGCTATTTGCAAGTTTCTCCCTCATCGCTTTTAACCGGAATGGTAACAGGATATGACACTTTCCCCCCATCAAAAAATCTGGTGATTCCGATAGAAACACTCGAATACCTTAAATACACTAATTCGTTAGTAGCTTTTGGAGATATACAATATACCGGTGACAGGCTTGATTATAAATGGCAATTAAAATCTGCCCTGAAAGTCAGAGAGCAGATAGGAGATATCTTTATAAAAGCTGGATTGGTAGCAATAGCCGGAGGTCAAGCGTTAAGAACAGCAAAGATAGACAGAAGAGGTTTTCTCCGATTGGCAGGGGCTTCTGTAGCTACAGCTGGAGCCGCTGCATATTTACCCGCTCATTATAAAGATAAATTACATGTTAAAATGATGGACGCCATACAAGCAAATTCTCCACAACAAAGACTTTTGGCAAGATTAGAGACGATAGTAGGTAATTTAATGCCAGAAGATATGAATAATTTGTTCCGTGAACTTACACAAGCAAATAAACTAATTTCTTTAGCAAAGAGAATTAACCAAGAGGTAAACCAGGTGAAAAAGCAGAAATCGGATACAATTGGCACTTAGGACATCGAGGAATTGAAGATTGGTTAAGACTTGGTGAAGATGTTGTCCGAGCCTGTATCCTTGCATTTCCTGACGATGTATTAAAACAAGTAATTAAAGCAAATGAGAATGACCCAAGAGCATTATATGCTATTAGATTAATTCAAGTCCCCCAAAGTTTGAAAATCTTACAAGTTGATAGAACAGGTGTAATGTATAGATTTGATGACAAAGAAAACATTAAGGATAATATCATTGAAGATGATAAATTGGCAAAAAGTTTAAAAGAAAGAAATATATTTTAGAAAGTAAGTTAGTTGTACACGGCGGAAACGAATTAAGATATAAATTCGACAGTAGAAGCTTATGAAGAAAACAAAAAAATTCTTTATGTGACCAGTAAGCCGATGAAAAACAGCAAGACATCGAGAGCGAGAGACCGCACATTGAAAACAGAGGAAAGAAAAGAAAAATAAAAATAGACAATTAAAAAGTGCGTTTTAGCTGGCAGGAACCGTATAATTTTTTGGCGGCGGAGGCGGGCGCCGCCAAAAATTCGACTTGGTCGAGATTTACGAAAAAGTTAGAACCGAATTTCGCAAAGGTTAGCTCGGCCGCCTGCGGCGGCCTCGCTTCCGAACGTGTCGGCTCGAACTTCTTTTTATCAAATCGGAAGCTCTCGGCAGAATATAAAAAGAGCTTTGCGGCGCTCCGTGCGGGCGGCGGCGCACGGAGCGCCTCCAACACGACGGACTCTTTTTCTCTTTTGGTCGGAGCGCTGGGAATTGAACCCAGTGCCTCTCGGTCCCGAACCCCAGTACTAACCTTACTTGCTCCCGAAGCTTACAGCTTCGAGTCGCAAGAGCGGTAGTACGGGGCAGGCTGAGCGCTAAGTTTACCTGATTTCTAGATTTGTCGGAGCGCTGGGAATTGAACCCAGTGCCTCTCGGTCCCGAACCGAGCGTTCTACCGATGAACTACGCTCCGAATCTCTTTTGATATTGTAGAACGTCAGATGATAAAATACAATTAGTTGCCCCTGTAGCTCAACGGACAGAGCACGCGCGTCCTAAGCGTGTGATGGCAGTTCGATTCTGCCCAGGGGTGCAAGAATCGGTAACTTAAGTTACCTAGGTGACTTAAGAGCAAATGACAAAAGAAAAGATAAAATTCATCCTCCTTCGCACCATTGGGAATTTTCTGTTCCTTTTTTCGTTGTGGGGAATGGCTCTCACTTTTGGACCGGCTTTTTATCTGGAAGTGCTCTACAGATATAATCAGGCTAGAAATATCAGTTATGTAGTTGCTCCCGAAGTCATAACCCCAGCCGTAGGAGAAGCGGTTCCTACCTCGATGCCTACTCCAACTCCATCTGGGAAAAATACCTTATTTGGCCAGCTGACAGGCGGAAATAAAGTAGAGGCGATGTCTCCGGTTTCTTCACAATTTGGCATCATTATTCCCAAAATCGGCGCCAATGCGCCTATTTTTCCAAATGTTGATGCCTCCAAAGCCGATTCGTATCTGCCAATATTACAAAAAGGAGTGGCCCATGCCGCCGGCACTGTTTTTCCGGGGGTTGCGGGCAATATTTTCCTTTTTGCCCATTCGACTGATAATTTCTGGAATGTGGGACGCTACAATGCAATCTTCTATCTTTTAAAAGAACTTGAGAATGGAGATGAAATAGACGTCTTTTTTGGCGGGATAAGACATGTCTATCGGGTGGTAAACAAGCTTATTGTCAAGCCATCGGAGGTACACTATCTGACGGAAACCACCCCTTATGAGCAGTTGAGCCTGCAGACCTGCTGGCCGCCGGGAACGACCTTAAAAAGACTGATTGTTTTGGCTAGGCCGGAGAGGGATTTGGTCAGGCACTAGGCAATAGGGAAATGTTACAATGATACAATGTTACAATGAGACGATGAGGCAATTTTTTCATCGATCCTACTTTCCTTGGCAACTAATTTTTTAATCTGCTGTTCTTTAATATCAGATCTTAATCATTTAGGTCAAATATCATCTTATTTCTAAATCGATAGCTTCTTGCGTTGAACCCGCATTTGATAAAATTGTTACCTTCGGAAAGTAATTCTCTGGAAATTATTTCTCTCCCATCTTTTCTATTAACACTTAAAACTTGTAATACTTTATTCAAATATTCATCTATCAAATTGAACTCGCTATTTAAAAAATTATCCTCTTCACCCCATAAACTCCCGCTATAGCGAAAGTTTGTGGGGTTTTTTAGTTGAAGGTATTTTTCCTAGTTTCCTCCCGTGATTCGTGCTTCTTAATCCCTAATCCTTAATACTTACTACTTACTTCTTGATACTTGCTTCATAATACTTGATAAGTAATACTTATTAAAGGCTTTTGAAGGGAATTTGGCAGTTGCCGCCTTTGATGATGCCGCCCCAATCAACCACGGTAAAGCCGGAGCGAGCAGGAGAAGAAGAAAAAGAATTTAATATATTCAGGAGATTATAGTTGTCCAGATTCCATTGCAAAACTAATCCCTGATAATTAGTCATGGATTGTTCAGAGGGGATTTCCTCAAAGTAAAACCTGACTCTGATAAAATTGTCCGGCTGAAGAGAAAACTCGATAGGTTCAATCCTGTTTAGTTCATCTTGATCAATAAGGCCGATAAACCATCTTTTGCCGAGAGAGAGTCTGTCAAGCCAGAAGTTGAGAAAATCGCTTGTTTCTTTTTGATTTAAACCAAGACGGGGCAAGGTTGTAAGAAAAAAAGAGCTTAAGTCTTCTTTTTTCACTATCCAGCCATTTTGCGGCACTTTGACTTTCTCAATATCGGCTTCGTAATAGAGATAAGAATAGGTTGTAAGTTGTGAGTTGTAGGTTGTAAGTGGATTTATATTATCTGTTATCTGTTGCCTAGTGCCTAGTGTCTGTTGCCTGATTTGTCCGTTGGGATAAGCAATAATTTGCCAGCCGTCTACTTGATAAGGCGGATCCGACAGAGTGATTTTTCCCGCTGGTTTGACTTTTACCGATAAGGCTGTAGGTTTTTCCGGATAAAAGTAAAGGGCGGGTTTGCAGGCAGGAGTCCACCATTCATAATGAGAATTTGGCAGAATTTGCGGTGTAAAACTGCCGAGCTGGAGAGATTTTGCTTCTGGTTTAATTACCGTAGCAACTGGTTGGTAGGAGTAGAAATTTTTTCTAGCAGGTAGAGGAGAGCTGAAAAGCAAGGCGTCGGATTCGAGATAGGAAATTTCTAAGGTATTATTATTGAATGATAAAGTACCAATAGCAGTAGCGCCTATTGTCAGCGGATCAGTGGAGGTTTTTTGCAGAAAAGAATAAGTATCAAAAAGTTCACTTGAGTCAAAAGAAATATTGGTAATATTTATCTCATTTTTAAAAATAAGAGCTGGGGTGTCAGAAACAGCTAAGCTCTGCATTTGCGGACGAATATGTCCAGCGTTTGGAGTAATAGTTGGGGGAGAAAAACAAGTGCCGGTTTGGAGATAGTTATTCCATAATCTAAGTCTTTCTTCTCCCATAATATCGCCCATACCGCAGGCCAATTTTGTCCAGCAGGGCAGATCGTCATTGGTTGGGGTTCTTCCGGTGTTGATTATTGATTGGAAATAATCTTTGTCTAAATAGACATCGAAATACCAGTAGTAACCTTCACGGGTTCTTTCGTCAGTGCCTTCTTGACCGGATCCTTTTTCTTTAAAACCAATCGGTAAAGCCCAATAAGGAACTGGAGTAATATTTAATCCATATTCAGACACAACAAAGAGCGTAGGTTGAACTATTGGATCAGAGCACGTCTTTTGAGGATCTCCATCACAGTGTCCTAAACCTACGTAAATTTCTTTACCGATTTCAGTTGCAGGGACGGCACTTTTCACCACTCCGATTTTTTCCATTTCACTTACTTCTTTTTGATCGGTTTCTCGGGTTTTACGCGCGCCAATAATAACTTTCCAAGCAGGGATGGGAGCTTTTCTTTTGATAAGGACAAAGGTTTTTGACTCTTTTTCGCTATAGATTGTTTCCAGAGAAGAATCAACATCGGGAATAATCCATTGATTCAGCTCTAAATTTGGTTCGCAGCCGACAGAAATTGGATTTTCTGAAGAAGATGGAGGAATAGTTTGATTTGGAAGCGAATTTCCCAAAAGGATAATAGCGGTAATAACAGCAAGTATTAAAGCCATGGGCAGAAAAATAATTATTTCTAACTTTAATTCAGACCCTCAGAGACAATTTTTTATATACATATTAATTTCCTCGATAACGAATTTTCTCTATTAACTTGTGTCCAGACCTTCAGAGATGTATTTCTCATTTGTTTATCTATTAATCTGATTATTTAGTCTTCTTCCAAGTTAAGACTATTTCAGATTGGTTATTTTTGCATTGAACTCACTATTGGAAATAATCTCTCTTGCATCTTTTCTCTTTTCTTTATACTTAATACTTGATACACGCTTCTTAATACTTAATATTTACTACTTGATACTTAATTCGATTCGTGCTTCTTGATATTTAATACTTTCTATCATTTATTTGAACAGATTTTATCGCGTTTTTCAAGAAGGAGAAAAATTTATCGCAGGTCAACCTCATAAAAATTCGGCAGAACATTTGGTCGATTCAAAGTTGTAAGAATAACCAGTCTATTCCCGGAAGGCCAAGGAAAGACAATATTATGTTCAAAAGGTCCGGTGTAGGCCGCTCTTTTATTTGTGCCGTCATAATCTATGATATAGATTGTATCTTTTTCTATCATTACTATATGTTTTGAGTCAGAATACCAAATGAAAGATTCAGGGGAAGAAAGAGTTTCTCTGGCGGTAATAAAATAATTTTTATCTTCTTTAATATCGTAAACATAGAATTTATCCGCCTCGATTTTGCGCATTTCTTCTTGAGGATTAGCACCGACAAGCGGAGGGACAATCACTTGAGCTAAATTAGCCGAACCGGTGGCCATGTATGAGACTTTGGTTTCATCAGGAGAAAAAAAGATATAATCTGAGGTCTTGGATAAAAGACTGGAGATAGAGGGGTGAAGAAGCGAGGTTAGCTGGAGCTGTTGTTTTTCCTGTAATTTACTCTTCCAAAGATCAAGATATGAAGTATAGCTGGTAGTGACATTTGTGGGGAGAGTATTTCCTTCGGTGGAGAGAAGCAGAGCTGTTTGAACGACTTCCGTCATGTTCGCGGTGGTTTTTTGGGGAGGAGAGGTTGTTTTTTGCAAAAAGGTGACGATTATTTGTTTTTCATCGTCAGACCAATAGAGACGGACATGGTCGAAATTGTATGAGGCTTGCGGTTGAAAAATTGGTTTTGGTTCAATTTTTCCGCCTAAAGTACTGCTTTTTAACTCTAAAAGCCAGACGCCTGTTTTTTCCTGAATAGAAGCGCTGGCAGTAGCTTGATTTTGCGGAATGACATAAGCGATTTTGGTTTTCGAAGGAGAAAGAGTGGGATTTTGGATACCGGTAATTGTTAGAGCTCGAAGAGACGGATTGATAGGCAGAAGAAGGGCATCCACCTGACTGACTACCTCACCTTGTATTCTTACTTTTTTTTCCCATGACTGATAGCCTTCCTGACTGATGCGGACATTGTACCAGCCGGGTGCAAGCGAGATAGAGGCGCTGGTGGCAGAAGTTAACTTTCCATCAATAAAGATAGAAGCTTTATTTGGATAGGAGGAGGCGGAGAGAATTCCCGTTGACGAGAACGACTTTTTCTGCAGATTAAATCGGTATCCGCGGCTATAGATAATGATAAATCCAGTTAAAAGAGCAAGAAATAGAATAATTCCGAGCGACGAAATAACTTTTTTTATCATAGTTTGCGATTTATATCGATATTTGAGAATAATTCTTAAAAATTTTAAGGGATCTTTCTTTTTCGCGCTTAATAGGCATCATATTTAATAGATGATTCTTGATAAAATGCTACTTTCTTTTTGCTTGGTGACTTTTGATTTGTAAATCAGTCACTATGGCAAGAACCAATTGCAAACCTAAATAAGACGGGTATAATTATAACATAGGTTATTAGTTGGTTTGATTGATTGCTGTCAGAGGAAAATTATGTTTTCAAAGCGGCTTGGAATAGATCTAGGCACAGCTAATTCTCTGGTTTATCTCACCGGCACAGGGGTGGTGTTGAACGAACCAACAGTAGTGGCTGTTTCAATTGAAGATAATAGAGTGGTGGCAGTAGGAAATGAAGCCAAAGAGATGCTCGGTCGCACGCCGGGAAATATCGTCGCCTCTAGGCCACTCAAGGAAGGGGTGATTGCTGATTATGTGGTTACAGAGGCGATGTTGCGATATTTTATTGACCGGGTTTGCGGCAAAACCAGACTGTTTAAGCCGGAAGTGATGATTTGTGTTCCGGCCGGCTGTACGCAAGTGGAAAGGCGGGCGGTGATGGATGCTACGTTGTCTGCCGGAGCCAGAACAGTCTATTTGATCGAAGAACCCTTAGCTGCTGCAATTGGAGCCAAAATTCCGATAGCCCAGCCTTCGGGAAACATGATTGTTGATATTGGCGGAGGCGCGGCCGAGGCCGCAGTTATTTCGCTAGGAGGAGTAGTAGTCCATAATTCAGTCAGAGTAGCCGGCACCAAACTTGACGAAGCAATTGCCTTGTATGTTAAGAAAAAATACAACTTGATTATCGGAGAACGCACCGCCGAAGAGGTAAAAATACAAATTGGCAGCGCTCTGCCTCCTGATAAAGAAAGCAAGAAAGATTCCTCTTGGCCTCAAAAAATGGAGGTAAAAGGCAGAGATTCACTTTCCGGGTTGCCGCGCATAATTGAAGTTACCAGCGAAGAAATAGCCTATGTCTTGCAGAAACCGCTAAACAGTATTATTGCGGGCATAAAAGCAGTTTTGGAAAATACTCCCCCAGAGCTTGCTTCAGATATTATCGATAAAGGGATAATGATTTCAGGAGGCACTTCGCTTCTTCGCAATATTGACAGACTTTTTGTTCAGGCCACAGGTGTGCCGGTGCATGTGGCGGAAGATCCGATTCTTTGTGTTGTCAGAGGCACAGGAATCGCTATGGAAAATATTGATCTTTATAAAAAAGGAATTACTAAAAAATAAGCTGCTTGGAGATTAGGGAATTTGTAAATTATATATACCCCATAAAAAAAATATAAATAAACTAAAATTTTTTTGGGAAGATTTTTCTCGATATCAAGTCGATTTCTATCAAAGACTTATAAAAAAAAAGAAAAAAAAGCTGTTTTATT
>FWPV01005996.1_pt1 | contig 11967 bp, 12 predicted proteins | sample 2228371 | NCBI WGS metagenome assembly FWPV01 (sample SAMEA103939776, study PRJEB20133) | metagenome | reverse complement strand
AGACGTGGGCACGCTCATGGCGGCGAGGGGGTGCGCGGGATGAAGCGCGTGGAGGCGGCTCGCGGTTACGGCGACCGTCCGGACCGCATGCCGGACGCGGGGACGCAGGGTATAAAGCGCGTGGAGGCGGCCTTTCGCGCCACGCGAGGAAAAAGAGCCCTGCTCATCGGGTATGCCACGGCGGGTTTTCCGGACCTTGAGACCTCTCGCCGCATCTGCTCGTCCCTCCTCGAACACTGCGACCTCCTGGAGTTGGGCATACCCTTCTCCGACCCCGTGCTCGACGGCCCGGTGATCCAGGAATCCTCGCGCCGTGCCCTGGAAGCGGGATTCCGGGTGAGCGACGCCTTCGACCTGGCGGGGGAGCTGCGCAAAAGGACGGAAAAACCCCTCCTGGCCATGACCTATTACAACCCCGTGCACCGCACGGGACACGAGGCGTTCGCTGAGCGGGCCGCGCGGGCCGGGTTCGACGGCCTGCTGGTCCCGGACCTTCCCCTGGAGGAGGCGGGAGGCCTGCGGGCGGCAGCCGTTTCCCGCGACCTCGCGGCCGTGCTCTTCGCCTCCATGAGCACTCCCGACGACCGCCTGCGCGACATCGCCAGGGCGACGCGCGGCTTCCTCTACTGCTTCGCGGTGAAGGGGACCACGGGCCTGCGGGAAAGTCTGTCCGCCGGGCTCGCTCCCTTCGCTGCCAGGGTGCGTTCCCTCTGCGATATCCCCATCGCCCTGGGGCTGGGTATCTCCAGTCCGGGGCAGTGCCGAGAGGCGGGCGAGCTGGCGGACGCGGTGGTAGTGGGAAGCGCACTGGTGAAGGCCTGCCTGGACGCCCTGGACAGCGGAGCGGACCCCGCCGCCGCCGCGGGCCACCTGGCCGCCTCCCTGCGCGAGGCCCTGGGTTGAGAGAGGCAAAGCGGGCGTCCTTCGAGGACCTGGAGACCGGTCAACTGGTCCGGGTCGTCTTCACACGACCGGTGGCCGAGTCCTATCCCGTACAGGCCACCGCGCGGGAGATCGTCATCCGGAAACGGACCTCGGCGGGCGAGGTGCTGGAACGCCACGGGGAGGAGCTCATGTCCTTACAGGGGGTGGTAGGCTTCGGCATCTCTGCCCGCGGCGGCGAGCCGGTGATCGCGGTCTATCTCGAGAGCGACGACCCCGTGTTGAAAGGGCGCATCCCCTCCGAACTGGAGGGCTTCAGGGTGCTGACCGAGGTCACCGGCCCCATCGAGGCGCTTCCGCTCCAGGCGGGCAGGATGGATGAGGCCGCCGGAGCCCTACCTGTGCGTAGCCTCATTCCCTCAAGGCGATGGGGATGGCCGCATGCCGCCGGGCCTTTCTAGCGGCTCCAGTATGCGGTTCCGCAGCGCGTATGCGATCGAAAGCGCCTTTGATCTCGCTATCTTTCCGTGGGAGAAAAGGGTGGAGGGCGTGCATTTCCCCTCGGGCAGTCGTCGTGATATCTTTTTCCTGTCGCGTCTCGGCGGATACGGCTCATCGGACAGCACGCCATGCATGCCTTAAAAGGAGCCGGACTCTGGAAACGCCAGCCGTAATCGGCATCCCCGCCGCCGTGGCGTTCACGCCCTGCGTCATCGAGGGCATACGATGGTATGCGAATGCATGCGGGGCGTGGGGTCGTGGCGTCCCGGCGCCGCGGCCATGGGCGCTGCGGCCTGGAGGGACGCCATTGAATCCGGAACGCCGCGCGGATTATGAAAAGGGGGTCATGGCATGGGCGCTGAGACCATAGGGGTGGGCATCATCGGCTGCGGCCGCATCTTCGACCTGCACATGCGGGGATACCAGGGGCGGGATGACGCCGCGGTGCTGGCGGTGGCCGACGTCTCGGAGGAGCGGCGCGGGGAGCGGGCCGCCCGCTACGGCATCCCGCGGCAGTACGGCGACTACCGCGAGCTCCTGGAAGATGATTCCATCGACCTGGTGGAGATCCTCACCCCCCATCACCTGCACCGCGAGATGGCCGTGGCCGCGGCGGAGGCGGGCAAGCACATATCTCTGCAGAAGCCGCCGGCGCTGACGGTGAGCGAGTTCGACCAGGTCGCCGCGGCGGCGGAAAAGGCGGGGGTGGTGCTGCGGGTGTACGAGAACTTCGTCTTCTATCCCCCCATCGTCAAAGCCCGGCAGCTCATCGATGAGGGGGCCATCGGCCGGCCGCTGAACATCCGCATGCGTTCGCTGGCGGGATCGGCGGCGGGCGGCTGGGAGGTCCCCCTGGACGCATGGGCCTGGCGGGTCGACGAGCGCACCTGCGGGGGCGGCCCCTTCGTCTTCGACGACGGCTATCACAAGTTCTCCATCGCCCTCTACCTGCTGGGCGAGGTGGAAAAGGTCTTCGCCTGGATGGAGGCCATGCCCCTGGGAGAAGGGTTGTGCGTGGACGCGCCCAGCATCTGCATCTGGAAGCACAGGGAAAACGCCTGTTTCGGCAGCATCGACTTCACCTGGGCCTACGACCTTTTCATCAAGTCCGACTACTACTCCGCCGACGACCGCGTCGAGGTCACCGGCACCGAGGGCGTCCTGTGGGTGACGCGGGGCCACGGCAACATGCTGGACGTCCCGCCCCTCCTCCTCTACCGCGAGGGGAGGCTCACCGCCTTCACCGATCTGGAGGCGGACTGGGGAGCGAGCTTCCGCGACGCCACCCGCCACTTCCTTAACGCCCTGCGCGAGGGAGGTGAGGCCCGTCTTACGCCGCAGGAGGGGCGCCGGGTGCTGCAGTTCGCCCTGGCGGCCATTACCTCGGCGAGAGAGGGGCGCGAGGTATGTCCGGACGAGATGGGCTGACGCGCGCCGCGCGCGACAGGTTTCGCCGCGGCGGGACACAAGAGGAGGGAAGGCCTTGAGCAAGACACTCTATTACCTGCTGGCCTTCGGGGTGGGGCTGGTCATCGCCGCTCACCTGGCCATGAACGCCGACGTGGGCCAGAAGATCGAGAACGCCCGCGCCGCCAACGCCGCCTTCTGGACCATCGGGGCGGCGGTGGCCGTCGTCATCTGGCTGGCCAGCCCCGGGCGTTCCGCCATCACCAGGCTCAGGGACGTCAACCCCCTCCTGCTGCTGGCGGGGGCCATGGGGGCGGCCCTGGTGCTGGCCATCGCGGTCATCATCCCCAGGATCGGGGCGGGGCCCACCAACGTCATGCAGCTGGCGGGACAGGTGATCGCCGGGGTGCTCATCAGCCATTTCGCCCTCTGGAGCTCCCCGCAGGTCTCCATCAGCCCCCTCAAGCTGGTGGGGGTGGCGGTGATGGTCGGCGGAGCCTACATGGCGGTGGTGCTCTAGGGGGAGGAAGAAGGCGGCCGGCGTACAAATAATATTCTAGCGGGTCCCGGCCTGGAGGCCTGCATGGCGTCGGCGACCGGTTGAGGGCCGCGAGGCCGTATCGAGGAGGGAATGAGCATGGAGGAGATCTCCGGGGTCGGGGGATACAAGACCTACGGGTACCGCTGGGTGGTGCTGCTGGCCTTCGGGCTGGTGCTCTGCGTGCAGGCCTTTTTGTGGATCAGCTTCGCGCCCATAGAGAGCAGCGTGGAGAAGGTCTTCGGGGTGGGCTCGGGGCTGGTCCGGCTCCTGGCCCTGGTGGGGCCGTTGATGTTCGTTTTCCTCGGCTCCCTGGCGGGAGACCTGGCCGACCGGCGCGGCTTCAAGTTCACGGTATCCCTGGGGGCGTTGGTGATCAGCCTTGCCGGGATCTTCAGGGCGGTGGTGCCGCACCTGGGCATCTCGGGGAAGGGGCAGTACTGGATAATACTGGTATGCCAGGCGGTGATCGGGGGAGGGGCGGTTTTCATCCTGGTGAACATGTCCAAGATGCCCATCAAGTGGTTCCTGGAGGAGGCGCGGGCCGCGGCCATAGGCATTGTCACCGTCTTCTTCTACCTGGGCTCCGCCGTGGGCATCCCCCTGGTGACGGCCATCGCCGGCATCCCGGAGGGCGCCACGGACCTCTCCGTGATGAGCGCAGGCGTCAACCGCGTGCTCACCGTCTTCGCCGCCGTCATGGCGGCGAGCACGGTCCTGTTCATCATCCTCGCCCGAGAGGAGCCCCCCACCCCCTCCGGGCCGGTGCCGGAGGAGCAGAAGCTGGGGGCCTTCGCCGCCCTCAGACGTTTCCTCGGCGCCCCCACCTTTGACGCCTTGGCGCTGGTCTCGCTGATCGGCTACGGAGCCTTCGTAGGCCTCACCGTGACCATGGAGAAGATCATCGGGTACCACGGCTTCTCGTCCAGCTTCGCCTCCTTCGTCGCCAGCGCCCTCATCATCGGCGGCATCATCGGCGCCGGGATACTGCCGGGACTCTCCGAGAGGATCGGGCTCCGCAAGCCCTTCCTCATCCTCGCCGCGGCGGTGACGGTGCCCATGGGCTTCCTCATCGGTTTCGTGGGCGTGAAGGCGCTTAACCTTGCCGGCGCCTTCTTCCTCGGTTTCTTCCTCCTCTCCGCCCTGCCGGTGACCTTCACCATCGTGGGGGAGATGGAGGAGATCGGACCCCTCTTGGCGGGGTCGGCGGTGGGCACGCTCATGGCCCTGGGCAACATAGGTTCCCTGGTCATACCCCTGGGGATGGAGGCGCTGAAGAGGAGCGCCGGGGAGACACCGGACTACCGCCTCTCCCTGGTGCTGCTGTTCGTGCTGGCGGTGCTGGGCATGCTGCTGGTCATCTGGAGGGTGAAGGAGACCGGCCCGCGCGCCAGAAGGTGAGCCCGGCCGCGTCAACGGCGGGAACCCGTCACGGCCGTCCCGGTATTTTCGCGACCGCCTTTCCGGACCGCAGGTGACGGCAACGGCGGAAAGGCGTTTCTGGCGCGGCGAGACCTGTACGGGCGCCGTAAAACGGGCCCGCGGGAGTTCATCTCCGATCGGGCGAAAACCGCCGCCGGGCGCGCCGAGCAGAGGTCCGCGCTCACCCTCCGAAATACTTCAGGTACTCCTCCGGGGTACGGATGAGGCGGAAGGTGGCCTGGGCCTGGGCCACCAGCGTGCCCGAGGAGTCCAGGACCTTGAGGTCCAGCGCCTTGTCCGCCCTTCCCTCCCGCCTGAACTCCTCCAGCAGGGCGGAGGCCTCTTCCTCCACCACCCGCGCCGTGCACCTCAACTCGCCGCGCGGCGGGTGCAGATAACGGATGTTAAAAACGGTGTTCAGGGCCACGACCTCGCGGGGGTCCAGATAGCGCATGATGGCCATGCCCCCCGCCGTCTCCGCCAGACCGCAGATGGCGCCGGCGTGCACCAGACCGAAGGCGTTGAGGTTGGAGGGGTTGTCCTCCATGACCAGGGTGACCCGTCCGTCCCCTTCGTCTATCTCCCGCAGGCGCATGCGCGCCTCCCGCGCGAAGGGGCAGGCCCGCTCCACCATCGTCACCAGCATCTCTTTCTGCATTTACGTACTCCTCCAGTTCACGCAACGAAGACCGTCAAGGCGTATTTTTCCCCCATCCCGGGCGGATCAAGCGTATCCCGCCGGCCGTCAAGCCGGCCCCGAGGACAGCCGGTACTGGAAGTACGCCGCCAGGATGAGCAGGTAGTAGGCGAGGTGTAGGAAGAAATCCGCCGGCTCGGTGGTGCTCATCATGCCCACGAGCCGGATATGGGCGGTGAGGATGGTCTGGACCATGATGCACACCAGGGCCAGGGAGATGAAGAGAAAGGGGCGCCCCGCATCCCCCTTGCCGATGGTGACGGCCATGAACGCCACGATGCAGAGCGCGGAGACCTGCACCACCAGGGCGAAGATGTCGGAGATCCTCACCCCCGGAGACACGTCGCTCGCGGCCAGGGGCACGATGAGCACGAACAGGGTCACCGCCGCGAAGACCACCAGGGAGGGCAGCACGGTGGTCGACGCCGACCGCGCGAACTCGAAGCCCTGTCTCTTGAAGCCCGTATACAGGCTGCCGATCACCACCAGCACGGGGATGAAGACGAGGATGAAAAAGACGAAGATGAGGTCGGGGGAAAAGACGTCCCTGCCGGCATAGGCGTTGACCGTCTCCATGACCACGGGGATGACGTTGACGGCCACCGCCACCGTTATCCAGGACCACAGGCGCATGGGCAGCGTCCCGCGGCCCAGCCTCGGCAGCAGGAGCCCCGCGGCGCCAAGGAGTATGAAGATGAGGGCGAGGCGAGCGGAGAAGACGGGGCCGCCCAGGGACTCTCCCACCCGCATGCTCACCAGGTACATGATCGCCGCCGACGCCAGCACGGCGCTGGCGAGCGCCAGCAGGGCGCGCATCTTCCTCAATCCTCATCCTCCTCGCGGTCCGGAGCCCGGCGGCAGCACTTCCGTCCCGGTCATCCGGTATATCGCCTCTCGTCGCGTACGACTTCACGGCCTCGGGACCGGGTGCAACGATGAACCACCGGTCACCATTTCCATCACGGACCTGAAATAACTATCGGGAACCGGTGCTCCTCACTTTAGCAGGCCAGGCAAAACGCATGGCGCAGGACAGCGCGGCAGCCGCCGTCCGGACCCGCTTGCTTCCACAAGCCAGCGGTCTCGGCGACGGCGGGTTCAGGCGAAATACTGCATGGTGCCGTCGGGGATCACCGCCACGGAGGCCTCGCCCGGGAACTCCTCCTCCAGCAGCGCGAGGGTCTCATCCCAGGTGCGGGTAACGGTGACGCACTCCGCGGGGGCGAAGAGATCGCACATGGTCCTGTCGGGGTAGCGAGAGCAGACGATGAGCCTTATCCCCTCCGGAGGCGGCCCCATGCGCATGTAGTATTCCCCGCCGTATTCCTTGCCGAAGCTGCGTATGAGGTAGTGGCATATCTGTCCCTCAGGGCTGTTGACCACGAGCACGATTGTGCCGCGGGCGAAGTTCACGCTCATCATGGACATGAGCATGCAGATGGCCATCTCGTTGTACTTGGCATAGGCATTGGCCACCACGATGTCTTTGCCCGGTGCGGGCCTGGTGGCGTAATGCTCCCTAGCCGCCTTCACCCCCACCTCGTATTCCGCCAGCGGGTCCCCCACGAAGAGGTCGGTTATCTCGCCGCGGGCGTTGACGAGGGCGTCCACCTTGACCTGCAGCCCCGACATCCTGGTCACCTCGGCGATCGCCGCGTACATCACGTTGCCCTCCGTCTTTCCCAGGCCCATGGTCTCCGGCCCCCGCAGGGCCACCTCGCGGTGGAAAGCCTTGATGGTCCGCACCCCGCTTATGCCCGGCAGGATTATCTTCCCCCCGCCCCCGAATCCCGCGTGCACGTGGGGGGTGATGCATCCGATACCGATACGCAGGTCGCAGAAAATGAACTCGCGGTTGATGTACACGGGAATGCCGCTGGGGCTCTCCCCCAGGTACTCGCAGTTCTCGTAGGGATTGTGGTTGTAGACCGGGAAGCGCTCCACCACCTCGTCTCCCAGCTTCTTGCGGAAGCCGATGTTGTCCATGGCCCCGTGCATGCCCAGGGCGGGGATAAAGCGCACGTTTTCGTCGGGGATGCCCGCCTCCTGCAGGGCTTCCAGGATATGGGGCAGGACCACCTTGACGGGGGTGGGACGGGTCATGTCGTCGAAGACCACGGCCACCTCGCGCGCACGCGACGCCAGCTCCCGCAGGGTGGGAGAACCTATGGTCTCCTCGAAGGCCCGGGCCAAGCCCCGGGCGTCCAGGGCGGGCTTCCCGAAGCCCGGGGGCTCCAGGACCTCGACCTCCCAGCGGTCCGGGAAGCTCAACGGCATGGGGCGGTTCCCGTACCACAGCATATCCGGCACTTCCACCTTTTTCATGCCCGGACTCCTTTCACCGGCGAGGGATATCCGCCGCTCGTCTTCTTCTCACCGCGGACCGCACACGCCCGGGCGGGCGGGTCGCCGCGGTGCCCGCAGAGCAAGGGCCTTCTCGCCGCCCGACCCCTTCCGAGTCCGCGTTCCAAAAAGAAATGCGGAGTCATTTTGCCCCGCGCCGCATGCGCCGCCGCGAGCCTGAAGGCCGCGGTCATCATGGGGCGACACGTCAAACCCAGCGCGAGCCCTCACCTCCGCCGCGCTCCGGCGAGCGCGACTGTCTTTTCCTGCCCTCCCGCACCTGATGGTACTCGAAGAGAATGGAGGCCAGGACCACGAGGATGCCCACTATCACCAGCGCCACCAGCAGCACGGTGGTATAGCCGGCGGGCTTGGAGCGCTGGTACTGCTCGTAGATCTCGCCGCCTTGGTGCGCCGCCTCGGTCTTCTCGTGGTTGGCGATGCCCCAGAACACCGCCGCCAGGAGAACCAGCAGCGCCGCGAGGATGACGAGGCGCACGGCCAGGAAGAACCTGCTCATGGCACCATGTTACCCCATAAGGCACCGGTCTCGCATGTTTCTCTCTCGCTTACGGGCATGAGCATGCCCGGCATCAATGGCGGAAGTGGCGCTTCCCGGTGAGCACCATCACCAGCCCGCGGCGCCTTATCTCCTCGAAGGTCTCCTCATCCCGCATGGAGCCCCCGGGTTGGATGAAGGCCTCTACCCCCGCCTCCGCAGCCATGACCACGGAGTCGGGGAAGGGGAAGAAGGCGTCGGAGGCGCACACCGAGCCGCCCGCCTTTCCCCCGGCCTTGCGCAGGGCGATGTGGGTGGAATCGAGCCGGCTCATCTGGCCCGCCCCGATGCCCACCGTGGCCCCGTCCCTGGCCAGCACTATGGCGTTGGAGCGGGTGTGCTTGGCCACCTTCCAGGCGAACACCAGGTCCTCCCACTGCTCCGGCGTGGGGCGCCTGTCGCCCACGTACTCCACGCCGCTGAGGTCGTCTTCCCCGGCGTCGTAATCCTGCACCAGCAGGCCGCCGTCCACCCGCTTGAGATCCTTGAGCAGGTTGAACGGCTCTCTCTCCAGGGGAAGGCGCAGGAGGCGGATATCCTCCTTGCGCTGCAATATCCTGCGCGCGTCCTCGTCGTAGTCCGGGGCTATCACCACCTCCACGAAGATGGAGTCGATGAGCGCGGCGGTATCCGCGTCCACGGGCCGGTTGAGGGCCATGACGCTCCCGAAGGCGCTCACCTCGTCGCACTCGTAGGCCCGCCTCCAGGCATCGGCCAGGCGGTCGGCCACCGCCACCCCGCAGGGGTTGTTGTGCTTGATCATCACCACGGCGGGGCGCGGGAACTCCTTCACCAGGGACCAGGCGGCGTCGGTGTCCAGGACGTTGTTAAACGACAGCTCCTTGCCGTGGAGCTGCTCGGCGAAGACCAGTGCCGTGGAGGGCGCCCCCACCTCCTGGTACAGGGCTCCCCTCTGATGGGGGTTCTCCCCGTAGCGCAGCATGGACTGCTTCTTGAAGACCAGGTTCAGGGTGTCCGGGAACTCCTCGAAAGCCCCCGAGAGGTAGGCGTAGATGGCGGCGTCGTAGCCCGCGGTGTGGCGGAAACCCTCCGCCGCCAGGGACTTGCGCGTCTCCTCCGACAGCCCCCCGCCGTTGCGGCGCATCTCCAGCAGCACCGAGGAGTAGCGCTTGGGGTTGGTGACCACCGCCACGGCGGCGAAGTTCTTGGCCGCTGCCCGGATGAGGGTGACGCCTCCGATGTCGATCTGCTCCACCGCCTGCTCCAGGGTGGTGCCGGGCTGGGCGATGGTCTCCGCGAAGGGATAGAGGTTCACCACCACCAGGTCAATGGGCTTGATGCCCAGCTCCTCGAGCTGCCTCATGTGCTCGGGGTTGGAGCGGTCCGCGAGGAGGGCGGCGTGGATGTGGGGATGCAGGGTCTTGACCCTGCCGTCGAGCATCTCGGGGAAGCCGGTGATCTCCGCTATGGGGATGACCTCTATGCCCTCGCCGCGCAGCCTGGTCTCCGTGCCCCCGGTGGAGATGATCTCCACCCCCATCTCCCGCAGCTCCCTGGCGAGTCCCACGATCCCCGCCTTGTTGGACACGCTGATGAGCGCCCTCTCGATCCTGGCCATCGACCGTACCCCCTATCGTCCTATACTCCCGGGAAGCGCGCCCGCCCCCGATTTCCAACAACTGCCATCAACCGTCCGTCATCTCCACCCGCCTGCCCCCCACGGAGGACCACATCCCCGGGCTCAAAGAGGACGGCATGTCAACCGTCCGTTATCTCCACCCGCCTGCCCTCCACCCTCAGCCTCCCCTCGCAGAAGTACCGGATGGCCTCCGGGTAGAGCCGGTATTCCACCTCGTGTATGCGCCGGTGCAGGGTCTCCTCGTCGTCTCCCGGCAGCACGGGGACGGCGTCCTGCAGGATGATGGGCCCGGTGTCCAGGCCCTCGTCCACGAAGTGCACGGTGACGCCGGTCACCTTCACCCCGTAGGCCAGGGCATCGGCGACCCCGGAGGTGCCGGGGAAGGAGGGGAGCAGCGCGGGATGGATGTTCATGATGCGGTTGCGGAAAGCGGCCACGAACTCCGGGCCCACCAGGCGCATGAAGCCCGCCAGCACCACCAGGTCCACCTCGCGCTCCTCGAGGATACGGACCAGCTCGCGGTCGTATGAGGGCCGGTCCGGGAAGGAGGCGGGATCCACGAAGAAGGCCTCGAGCCCGAAGCGGCGCGCGCGCACCAGCCCGTAAGCCTCCTCCACGTCGCTTATGACCACGGCAATGCGCGCGGGCAGGGAACCCTCCTCGATGCGGCGCGCGATGTTCTCGAGGTTGGTGCCGGAGCCGGAAATGAGCACCCCCAGCCTGCAGGGCCCGGGCATGTCGCCGTCCCTCCCCTTCCTCAGCAGGTCAGCCGGATGCCGCCGCCGCCTTCGCAGATATCTCCGATGCGCATGGCGCGGTAACCCTCCAGTCCCAGGAGGTGGATGGCCTGGCGGAAGTCCCCCAGGTCCACTACTACCACCATGCCGATGCCCATGTTGAAGGTCCTGAACATCTCCACCTCGTCTATTCTCCCCATGTCCCTCACGATCTTGAAGATGCTGTGGGGATGCCAGGTGGTGGTGTCGATGACCGCGTCCACGCCGGGGGGGAGCACCCTCGGGACGTTCTCGATCAACCCTCCCCCCGTCACGTGCACGATGCCCTTGACGTCTACCTCTCCCAGCAGCCGGAGGATGCCGGGGGCATATATCTCCGTGGGGGTGAGCAGCTCCTCCCCCAGGGTGCGCGCGAGGCCGCGCAGGCGGTCGCCGGGGTCGAAGTCGTTCATCTCGAAGAACACCTTGCGCACCAGGGAATAGCCGTTGGAGTGCAGCCCGCTGCTCATGATGCCCAGGATGGCGTCACCCGGCACGATGCGCGAGCCGTCGATGATCCTCTCTTTTTCCACCACCCCCACGGCGAACCCCGCCAGGTCGTAGTCGTCCTCCTCCATGATCCCGGGATGTTCCGCCGTCTCCCCGCCGATGAGGGCGCACCCGCAGCGCCGGCAGCCGCGCGCGATCCCCGCCACGATGCTGCGCACCTTCTCGGGGTCCACCCTGCCCATGGCCAGGTAGTCGAGGAAGAACAGGGGCTCCGCCCCGCAGGTCACGATGTCATCCACGCACATGGCCACCAGGTCCACCCCTATGGTGTCGTGGCGGTCGAGCATCTGCGCCACCTTGAGCTTGGTCCCCACGCCGTCCACCGCCGAGACCAGCACGGGGTCGGAATAGCCCTTGAACCCTGCCGCGAAGAGCGCCCCGAAGCCCCCCAGCCCCGAGAGCACCTCGGGGCGGAAGGTGGAGGCCGCCTCCTCCCTGATCAGCTCCACCGCGCGCGCGCCCGCCTCGATATCCACTCCGGCGCCCGCGTAGGTGAGTGGACGGCAGGCTTCCCCGCCGTTGTTCTTCATGTCTTTTCCTTCCATTTCCGCCTTTCCCCGCTTCCTCTTCCTCTTCCTCTACCCCTGTTCCCCCCCTTCCTCCGTCCCGTGCCTCTCGTTCCTGCGATCCCCGCTCAGCACCCGGGTACGCCGCCCGTCCGGCCGCTTCACTCCCCGTCCGTTCCCACCCTCTCCGTCTCCAGTCTACACTTGGCCATCTTGATGTCCTCGG
>FWPV01013919.1_pt1 | contig 11968 bp, 8 predicted proteins | sample 2228371 | NCBI WGS metagenome assembly FWPV01 (sample SAMEA103939776, study PRJEB20133) | metagenome | reverse complement strand
TGAAGGACTTACCTTTCTTGAAGCAGTAAGCGGACATCCGGGACTCACCTGCAGGGAGGCACTACCTGGCTGGACAAGAACAGTCGATGGCCTTCAGGGGACAATTTCCAGGGTGAGGGACGGTCAGCCAGTAGAGCCACCTGTTACCTATTCTTCACGTCTCGAACAGGAGATATTGTCGACGTTTTATGACGGGGTCGTATGTACCTATCGCGAAGATCCTTACGAATACTACTACAACGTGAAACCCGTGCAACAGCTTGAGGACTTTGCCATTACGTACGTGTTTTCAGAGCCTCCTGATTTCTTGAGGATAAGCAACTGCTGCTCTTCGTGGATGGTTACCAAGAAAGGGCCTTGGAAGGGTGCCTATTGGGGCAATCACAACTCAAGAGACAATTTCCCTGACCTGGCGCTTGGCTACCTTGCTGCCATGGAGTGTGCCGATGACCCCGCTGCACCTGACGATCTTCGTCATGCTGCCGCACGGGCATGTGAGGCAGGACGACGTGTAGGGGACACCATCCTTGCACATGGCGGGAGGCTTATGACTGTCGGTGAGACCGGTGATTATGACGTCCTCATCCCTGCGGGCATTGTGCGGCCTGACGGTACGACTGAATGGCAGGATCTGGGAAGTATATCATCGTGCCAGATGGACTATCTTGCACAGGCAATCTCCTCTGAGGGGCTCTCCATGCCAGTTCCTCATATTGTGCTCCCGGGTGCTCTAGAAAAGGTTTGGCTCGAGGCGTTCCTGAGGGATCTTGGGCTTGATATAAGCCTGCCAGATACATATTGCGATGCTATCGACCAGGCCTATCTCGGCACGTCCTGGAAGGAGCTTCTGGAAGCAGAGATCCTCGGTATGCCGTGGTACGAGTTCGCTCGGTTTCTCTCGCAGATAGATCCGAACCTTATCCCTTCTCTGCTCGGATCCATGATGGATGATTTTGACGAACTTGAGCTCGCCGTGGTCGCACTTGGCTACTATGCGAGGATCACGGACAAAGCAGATGTGCTGGAAGCTGTACTGGATACTCTTTCTCATCTGGTGGAGTTGCAGAGGATACTTGCTGAGCTCGTCTACGGAGACCGGCCTTCAGTCAAGCGCAGCGCTGATGAGATGCGCTACAGTGCAGCGGTAAGGGCGAGGATGTTCGGGCTGGAGACGCCACCCGAAGATTTTCAGGGATTTTCCCGTGGTGAGCATCACAATCAGTGGATAGAGTCTCAACTGACCAGACCTGATACTGCTCCATGGCCATTGCTTGAAGACGCCGAGATCAGGGAAAGGATAGAAAGGGAGCTGGTCCGAAAAGAGCCATGGATACAAGAACGCTACCATAGACGCTTTTTCGATGGTCCACCAGTCCGGAGAACTCCAGAAGGCTACGAAGCGATCGGTCCTGATGGGATGTGGAGGCCTGTCGAACGTCCTCGCCACGAATGGTTTGGAGGATACTCCTTGTTGTACGAGATCCCATTGTGCGTCTTTGACCCTTCAACTTTGGACTGCTCGTGGGCATCGATGGGATGTAGCAGGGCAGACCTCGATCACGACGGAAAGGTCGACATGAACGACCTGTCGTATTTTGAGTCGACCTGGCAGCGATGTTCTTCTCTCGGGGAACTGTCGTCCTTACGATGCGCGCCTGACAACAACTGGTGCGACGGGGCTGACCTGACACGAGGTGGTCGCCTCAATGAGGAGGACCGCGCATTTATCGAGGCAGCCCAAGGATGTATGTATCGATAGGAATACGAGTGCATAGACGCAAAGAACCACCGAATCGTACTGACGGGCTGGAGCCGGACGCCTCGAGAACCTCAAAGGTCGGCACCCTTGCTCCTGTGCCCAGGTCTGCCGTTGACAGCAATCTCTTATGAATACATGGCCACCTCACTTGCAGCAGCAGGTATCGATGTATGGGCCCTTGACTACTGGGGTAGGGGCAAAAGTGCATACTTCAGCTGATCAGTTTCCATGCTAGAAGACACCAAAATAACTACTCTCCAGCCTCGGCTTTCCGCCGCTCCTCTATCCTCGTACAAGGAAGCTTTACAATGAACGTTGAGCCTTGATCGACCTCGCTATGGACTTCTATCAGGCCGTTGTAAAAATCCACGATTCGCTTGACAATGCTCAAACCAAGACCTGTTCCAGTGACCAGACTCGTTTCTCTGCGCTTTTCTCTGTAGAACTCTGAGAACAACCTCCCTAGGCCCTCAGGACTTATACCAACCCCAGTATCTTTTATCGACACTGCCACGTAAGGCCCTTCCTGGTGAGCACTGATGTCAACACGGCCGCCGATCTTGTTGTACTTGATCGCGTTGCTGACGAGATTGGTGAACACGCGTACGAGTTCCTCTCTGTCCGCCTCTACCGTGGAGAGGTTTTTCTCGATCTGGGTATGGATAGTGATGTTGTTTTGTGCTGCAAGGGGAAGCATGAGTTCAACGACCTCGTTCAGTATTGCTTCGATGTCCTGTGCAGCTATCTGACGGCGTACCGTACCAGCCTCGAGCCTCGCCATATTGAGTAGGTCGCTTACGAGATCCAGCAAGGACTTGATCCGCAGCCTGCTCCTCTGAAGTGCGCTCCGTCTTTTTTCCTCGTCAGTGAGGTAGCCGGCTTCCATGGCCTCGAGATAGCCGTCTACCGCAGCAAGAGGTGCACGCAACTCGTGGGCGACCATGTTGACAAATTGAGCCTTGAGCTGCTCTACACGCTTCAATTGAGTAATATCGCGTAGCACCGTCACTGTTCCCAGAAATCGACCAGTATCGTGGTCCATGACTGGTGCTATGTTGGCCAGAACCCATTGCGGTTGCGGTTCGGAGCTCAACATGATCTCGTTGGAAATCCTCTGATGGCTGGCAGAGGCCTCCTAAATCAGATCGGCCAATACCTTCGCTCGGAGGGCATCCTTGATCGGCAAAGCCTCGCCTCTGGTTGGTGCTTGCACAAAGAGTTTCAAGGCAGCAGGATTGAATAGGACGATAAGTGTTTCAGCATTGCATACCAGGATCGCATCAGCCATGGAGTCGATGACAGTACGGAGTTGGCTCTTTCCTTCTGCAAGTTCCAACAAGCGTTGGCGTCGTTCAGCCACGAGTCGATTGCGCTCGCGCAAAAGGCTCGCCCGCTCAAGCGCTCTATTAACCACTCTTAGTAGGTCGTCTGGCGTGAAGGGCTTTGCAATGAAGTCATAGGCACCCCGTTTTGTCGCTTCTACGGCTGATTCCAGTGTGGCATATGCAGTGATGACGACAAAGATCGTTTCAGAGGCGATCTCCTTTGATGTGTCGAGAAACTCGAATCCGCTCATCCCAGGCATCCTCAGGTCTACCAGGACAAGGTCGATCTCAGGGTGTCTCCGAAGTATCTCAAGACCTCGTTCGCCTTGATCGGCAAGCAACACCTTATGCCCTTCGGCTGTGAGTACCCGTTCGCATCCTCTGCGGATTCCTCCCTCGTCGTCGACCACAAGGATCGTACGTCTGTTATCCATATGATTCGCTCCCACCGGTACTTATTAGAAGTGACGTCCGGTGCATGTCCCAGTACTGCTGCTGGTTGTGAGCTTGCTCCTGCCTCACATGTGGACAGTAGTGGTCGAACCTGAGACATGCTCAGCTGTGCCCAGGTACTGTATCATCGACAAGCAGTGCATCAGGCACAGGAAGGGTGAATACGAAGTCTATCCATTCTTCATGGACGCCTTGAGCATGAATGTCACCACCCTGGCGTCGAATGAGTTCCCTTGTGATGAAAAGACCCAGACCTGTACCTCGTTCATGCACAGAAGGAGGCTCTAGGCGGACAAATTTTCCAAAGAGTTTGTCTATCTGGTCAGGTGCTACGCCAGGACCGTCATTCCATACATGAAGTAGCGCCTTTCCATTGGTACGGGACCCTGTGATGCGGATTTGTCCAGAAGGACGACCATACTTTACTGCATTGCTAAGGAGGTTCTCGTATACAATCTGGAGCAGGGCAGGATCTGCCTGGACCAAGAGGTCTTCGGTCATTTCAATGTCGACCTTCATCTGTTTGGCCTCGAGTCTACTGCGAAGGTTAGAAAGCACAGGTCGCACTATGTCGGCTTCTACAGCTATTGGTCGGAGCCGAACCTGGAGCTCTCCTTTTTCGATTCGTGACAAATTCAAGTAGTTCAGGATCATCTCCTCTGCCCTGTGGATAGCGCTAAGGACATCATCTAATGCCTCTTTTTGTTCAGGGGCGATCACACCCACATACCCATCTCGGACTGCAAGGAGATTGATCTTCATCGCTGCAATTTGGTTCTTGAGTTCATGGGTTATGAATTCCAGTGTCTCCAGGTAATTTTGGACCCACTGGTGCAGTTCGTCTACCGTGTGCTGGAGATCTTCTCGACTCTTGACCAGTGCCTGATTCCCTTCTTGCAAGGATCTGACCATTTGATTGAAGGCCAGGGTCAGACGGTTGATCTCATCGCGTTCGGCCTTGGCCGGACTAGGGAGTTGATACGTGAGATTTCCTCTGGCAACCTCTGCTGCACCTGCTGTAAGTCGGGCAAGGGGCCGGGTCAGTCGTGCAGACAGCCACAGCGAGAGAACGACTGCTCCGACAAAAGCGATAAGCACGGCCAGCATGAATAGGCTCACAGCCTGATTTCTCATGTCGTCGTAGCGTTTCTTGATGACGCCCACATAGAGCATGCCGCGTATCTTATGCTCGATGTCGTAGAGTGGTTCGTAGGCCGAAAGATACCAGGTGTCTACGACAAAGGCAGGACCTGTCCAGGTCTTTCCCTGCCCAAGCACTTGATCATACACCTCGGCAGACACCCTTGTGCCTACAGCTCGTTGTCCGTCAGGTCCAATCACATTCGTGGTGATTCGTACATCTTCCTGAAAAATGGTGACAGTTCCATAGCTCTTTCCTTTGTACGTATCAGTAGTGAAGATGTTCTCTCGGAGGAAGTCGACTAGATCGAAATTGCCATTGAGTACTGTCCCTGCACGTACTGCGCCGAGAAGGACGCCATGTGGACTGACGACCGGGGCGGCTGCCTCCAGAACCATTGCCTCGTCAAGCTCCTTCTGCGCCCCTGGTTTAGCATGAGGAGTGGGAAGAACAGGGATATGGCTTTTTCTGAAGAGCTCCTCTGATTCTTTTTGCACTTCTTCTTGAGGCATCAGTGAGATAGCGGCTGCTGGCTTACGAGAGGCAAGGCAGGTTCGTACGACCGAACTGGAGGTCACTGTTGTTCCATGTGACGAGCCTCGGGCCGATCGGACGACACGTCCATGACGATCGATGATGTGGAGAAAATCAAAGCCGAATGTCTGCCGCAATTCCTCCAACGCCTGCTGATCAGATCCGAGCAGAGACAGGTTGTCTTCTGTCACTCCGATCGTGGTAATCGCAGCACAGGCCTTTGCAGACTCTTCGAGGCGACGATCCAAAATAGCATGTGCGGTTTTCAAGGCTAGTGAGACTCGTCGCTCAGCCTCACCTATGACCATACGGTTGATGACAAGGGTTCCTACAACGACCGTAAGGAAACCAAGCGCCAGCACGACACTTACCAATACGGCAAGCAACCGTGTCCGCAAGGGAAGATCCATGTAGCATATCCTTTGAGTCAGCCTCTGAAGAAACCGTTAGGGGGTGTGTCGTTGTCTCGCACGTGGTCACGTACGAATTGGGTATGGAAAGAAACGCCGGCCGTGGGGGCTACCAGAGATACATCCAGTCGATTGTCTGCATCCTAAAGAATGATGGGGTGATTGTCAAAGAAACTCTCGTTGCATATTCGTACAGTCGAGCTGAGACTGAGGAATCGCTATGTGCGGCTACCACCTTTGCAGAAGTCCGTACCACGTTGACATCATCAAGGGGGCTCTTTAGGCTTTTTCGTGGATGTGAGGATGAGCCGCACAAGGAATCGTTGTGCCTTTGAGGTGTTGTCTTGCTGTGTACGTACAAGATGGGAGGGCCTCTAAGGGCTGGGTGTGGCACGGCCAAGGGAGAGAGAAGAAAAGACCCAAAGCCCCACACTGTGAGATGGCATTACCCTTATACCACTTTTCAGGAAATCCGAGGTGCGTGGAAAATGTTGTGTGGGACCAGTATCTAGAGAAGAACACACATAACCAGAGGAAGTCGATACCAGGAGGATCCAATGGCTCAGTACGATGTTGTGGTTGTTGGAGCAGGTCCAGCAGGATGCGCCGCTGCCAAGGCATGCACAGATGGTGGTTTGAGGACACTTCTCATAGACAAGAGCAAGCTACCGAGGAGGAAGGCCTGTTCAGGGATCATCACCAACGAGAGTCAGAACTATGTCCTTGAGCATTTTGGCCCCATTCCAGCATCAGCATTCGGCAAGCCGTATGCGTGCCGGGGCGTGGCATTTTACTTCCCCTCGGTCGGCCCTGTATTTCTCGACTCGGACTGTTATGCCCCTTATGTGTGGCGGGACCGGTTCGACTTGTTCCTCGCCGAACGGTCTGGTGCAAAGATTCAGGATCAGACATCCTTTGTAGGAGTGGTCAGTAAGGCCACGATGCTCGAGATTGTTGTCAACTACAAAGGGAGGAAGCAGAAGATCAAGGCCTCATACCTTGTCGGTGCAGATGGTGGATGTTCTCAGGTAGTCCGCACAATTGCACGAGAAGTTTACCAGGGGATTCCGTTTGCCTTTGCATGTCAAAAGTACTACGAAGGTACTGTGGATGCGGACGATCGATACCTCTACTGGTTTCTTCTCAGGGATATCTCTCCTTATCCCTGGCTCAATATCAAGGACGGACAGATCATCATCGGCCTCGCTCAGCTCGCTGGTAACAAGTTCACACCATCGTACAATGCATTTCTTGAGTACTTAAAAAAGCATCTAGGACTGGTGATCAAACGAGAAGTGGCAAAAGAAGGATGCCTCGCCAACCTCATGACGCCTATGAACCGGTTCTTCCCGGGACGTGGCCATGTCCTTATGGCAGGTGATGCGATGGGTCTTATGCATCAGGGAGGTGAAGGGATCTCGTGCGCGCTGATGAGTGGCGGTGCAGCAGGACAGGCCATTGTTCAGGCAATGAAGCAAGGAGTAGAAGCGTTGCCCTTGTACAGGGAACTTGTCAGGCCTGAAATGGTAAAGGCGCTTGATCAATTCAACCCGTTGCGCGTCCGTTCGTCCGCATCGTCGACAACAGTCAGACAGAAAAATATCTTGGGCCGATTTACCTTGATGGACAAGGCAAGGATGGCAGGAGAGCTTGTCTCCTTTTTTGCTGGCGGGGTACACATACCAGGCTTGTTGCCTGTGGTGGTAAGGAACATGGTTCACCGTGCGCTCTTTAAGGACTATAAACCAGGGATTGTGGATTGAGCACATAGTGCCACGCCACGTGGCTTCAAGAGCGAGTCGGTCCTGTCAGACGCTTGAGAGGTAGTCATTGGTCGAGTGGCGACCTTTGGTCCAGGGGCCTTCGCAATAGGTAGTAGTAAAGGGGTGAACGGAGGAGAAATCCAGGGTAACTGATGTGGAAGAGATAGGGACCGGGAAAGACCCTAACTCCATACGTGGTATGTTTCAGCAACTCCCCAGAAATCCTCTAGTTCGATCTTGGCGCCTGCAGCTGTCTTGAGGTAGCCATTGAATGTTCCAAGGATGTTGTAATAGTTCATGTTGAAAAAGCCCAGCGAATATACATTACTTATCCATTGGCACTCAGGAGAAAAACAAAGATTGACGCGGTCCTGGTCTTCATAGATGATCCAGTCTTGCTCCATGGGACGTTCTGGATCCATATCGAAATGGCCCGCACCTATCATCTCGAGAGAAGCATCGAGCCAGATGCCATTCTCGTTCCAATACCTTTGGTCGTGAAATGTTCTGTTGTCCGTAAGGTTTAGGGCGACGAGCCGTCCTTGTTTGTCATATCCAGCCAAGGTGGCCCAGTTCCAATAGGTCTCGGATGGGTAGTAGGATTTGTGTTCATCCATAAGAGCGATATCGCGCTTTGGATCGAAGATGACCTCGGCCTGACCGACTCTGATCGACCCCTCGACCTGAAGAGGAGTCTTGTGTGTATACATGTGATGGAGAGGTCTGACAGGCAGGCTCACAATCATGGGCTGGATGGTAACAAGGTCTTCGTGAAGGATGAGTTCGCCTCGAACGGCTGGCTTGGTACGAGTGCCTCTTATGTCGACAATGACTCTATGACGCCGGGCCTTATCGAGCTCGTGAATATATTCTAGATGGTAGCTCCGCGAGCTAGTGATGTACGTATGGCCGTCCCAGGTAGTTTCAGCGAGTTGGTATGCCTTACCCATTGCAACACCCATGTAATAGAAGCTTTGTTTTGTTGAATGGTCGTAGAAGGTGAACTGTGAGATCCCTATGGTACGGAAGGCATCCACCAGACCAAATTGAAAAGATATCTCGGGGTGCTTTACACAATACCCGTGCCACTCCTTGAGTCCGAGCTGATTGAGAAAACGTTCTAACCCGCTTCCGAATAGAGCTGCATCCAAGTAGTCGATCGACCGGATAGGTTCCCTGAACCATCCCACTACAAGGCGTTTGTCTTTGTCGACGATGCAAGGTGGTGGATCCTCCATCACACGCCGGCCCCAATACGGCAAGGTGTAATACTGCCAAGGGTCCTCGACCTTACTGGTCGAAGCCGGACAGCCTGACATGAGCTTGTTTGTTGCTGCTCCAGCAGCAAAGGTCGCTCCGATGGTAAAAAACTCTCTGCGGGTCATCCCATTGTGCTTCATTGTCGTACCCAGACTCATTCTCGAATGAATACCCCTACCCGTTGCTGAGGGAGATCTCCGAGATAGATAAGTGCGATTATTTTGTTGGCGGGATCGACTGCGCCTGAGACCACTTCCATTTCATCGATGTTGAGGGCGAGTCTTCCATCGGGTTCAAGTTCGTAGGTGCCTGCTATTTCAGGGAAGGGTGGGTCGCTTGTACACGTGCCGTTGCGATAGAAGGTGATGGTCTGGAACCTAGAACCGAAGGTGCCATCGTGCCATGTAAGCCACAGGCCACGGTAGGTACCACCTAGATCCCTTTGTACGTCTTGTGCAGTTTTAATCGCCAGACCGATTTCCTGAATGGATGGATCGCTCACTGTGCTAAACAGCAAGAGATCTCCGTTTGCACTGATAGCTGCCCGCCAGAGCTTGTCGAATATGAGCCACCCAGAAGGGTCGGTGTAGAACCTTCCCCTGAAACCAAAGTGAAGGATGCTTCCGGAATACCCGTCACCACTGTGGACGACCGTTCCAATGGCATCGTAGTGGTTTCCATCGAACGTGATCGAGCCAACTGCGCGAGCGAGCCAGTCAGTGTGACGCGTCAGTATGAAGATATGATAGGAACCAAGTGGCAGGATCGATTCTGCTGCACGGGTTCCAAGCATCATGCCGGCAGCGTCTGGATCAATGGGAGCGCAGACAAATACTTCCGAAGTATCTGTCAGAAACCCTTGGATGGTGTTTCCGGCTTTAGGAATGAGTTCTAGCGTATGTTTCGTTTGAGTACTGGCCTTGCCGCTCACTGTGTACGAGTCGTCCGAAGATACTCCGAGCGTTGCCCTGAGACCGGTCTCGTGGAAGCTGCCGTGGCCGTCAAAGTAAAGCATGGCATTCGTTGTGGTTTCATAGGCGCCACACGTGACGCCTACCGTTCGGTAGGCTCCTGTCAGCGTAGTTGTTCCTCCATCTTGATCACCTGGAAAAGGGGTGCCAGTTGGAGATGATGAACATGCAATGTGAGACGCAAGGAAGAGGCATATGCAGATGACCACATCTTGTCGACGCATTGCAGATACTGCTCGTCTGTAAGGGTCGGACACATTATATTTTCATACCATACAACTGTCCAGACATGAAGATCTCGCAGATTGTCTACGTATGAAAAAGATGCTTGTCCCGTTGCCTACGGTAATGAGTCTACCAGAAGGACGGCGCACAGTCTGGTTGTCACAGGTTGTCTTCTTGTTGCAGTATGAAATGCTGAGCAAGAGGTTCGCTACAAGCTGCTGCATGGGGATACCAACCAAAGGCACTACGGAGACACGGGGACGGGTCTTATGAGATCCTATCAATTAATGCTTGAGGTGACCCGTGCTATTACTGTCCAGATCGGCAAACTCGGCAGGTGCCTGTTCGAGCAAGGCAGCTATGTGTATACAGGGTCAGCACGGAGGCACCTGGCCAGCCGCATCGAACGTCACATGAGAAAGAAAAAGCGTCTCAGATGGCACATCGACTATCTTCTCGCCCATCCAGCCGTAGAGATACGTCTTGTGAGGATATCGAACCGCAAAGAATGCGCTTTGAATCAGACCACCCCGGGTCGTATCGCAGTAAAGGGATTTGGCTCCTCAGACTGTAAGGCTGGTTGCGGCAGTCACCTCAAGTACACGGGAGACGAGCAACTGCTGCCTGGAATGCCTTGCCCTGCAGCGAACAGGATAGGCAAGTAGTGTGCTACTCAAAAGGCGGCAGCTTGGGGCGATCACCGTGAAAGAAGAACGTCAGTCTTAGCGCCTGACAACCAGCGCCTCTTTCCCCTGTGCCTTTAGACCCTGGCAAATGTTCAGAGCAGTCTCCAGACTCGGCAGATCCTCGGTTACTATCCTGTAGACGTACCCACGCTCACCAACATCAGCCTTTACTACTGCGAGATTTGTTCCTTTCAGTTGTGTGTCAATCCGCTTGGACAACCGTGCCAACTCTTCGTGGGCCGCCTTTTCGTTGCTGACAGATGACAGTTGTACGCGATAGGTTCTAGACTGGGGCATACCGTTAGCAGGTCGCTGCTGTACAATGGATGTGGTTTCTTTACCCTTTTCTGCCTCTAGGCCCTTGCCAGGATCAGCCGGCACACCGTGAGGTTTCGGATGCATAGAAGTGGCCTTTGTGGCATCTCCTCTTTCTTTTTTGGGCTGGTCAGTCTGGTCGTCAGCTCGAGTTTGAGATCTCGAGATCTCCTCTTCAAGAGCACGTGCAGGGTCCGGTTCTGATAGGGACTCTTCATAGGACAGAGTAGCCAATGCATAATCAGTGCTCTCTGCCGAAAAAGGAAGCGTCATGTCCTCGGTGTGTAGAGACAGGGGAAACGTCATAAGCTCCTCAGCCATACTTGTTTCAGTATCTGCGGCAGTTGAGGCAAGAGACATGGTGATCTCAGCATGTGGGTTTTCTCCTTTTGCAGTGTAAAGAATCATTGTGGCAGTGGCTAACCCTGCGAGGAGAAACACAACAGTGGCCCCGGACACCATAGCCAGACGTTTGGTCTTGCGTATTTGTTGCTTGCGTGCCTGTTCCCTGAGCTCGAGTCGTTGTTCAATTACCCTGCGGAGTCTCAGTATTTCTTGATCTTCCATGACAGTCCCTCCTTCTTTCTAATGAAAGGGATTTGAATGAAAGAGGCATGGATTTGTAAGAAGGCACATGAATTATTAACGAAAACCAACTAAAAATACAAGTAAAAAATAAACGGCCCCAACTTTATTATTCGTCCTGGTATAAAAAACGTGCGGACTCCCTTGCTGAGCCGCTCATAGCAGCAAGGCCGCAAAAGTGTAATAATACACTTTAATAATAAGCTATAACGTGCTATAATAAATACATATTTTTGGCATATACATGAAACGGTTTGTTGATACGATCGGGCGAGAGGAGATAGCCAGTAGATGAAGCAGACCAGAGCAAATCATTTGAAGCTGTCCAAGGTGAAGGAAGCAGTGATGGCCGCATAGAGGAATCTGACTCTGAAAGTGCCTGCTGCCCAGGTTGATGTGGGCCTGAGCTAGACCCTGCTTTGGATAGGCAAGCTGTTCTCAGATACAGAAACAATCTTCGAAAAAAGGTGTCACGCAGATTCTTGGGTACCTCTGGTTCATAGGCGAGTATATTTCAGGCGCTCTTTTTATTTGCTTTGGC
>FWPV01013918.1_pt1 | contig 11968 bp, 11 predicted proteins | sample 2228371 | NCBI WGS metagenome assembly FWPV01 (sample SAMEA103939776, study PRJEB20133) | metagenome | reverse complement strand
GATGGCCTGTGCGGGCGGGCGGCGCATCGCTCGCCGGCGTGGAACCGGATCCTGGTTGAGCCGATTTCTGCCCCATGATTATGCTCCTTATGGTGTATTAGTTCGATGATAGAACGTGCGAGCACCGCTTTAGCTCGTCGCCATCGCTTTGACGCCTTCGATAATCCTGGCGCGACGCGTGCGCGTGTCTAGGCCGAGCTTTTTCATCGCCAAAATGACCCCGCCCACGACGGGCAGCGTCTCTAACGGAATGAAGCGAGCTTGGGGAGCCTCGGCGAGGATGGCTTCCTTCAGAGGATCCACGAAATGGGGTAACATGTCCTTAAACATTGACCCCGACAAAACCACCTCGATCGGGTCGGCCTGCAGATCGAGCTGGCGGATGACACCCACGCTCGTTAACCCCAGGTCTCGCCCCGATTGTCTGAGCAGCTCGATGGCCACAGCATCCCCATCCAGCGCAACGGCAATGACCTCGCGGGCAAATGCGGGAGGAACGCGCAATTTATGAGCAGCCACGCGGCTAAGCAGGTCAAGTGCATCTTTAGAATGTGTCTCTGCGATCATCCGCTCGGTGATGCGCGTGGGAGGGCCGCGGCGTATATATTCGTAGGACACCGCGACAACGGCGAGATGCACCAACTCCATCGCCCCGCCCAGCTCGCCCAGAGTCACGCTGCCCCCCGTGCTGCGGGCATAGCGCCCCTGCCGATCCATGCCGGTGACGACGCTTCCCGTGCCCGCCGAGATCGCAATACCCCAACTTGCGGAAGTTCCCGCCGCCAAGGGCAAGTCGCCGTCGTTGTGAATGGCCATAGGCCCTAGCAGGCCGAGGCGGCCCAATGCTTCTACGGTCGGCGGCAGATCGTCGGGCCAATCATAGCCCGATACGCCAAACCCCGCCGCCACCACATCGGCCTTGGTTGCGCCCGCCTGTCGGAGCACTTCGGCGAGGCCCGCATCCACCACCGCCGCGCAGCCATCATAGCCCACTACATAGGTCGCGCCCGGCCCTTTAGTCGCCATGCCGAGCACGTCGCCCGACTCGTTGACGGCGAGGACCTGAGTCTTGGTGGCCCCAATGTCGGCCCCGATGAATATTGACAAGATCCCCTTCCTCCCTTGTTCGATACTATGAAACCCGATGCTATGCGTTCGCCTTTTCCGTGTGCTCACCACCACCCTCACACCGTACGGAATGCGGTACGCGCTTATTACCGCATCGGTCATAACTATTCGGCCTGTGTGGACGCGAGACCGTCACTCTATGGCCCTGTATTCAGACGTATCATATCATGTGCCTGGCACTATGTCAATGAATTTCGCCCGAAATTGCGCATTTCCCTGCAACCGCGCATAATACCCACGCATCGCCATATTGCCATCGCCGCGGACGGCCATGCCTTCAGCATACCAGAAAGGACGATTCACCATGAACAGCGCCCTGATCAGCGAGCTTTACGACCAGATAGACGCATTGCCCATCGTGGACGTGCACACCCACGTCGCGTGGAAGACGGGCACAGCAGCCAACATCGGCGAGATCCTTAGCTATCACTATTACACCGAGCTGGCTAATGCCGCCGACTTTACTCACGGCAAGTTCCCCTTCAACGACCCCGAGGAGCTGACGCGCGTGATTCTCCCCAAGCTGGCCTACATCCGCAATACCGTGCAGTACGACTGGTTGATGACCATCTCGCGCGAATACCTTGGTCTGGGGTCGGACGAGTGGTATCCCGATAACTGGAAGTTCATCTTTGACACTTCGGTCGAGGTGATGGGTCGGCCCGAATGGCGCGAGGAGCTGGTCGCCCAGTCCAACATCGTACGCGTCTTTTTGACCAACCAGTATAACGACGACTTGGAGGGCCTGGACACCTCTTTCTACAGCCCCTGCCTGCGCACAGAGCCTTTCATCCTCTGGATGGAGCGCCCGGCGGAGCGCGAGAGCCTGGGGGCTTTCCTAGGGCGGCCCATTCGCACGACGGCCGATTTCCGCGCCGTGATAGACAAAACCTTCCAGAAGTTTATAGCACATGGCATGGGCTATGCTGCTATGTCCATCCCCGCCAATTTCGCCACCTTCCCCGTCGCCGAGGAGGATGCCCAACGCTTGCTGGACAAGATGATCGCGGGCACGCCTTTGGACGCGCAAGAGAGCCGCGCCTGGAGCGCCTGGGCCATTTGCTGCGTCTGCGACGCCTGCCGCAAATACCAAAAGCCATACCACTTGATGATCGGCGTCAATCGTGACGTGTACGCGCACGGCGTACCTTCGGGCATGGACCTATTCGACTCGGTCAACTCCATGCGTGGCTATGACTATTTGCTCAACACGTATTGGGATGTGCGCTTTCCGACGGCGGTGCTCTCCGACACAACGGGGTTGGAGCTGGTGGCCTCTGGCTGGATCCGCCATAACGTGTATCCATCCGGGCATTGGTGGTACACGAACCAACCCACCGACATCGCCCGCGAGATTCAGCGACGCATTGACGCCGTGCCCGGCAACAAGATTATCGGCTACTTTTCCGATGCTTATTACCTAGAGTTCATCTTACCCAAGTTTAGAATGTACAAATTCGAGCTGGCCACCGCCCTGGCCGAGCGCATCGAGCGCAGCCTGATCCATCCTAACATGGATCCCTTTACTATCGACGATGCGCTGGCCCTGGCCGAGGACTTGCTCATCAACAATCCCGTGGAAATCATCGGCATATCGAATGGGGCATAGGGTCTAAAGCATAGGGTAACCGACCACCCTACTCCTGCATCCTAAACCCCATACCCTAATCCCGATATCCGAATCAAGGAGGTATCATGGCTAAAAAACAACTCGGCCCCACCACTAACCTCTTTCCCATGCCTGCCGCGCTGGTGGCCGTCAAAACGGGCGAGGGCAGCGCCAACGTCCTTACTATCGCCTGGTGCGGCATCGTATGGGGCAATCCGCCCATGATAGCGCTGGAGATAGGTTCACGGCATTATTCCACGCCCTTTATCGAGCGCGAGGGCAATTTTACGGTAAACATCCCGCGCAGCTCGCAGGTCGTGGGGGTGGACTATTGTGGCATGGTCAGCGGGAGCCAAGATCCTAACAAGCCCGCCACCTGCGGCTGGACGATGGCGCCATCTACCAAGATCTCCTCGCCGTTAATTGTCGAATGCCCCCTCAACTTTGAATGCCGCCTAGTGCGCAAAGTCGAGGCGGCCAACGGCGCGTTTTACCTGGCCGAAATCCTGGAAACGCACGTGGACGAGGAAGTGCTGGTGGGCAGCAAAAAGGTGGATGCAAGTCTGCTAGATCCGCTCATTTTCACCCCCGATGGCGCCTATCACAAGCTGGGCGAGCGCATCGCCAAGGCGTGGGACGTGGGGAAAGCGCTAAAGAAATAGATGATCACACCACGATCGCAGAAGCACATTTAGGCAAAAATTGCAGTTTCTGCTACAATCATTAACATGGGCCATGTGGCGATCGTTGGCCAAGGCATGGCCCTTTAGATTAATGTGCGGTGATGGTAGTGACCCGACGACCCGTTCTCGATAAGGGCTGGGTACAACTCGAAGAGCACATGGGCGGCGATGCGGCCGTGATCCGAGGTGCACGCATCTGCTACCAATCTGAAGCGCGCACGCCCGAGGATGATGTGCGGTTGATCCGTCGGCTCATGGCAGCTGAACCCAAACACAATACGGTGTTCGAGCATGCCGTCTTTCGCTTTGGGGTGAAATGCCCCATTTTTGTTGCCCGCCAGTGGATGCGACACAGGATCGGAACTTTTAACGAACGCAGCGGACGATACGTCCTCGCCGAGCGCGACTATTATGTGCCTGACGGTGACCCCGAACAGACCGCGGCCTATATACAACACATGGAAGCCTCGTTCGATCTTTACGACAAGCTAGTGGCGGCAGGCTGGAAACGCGAGCGCGCGCGGGGCGTGCTGGGGTTGGCCGTGTACACCGAGTTCATATGGACGGTGAACGCCTGGTCGCTGATGAACTGGCTGCAAAAGCGCCTGGACAAGGCTGCTCAGTGGGAACATCGCCAATACGCTCGGGCCGTTCTAGAGATCTTTCGGGAGACCATGCCCGTCACCGCGAACGCTTTCGTGGACTCGGTGTTGAAATGAGACCCTCGTGGGACGAGTATTTCATGCAGATTGCGCGACAGGTAGCGACGCGCTCGACGTGTCTGCGCCGCTCAGTGGGCGCAATCATCGTGCGCGACAAGCGCATCCTTTCGACGGGCTATAACGGGGCGCCGCGCGGCTTGGAGCATTGTGAGGTGGTGGGATGCATGCGCGAGAAGCTGGGTATCCCTTCGGGCCAGCGCCAAGAGATCTGTCGGGGGCTGCATGCCGAACAAAATGCCATCATCCAGGCTGCTCTGCACGGCGTCTCGACTGAGGGCGGGACGATTTACATTACCCATCAACCCTGTATCACCTGCGCCAAGATGATCATCAACTCGGGGATTGTCCGAGTCGTGTGCGCCAACACCTATCCGGACGAGCTGGCGCGTCAGATGCTCGATGAGGCGGAGGTGACGCTCGAAGTTTGGAATGCCGATACAACCCAACCAAAATAAGGAGGATCAATGACTCCCGACAACCAGAATATTCTGAAGTTACGTCACCTCAAAGAAGAGGCCAAGCAGGGGGGCGGGACAAGCGCTATCGAGCGCCAGCACAGCCGCGGTAAAATGACGGCGCGCGAACGGCTGGCCAAGCTGTTGGACGAGGGTAGTTTTCAGGAGATTGATGCACTGGTGACCCACCACGCGCAAGGTTTTGGCATGGAAGATCGCGTCACATTGGGCGACGGCGTGGTCACCGGTTATGGAACGATTGATGGGCGATTGGTGTTTGTCTTTGCCCAGGACTTTACCGTGATGGGCGGCTCTCTGGGCCAGGCGCATGCCGCCAAGATCACCAAAGTGCAGGACTTGGCGATGAAGAACGGCGCGCCGATTATCGGGATCAACGATTCGGGCGGCGCGCGTATCCAAGAGGGAATCGTCGCGCTGGGCGGCTATGCCGAGATCTTTTTGCGCAACACGCTCGCCTCGGGCGTCATCCCGCAGATCTCGGTGATCATGGGCCCTTGCGCAGGCGGCGCGGTTTATTCTCCGGCCCTCACAGATTTCACCTTCATGGTCAAAAACACCAGCCATATGTTCATCACCGGCCCCGACGTGATCAAAGCCGTCACCCATGAGGATGTGGATTTTGAACAGCTGGGCGGGGCCATGGTACACAACACGACCAGCGGCGTGGCCCACTTTGCGGCAGAGAACGAGGAAGCTTGCCTCAAGATGGTGCGCCAGCTGCTGAGCTATCTGCCGCAGAACAACATGGAAGATGCTCCTGCCATCGCCCCGAAAGATGACGCGGCCCGCACCGACGCATCCCTCGATACGATCGTGCCCGAAAACCCGAACATGCCCTACGATATGAAGCAGGTCATCACCAAAGTGATGGATCAAGGCAGCTTCTTTGAGGTGCAGGAGCATTTTGCTCCGAACATTGTCATCGGCTTTGCGCGCCTGGACGGCGTCGTGGTGGGGATCGTGGCCAACCAGCCCGCCGTCAACGCCGGCGTGCTCGATATCAACGCCTCGATCAAGGCGGCGCGTTTTGTGCGTTTCCTGGACGCTTTCAATATCCCGATCATCACCTTCGAGGATGTGCCCGGCTTTATGCCCGGCGTGGCCCAGGAACATGGCGGCATCATCCGCAACGGTGCCAAGCTGATCTTTGCTTATTGTGAGGCGACCGTGCCCAAGCTCACCGTCATCACCCGCAAGGCCTACGGCGGGGCCTATATCGTGATGAGCTCCAAGCACATCCGGGGCGACTATAACGTGGCGTGGCCCACGGCCGAGATCGCCGTCATGGGCCCTGAAGGCGCCGTCAACATCATCTATCGCAAGGAGATCTCCGAGGCGGCCGACCCCGAGGCGACGCGCGCCAAGCTGATCGCCGAATACCGCGAAAAGTTTGCCAACCCGTATTTTGGTGCTTCGTATGGCTATGTGGATGCCGTGATCGAGCCGAGCCAAACCAGGCCTATGTTGATCAATGCCTTGCAGATGCTGCAAAACAAGCGGGACTCGAATCCACCCAAGAAACACGGCAACATACCCTTGTGAAATAGTCATTCGTTCTCGGTGGTCAGGACATTGACCACTGACAGTTGTCAACTTGTGAGGAACAACATGAGTGCTAATCCATTGAAAATCACCGATACCACCCTGCGCGATGCGCATCAATCGTTATTGGCCACGCGCATGTCCACGGGCAGCATGCTCGGCATCACCGACAAGCTGGACGCCGTGGGCTATCACTCACTGGAAAACTGGGGTGGGGCCACGTTTGACTCGGCCATGCGCTTTTTGCGCGAGGATCCTTGGGAGCGGCTGCGCGTGCTGCGCAAACGCATGCCCCATACGCCCTTCCAGATGTTGCTGCGTAGCCAGAACATCCTGGGCTATCGCCATTACCCCGACGATATCGTAGAAAAGTTCTGCGAGCTGTCGGTCAAGAACGGCATGAATATCTTTCGCATCTTTGATGCCCTGAACGACACGCGCAACATGGCCTGGGCCATGAAGTGCGTCAAGAAGTATGGTGGACACGTGCAAGGCGCCATCTGCTACACGATCAGCCCCGTACACACGGTGGATGCTTTTGTGGCAATGGGCAAGGAGCTAAAAGAGCTGGGGGCAGATTCGATCTGTGTCAAAGATATGGCCGGCATTTGTGCCCCGTATGTGGCTTATGAGCTGGTCAAGCTTGAAGGCCGAGGTAGGACTGCCCGTACAATTCCACACACACGATACGGCCGGTTTTGCCCTCACTACGCTTGTCAAGGCCGCCGAGGCAGGCTGTGATGTGGTGGATACGGCCATTTCCTCCATCGGCGGCGGCACGGCTCAGCCGCCCACCGAGTCGCTCGTGGCCACCTTCCAGGGCACCGAGCGCGACACCGGGCTGGACCTCAAGCTCTTGGCCGATATCTCGGCGTACTTCCGCGACATCCGCGCCAAGCACCTGGCGCGCTTTGAGACAGGTTTTTCCTCTGCCGACGTGCGCGTATTGCTCTATCAGATCCCGGGTGGCATGATCTCCAACCTGGTGAGCCAACTGCGCCAGCAGAACGCCGAGCACCGCTGGGAAGAAGTGATCGCCGAGTTGCCGCGCGTTCGCGAGGACATGGGCTATCCCCCGCTTGTCACGCCGACGAGCCAGATCGTGGGTACACAGGCCGTGGTGAACGTGCTGATGGGCGAGCGGTACAAGGTGATTTCGCAAGAGGTGCGCGACTATTGCCGCGGCCTGTATGGGCGCGCCCCTGCTCCGCTCAACCCCGACTTGGTGAAAAAGGCGGTGGGCAATCAAGAGATCATCACCGTGCGCCCGGCAGACGTGCTCGAGCCGGGATATGAAAAGGCCAAAGCCGAGTTGGGCGACCTGGCCCAGAGTGAAGAGGATATTATCTCTTACGCCATCTTCCCACGCGAGGCCAAAGAATTCTTTGAGCTACGCAAGGCGGGCAAAGTGCAGCCCATCGAAGAGCCGCGCATCTTCCCCGTCGAAGCGCCTAAAGCCGAAGCCAAGTCTGAGCCGGTCGCAGCCAAGGCGGTTGTTGTCGAGCGTCCGGCTCGTCCGCGGCCGAACTATTCGCTGTGGAAAGTCGCCAACCGCATGAAAGGCGGACAATAGACCATCCAGGCAAACGCCCATGGCGTTGGCGATGGGCGTTTGCCTACATCAATCGAATGAGGTGAGAGAGCGTGAGTGAAACGTTTTTGCAAGGCGTACAGGTCACCATCATCGGCATGATATTGGTGTTTCTGACGCTTTTGATCGGCGCGCTGGTAATCATGTTTCTGGACCGCCTCTTCCGCCCCAAAGCCGAGAGGGCTGAGGAAAAGGCTCCTGCTCCCGTGCTACCGGCCATCAGCCCCGCGCCCATGCCCCAAGTGACAGTTACGGCCGAGGATGATCTAAAGGCGAAAGCGGCCGCCATTGCCGTTGCCATCGCGTTGCAAGCTAGACAAAAGAAGGGCTTGCAGCTGCCTTTCCAGCGCCTGGCCAAAGGAGCGGAACCTATGGAGGAAATCGCCGGCGAGGTGGTCACCGTGCTAACGATTGATCCCGGCCCGGCCACGTGGCGTGGCTATGGCCGTGTGAAAGCTATGCAATAAAGGAGATGCGCGTGAGCACATACGAGATAACTATCGCTGAAAAGAAATTCGTCGTAGAGGTGGGGGACGTGTCCTCCTCGCCCGTGAAGGTTGTCGTCAACGGCGAGGCCATGACCGTCGAGTTCAAAGAGGGCGTTGCGCAAGCCGTCGCTACGAGCGCTCCCGCGCCCGAACCCAAGCCGGAGCCCAAGCCCGCCGTGGCCCCCGCGGCTCCCCCATCTGCGGCGACGCAGGGTAAAGCCGTCGTGGCCCCTATGCCGGGCAAAATCCTCTCCGTCCGCGTCAAGCTAGGCGATGCCGTCACCGAAGGAGACATCGTCTGCACGCTGGAAGCCATGAAAATGGAAATGCCCATCAGCTCAACGGCGACGGGCAAAATCCAGGGCATCCACGTGAACGTGGGCGACAGCGTAGCCTATAACGACCCCCTCGTCACCGTCGGGTAAGCGGAGGATAGCACACCATGAGCCTACTTTCGCTGGAACGTTTACTGGCGGGATTCGGGGGCCTCACGTGGGGCAACCTGGTCATGTTCATCGTCGGCGGCGTTCTGATCTGGCTGGCCCTCAGCAAAGAGTACGAGCCGCTGTTGCTCTTGCCTATCGGCCTGGGTTGCATCTTGGCCAATATCCCCTTGACCGGTATGCTAGAAGAGGGGGGAGTGTTCAAGGTACTTTACGATGCGGGCATCGAAAACGAGCTATTTCCTATTTTGATCTTTATCGGCATCGGCGCAATGACCGATTTTGGGCCTTTGCTGGAAAACCCCATCTATATGCTTTTCGGCGCGGCGGCGCAGTTCGGCATTTTTGGCACGCTGATGCTCGCCACGCTGTTTGGCTTTAACATCAATCAGGCGGCCACCATCGGCATCATCGGCGCGGCGGATGGCCCCACCTCGATCTTTGTATCGTCCAAGCTAGCTCCGGATCTATTAGGCCCTGTAACGGTGGCGGCGTATTCGTATATGTCGCTGGTGCCCATCATCCAACCTCCTGTCATGAAACTGCTGACCAGCAAGCGCGAGCGCGCCATCAACATGCCCTACACGGCGCGCGAGGTGTCCAAAACGACGCGCATCCTGTTCCCCATCGTGATCACGTTGGTCTGCGGGCTGATCGCCCCCAAGGCCACCGCGCTGATCGGTTTTTTGATGTTCGGCAACCTGGTGCGTGAGGCGGGTGTTGTGGAGCGCATCAACAAGGCTGCACAGAACGAGATCGCTAACATTGTGACGACGTTCCTGGGCATCACCATCGGCTCGACCATGGTGGCGGACAAGTTTTTGAAATGGGAGACTATCCTGATCCTGGCAATGGGCTTGGTGGCGTTTGTGCTGGACACGGCGGCAGGGGTGCTGTTTGGCAAACTGATGAACCTGCTCTCCGGCGGGCGCATCAACCCGCTCTTGGGCGGGTGCGGCATCTCGGCCTTTCCCATGTCCGCGCGCATCGTGCAGAAACTGGGGCACGAGGCGGATTATTCCAACTTCTTGCTGATGCACGCTATGGCCTCCAACACAGCAGGACAGATCGCCTCGGTGATGGCAGGAGGCGTGGTATTGGCGCTGTTGGCCAAATAAGCCGACGCTCCCAATGGCCAGAAGGTTGTAATAGGAATGGGCGTGCTGTAGTGAGGTCCGCAAGATATAACCAGATCAACCGCTGATCGTCGAAGCTCTGAAGGCGCACACTACACGGGACAACAAAAGACGGATTGACCGGCTGGTCGCTGTCGTACATTATCCGGATGGGCGTGCGCCTTTCAGAGCTATCGGCGGCCCTCCTCGCAGCATCTGCAAGTTGTACTTTGTAAATATCGGCCAACACAGTAGTTAGTTGGGCTAGCAACCCTGTACACCTGGCGTTTAAGCGCCTAGTCGCATCCTCGGCCAGGCCACGTGCAGCTTGTCGTACCAGCTCCGTCTGGTCCTGCGCCCAAAGTGCTACACGCTGCGTTGCCTACAACGCGGACAGCGCCGCCAATCTCACGCCGTGTGACGCCCCAGAGCCTTCGTCCACTCGACAAATAATTGCCCGCATGTTATCATATTTATAGGCTTTGATCTCCTGTTTGTCTTTTCAACATCAGGACAAAAGTCCTTTGCTCGTAACCCCCTCATCATAATTTGCCTTTTATCGGCCTTCGGTATAATATGAAGAGTCTGCATTTGATCATCTTGGGAGATACTTATGCGAAACACATTCCTACATCCTAACAGCATTGCGGTGATCGGTGCCTCTGAGAATCCGCAGAAATTAGGTTACCAAGTTCTCGACAACCTTATCAAAAGCGGCTTCCGAGGCCCGATTTATCCTATCAACCCCAAATCTCAGGAGATTTTGGGGCTCAAGTGTTATCCCTCCGTGCTCCAAGTCCCCGGCCCGGTTGACCTGGTCGCGATCGTTGTGCCCAACACTTTTGTCGCCGGTGTGCTCGAAGAATCGGGCCAAAAAGGCGCCAAAGGCGCGGTCATCATCAGCGCCGGATTTCGCGAGTCCGGCCCTGAAGGCGCCAAAATGGAACAACGGCTGCTCGAAATTGCCAAACAATACGGCATGCGCATCATAGGCCCTAACTGCCTAGGCGCGATCGACACTTTCGTCCCCATGAACGTTTCCTTTGCTGCCGGAATGCCCTCCTCGGGCACCATCGCTTTTATGTCACAATCCGGCGCGCTCTGCACATCCATCCTCGACTATGCCCTGGCCGAAAACATCGGCTTTTCACACTTTATCAGTTTGGGCAACAAGTCGGACGTTGACGAAGTAACCTTGATGGAAGATTGGGGCGAGGACGATCCAAGCGTCACGAACGTGATCATCTCCTACATCGAAGGGCTGAAGGACGGCGTGCAGTTCATGAAAACGGCGCGTAAAGTGACGCGCAAAAAGCCGATTATGGTGGTCAAATCAGGGCGCACGGCCTCAGGGTCGAAAGCCGTATCCTCGCATACGGGCAGCCTGGCCGGATCCGACGCGGCCTATGACGCCGCCTTTGCGCAGTGCGGCGTGTTGCGCGCCGAATCGGTGCAGGAGCTGTTCGACTTTTCGACGGCCTTTGCCTATCAGCCGCTGCTCAAAGGCAACCGCATCGCCATCGTCACCAATGCGGGCGGGCCGGGCGTCATGGCCACCGACGCTCTTGAACGTCAGGGCTTGGTGCTGGCGCAATTGCAGCCAGAGACGGAAGAGGCGCTCAAGAAGGTTCTGCCAGCCGCGGCCAATATCCACAATCCCATTGACGTGCTTGGCGACGCCCTCAAGGATCGTTACGGCGCAGCGCTCGAACTGGCACTGAAAGATCCGGGGGTAGACGGCGTCGTGGTGATTTTGACCCCTCAGACCATGACCGAGATCGAGGGTACCGCCCAAGTGCTGATCGAAACCAGTCGGCGATACGACAAGCCGGTCCTGGGATGCTGGATGGGCCAGCAAGAGGTGTCCAAGGGGACGCGGGTATTCGCGCAGAACCGCGTGCCGAATTATCCCTTCCCCGAGCGCGCCGTGGCCGCGTTAGGTGCCATGTACCGATACGGGCAATGGAGACAGCAACCCGAACAGACGATCGAGGCCTTTGACGTGGATAAAGCTGCCGTGGCGCGCGTGCTGGAAGCCGTGCGCAAGGATGGCCGCGACACCATCGGCGACGTCGAAGCGCAGGATATCCTCAAAGCCTATGGCATCACCACGCCGCGCTCAAGCGTGGCAGCCACGCCCGACGAGGCTGTGGCCTACTGTCGAGAGATCG
>FWPV01005405.1_pt1 | contig 11968 bp, 9 predicted proteins | sample 2228371 | NCBI WGS metagenome assembly FWPV01 (sample SAMEA103939776, study PRJEB20133) | metagenome | reverse complement strand
TTGCTCGACGCGCTCAACTCTTGGCAGTTGGTGCGCGAACTCAAGCGCCTTTTGGGCGAGCCCGCGGCGGCCTCATTCAAGCACGTCAGCCCGGCCGGCGCCGCGATCGCGACCCCTTTGAGCGATGTGGAAAAAGTATCGTGCTTTGTCGAGGATCTTGAGCTTTCGCCCATCGCAACGGCCTATGCCCGCGCACGCGGGGCGGATCGCATGTCTTCCTTTGGCGATTGGGTTGCCCTGAGCGACCCTTGCGATGTCGCTACGGCCAGGCTGATCCGCCGCGAGGTTTCCGATGGGGTGATCGCTCCCGATTTTGAGCCTGAAGCATTAAAGATGCTGCGTGACAAGCGCGAAGGGACGTATCGCATCGTGCGCATAGACCCATCCTATGAGCCGCCCGCGCTTGAGCAGCGACAGGTCTTTGGACTGATGTTGGAGCAGCGTCAGAACGATGCTGTCTTGGGGCCAGAGGCGTTCCAAAAGATCGTCACCACGCGCAAAGATATGCCCCCGTCTGCTATGCGCGATCTGATCGTGGCGACGGTGGCGCTCAAATACACGCAATCCAACTCGGTCTGCCTGGCGTTCAATGGGCAGGTGACGGGCGTGGGCGCCGGACAGCAGTCGCGCATCCATTGTACACGGCTGGCGGCGGGCAAGTCGGATTTATGGTTCTTGCGCCAGCATCCGTCGGTGCTCGACCTCAAGTTTGCCCGTGGCCTGCCTCGGTCTGAGCGCAACAACGCGATCGATCTATATTTTATGGATGATCTTTCGCCGGCGGAAGAAGCGGCCTGGGAAAAGTGTTTCCGACAAGTGCCCAAGCGCCTGACCCGCGAAGAAAAGCGCGCCTGGCTGGACCAGGTGCGCGGCGTGGCGCTCAGCTCAGATGCCTATTTCCCCTTCCGCGATTGCATTGACCGCGCGCAGCGCAGCGGGGTTGCCTATGTGGCCCAGCCCGGCGGTTCCGTCAACGACCAGGCCGTGATCGAGGCATGCAATGAATACGGCATGGTGATGTGCATGACCGGCGTGCGATTATTTCACCACTAGAGTGAGCATCTCGTTCTGGATAGGCCCTTTTTACTGTTTGCCCTTCAGATGCTTGTCATAAAACCGGATCACGCGCTGCCGGAAAAGCACGTCTCCGGGCCCGATCATGGTGTGCGGTTCGCCTTTATAGGTGAAGCACTCGACCGACTTCTTGAGGTCTTGCAAGCGTTTGCACAAGTCAATGGACCACTCTACCGGCACGGTCGGATCGGCCTCGGAGTGGTGGATGCTGACTGCCGCCGTGATTCGATCCAGGTAATAGACGGGAGAAATACGGCGCAGGTCGGCATCGGGCGTGCTAAGCTCCGGCACCCTTGTCGGATCGCCTCTGGTTCTCGCCCAATACGACATGCGCTCCAGGTTCACGCGCTCATCGGCGTTCATTGAGCCGTACAACACGGCCGCCTTGACGTCCGAGCTGACGGTGATGACGCGGATAGAGATCCCTCCGCCCATGCTGTGGCCCCAAATGCCGATATTGTTGGGGTCGGCCTTTTGCAGGGGGCCGGGTTTGCCGCCTTGCTTTTTTACCAGAGCGATCAAATTCAGGACATCCACGGCCATGCCCACGCGAAAAGAGTTCGGCCCCGAATCAGAGGGCGCATAGCCGCGCAGGTTGGGATGTATCACGAGATAGCCGTTGCTGGCAAGCTCATCCGCATAGCGCGTAGTGTAGTGCAGCGTCGTGTACTCGGATGGCGGTATGTAGCCGTGCAACATGATTACCACGGGGAACGGCCCGTTGCCGTAAGGCACGTCCATGAACCCATACATGTTGAGGCCCTCGCTGGGATGCACAAAGAGGTAGCGCGCGAACTTGGCCGCTCCTTGCATATTCTCCGCGATACGGAACTCGCCCTCGCCATAAGTGCGATCGATCAAGTCGGCGATGGTTAGGCCCTTGTAAGGGTCGGGCGTAGGCGTCGCCGTGGGCGTGATGGTGGGCGTAGCTGTATGGGTTGCGGTGGGTGTGGCCGTTGCCGTGAAGGTCGCCGTAGGCGTTACGGTGAACGTGGGTGTTGCCGTAGCTGTGGGCGTATGGGTCGGCGTGGCGCTTGGAGTCGGCGTCGGCATCGGGCGCAACGACTCGCAAGCACACATCAGAAGGGCCAGGGTCAAAGATAACACAAGGGATAGGGCACGTTTAGGCATCGATTTCTCCCGTTGAATCAGCCGCGAAGCGCATCGAGGGCCTTTTACTTCCCCCAAGCCCTCAGCGTTTGGATGCAGCGCCTGACGCACTCCAAAGGCGCAAAGGCGTAGCTCTCCTGCTCGACGATATACCATTGGGTGTTGCCGATCGTCTCGCATAGGCGAAAGACGTCGTTCCAGCGCACCTGCCCCTCGCCGATGAGGGCGAGATCGTTCGTTTTCGAGTACTCTTTGAGGTGCACCGTGAGCGCACGGCCGGGATAGCGTTCGATAAAGGGAATCGGATCGGCATTTCCGTGCAGGGCGTTGCCCAGGTCAATTTGCATGACGACGTCGCGGCGCGTGTTGCCGAAAAAGGTGTCCCAGGGCAGCTCTCCGTCCATGAGAGTGAACTCGATATGGTGGTTGTGATATCCGGTAACCATGCCTTCCGTCGCCAATTTCTCGGCGATGGCATTAAAGATGCGCGCCGTCTCTAGCCATGCCGCTCGCGAATTGCGTCGTTCCTCCGGCAAGCCCGGGACGATCAGAAAACGATTGCCCAGCACCCGATTGAATTTCACGGTAGCGGCCAGGTTATCTCCCATGAGCGTGTTCAACCCAATGTGCGTGCCGGCCACCCGCAGGCCGAGGTCGTCGAGTATTTTGCGTAGCTCGGCGGCAGATCGTCCATAGTAACCCGCGAATTCGACGCCGTCGTAGCCCATCTCGGCCACGGCCTTGAGTGTGCTCACGAGGTCTCGTTCGCAGTCATGCCGTACGGAGTACAATTGCAAAGCGATGGGTATCTTGGACATTTCGCCTCCTTTTAATCGTGTAATATGCATTCTAGGCCGAGATCGTTCGTCTGGCAAAGCGCGTAGATGGCGAGCGCCGCTCAAAGGAGCCTCAATAATGCGACGAACAGCATAAAGCCCACGACAAAGCCAAAAGTCGCTTGATGCTCATAGCCATGGCTGTGGCTTTCGGGAATCAATTCGTCCGAGACTACATAAAGCATCGCGCCGGCGGCGAAAGCCAGGCTCAGCAGCAACAGGGGTTTGAATAGCGATAGAAACGACGCCCCCACGAAGGCCGCCATAGGCTCCGCAAGCCCCGATCCCGTGGCCCAGGCTAGATACTGGCGACGCGGCATACCACAAGCCCGAAACGGTCCGGCCACGGCGATGCCTTCGGGGATGTTGTGCAAAGCGATGGCCAGCGCCAGAAGCAGTCCCAAGCGATGTTGCGCCGTGTAGCTCGTGCCGACGGCCAGCCCTTCGGGGATATTGTGCAAGCTTAGAGCGGCGAACAACATGATCCCGCGGCGGTAGGCCAAGGGGTTCGTGCATTCGAAGGGTAAATGCTCGTGCTCGTGCGGCAAGAAACGGTCAAACGCAAACAGGACTAGCGCGCCGATGGCCACTCCCACCAAAGTGGTGAGGACGTTCCCCTTACCGAGGGCTTCGTGGATCAACCCCAGTGTGGCGATAGCGGTCATGACGCCGGCCGCGAAACCCAATAAAGTGTCGTAGGCGCGCATGTTGAACTCGCCGAAAAGGGCCACCAGTATCCCACCCAGACCGGTGGCCAGCCCGGCGATCAGGCTCATCAAGACAGCATTCAGAATCGCCATCCTACTCCGTGTCATTCATATTGTGATCAAAACACCCGGCTCTCCAGAATCCGCCAGGGCACAAGTATACATGCAAAAACGAAATCGTGCAGCTTGGGCGGCCCGTCACTTGCGGCCGCGAGGGCGTTTGTGGTATAAACGCGCTGGGGAATTGAGAGCTCTCAAAGCATGCGATGTGCGCTCTACATAAAATTTGAATGAGACGGGAGAGGGCAATCATGAGCGAACTCAAGCTAACGAAGAATCAGGCGTTATATGAGCGCGCGCGGCGCGTTATGCCCGGTGGGGTGAACGCTTCGGCCAGGCTCCAGTCGGCGCTCAAGAGCGCTTTGTTCATTGATCGGGGCGAGGGCGCCTACATTTATGACGTGGATGGAAACCGCTACATTGATTACAACATGTCGCACGGCGCGAGCCTATTGGGTCACCGACACCCGGCGGTCGTTGCGGCCGTGCAGGATGTGCTCGAAAAGGGCATCCTTTGCGCCTATGAGACCGAAATCCAAGTGGAGGTGGCCGAACAGCTCATCCGCCTTTTCCCCGGCAGCGAGATGGTGCGTTTCACAGGCTCGGGCACAGAGGCCACCTGGCATGCCTGTCGCATCGCGCGCGCCTATACCGGCAAGTGGGGCTTGGTCAAGTTCGAAGGGCACTATCACGGCGTGAACGATTCGGTTGGCTTTAGTTGCCGGCCCGTCTCGTTGGAGAACGCCGGCTCGGCGGAAGCGCCGCTGCCCGTCCCCGATTCGGCCGGTATCCCGCCCTCTAACGCGGACCTGGTGACCGTTTTGCCTTTCAACGACACGGTCGCTTTGGAGCGTGCGTTGCGCGGCAAGGCAGGTTCACTGGCAGCCCTGATCATGGAGCCGGTCAACTATGATTCGGGCGGGATCGTGCCTACTCAAGAGTTTCTGCAAGCCGTGCGCGAGCTGACGCGCGAGCTGGGGATCGTGCTGATTTTCGACGAGGTGCTCTCCGGCTTTCGGGTGGGGCCGGGCGGGGCGCTCGCCGCAACGGGCGTTACGCCGGATATGACGGTGCTGGGCAAGGCCGTGGGGGGTGGATTGCCCCTTTCGGTTATCTTGGGGACGCGCGCCATCATGGAAACTTGTACGCCCGTTGGGCCGGCGCTGCAGAGCGGCACCTATAATGCGCACCTGCTACAGGTGGTCGGCGCGCGCGCCTTTCTCGCAGAAGCCACCAAGCCCGGTTTTTATGAGCACCTGAACGCGCTCGGCGCGCGCCTCTACGCGGGGATGCGCGAGATCTTTGACCGGCGCGATATCGTGGCCTGGGTGCAAGGCGTGGGAGCGCGCTTTGGGCTGCACTTTGGGCTGGATAGGGAACCGCGCAACTTTCGCGATATTGCCAACGACGATATGGCCATGATGGCCGCTTTTCACTTGGCCTGTCTGAAGCGCGGCGTGTATCTACACCACTTTTCGCCGCATCACGGTTTTTCCATCGCCCACACCATGGCCGATATCGAGCAGACGCTGGACGTGATGGATGAGGCGGCAAAAGAGATGGCAAGCAAACGGGCGTCCCGCGCGAAAGAATTGTCATAATCATCGCCTTTGAAAGAGGGAGGCAAGCCATGCAACGCGTTGCTGTCGCGTACGATTATCAGCTTAACCAAACCCTCGCCCGAATGCGCCAAGGCGGCGTGCTTCTCGCCTCGACGAAAAGCAGCGGCGTGTCGAACGTTATGACGATCGGCTGGGGCAGTGTAGGGGTCATGTGGGCCAAGCCCGTTTTCGTAGTGATGGTGCGCCCTTCGCGTTATACCTACGAGTTCATCGAGGAATCCGGCACCTTTACCGTCAACGTGCCCACGGAGGCCATGCGCGAGTGGGTCAATCTCTGCGGCACGCGCAGCGGGCGCGAGTTGGACAAGTTTGCCGCCGGCAAGGTGCACACCAGCATGGGGCAATTCGTCAGGGCTGTCACCATTGACGAGTGCCCGCTGGTGTACGAGTGTCGGGTGCGCTATTTTGCCGATATTATCCCCGCACATCTCGATGCCGAGTTCGAGGCGCGATCCTACGGCGGGCAAAACTACCATCGCTTCTATTACGGCGAGATACTCAACACTTTGGCGTATGAGGGCTACTAACGCGCGCGTAAAGAGCGCCGGAGGGCCAGTTTCCCTCCGGCGTTCGTTGCTAGATTCAGGTCAAGATACCTTTTAGGCCTTGACGGCTTCTTTTTGCGCTATACGGTCCGTACGGTCGGGGTCATAGCGATGCCAGTCAATGACCGGTTTCTCGGGAGGGAGCGCGGGCAAACGTTTTTCTGCTGCGGCGGCCCCGGCCATCATGGGTTCATACACGTAACCCAGATCGAGGCTTTCCAACTGTTGGCGCGTAGGTCTGCCGGTGACCGGATCCCAGCTGCGCAAGCGATAGTATTCGTCCAGCACCTTGTTGAACTGCGCGCGATCGAGCGCGTGGCGTTCGTTGGTCACGGGATTGAGCCAGTTTTCATCATATTCGAAGCTGGGGATAACGCGCTCGTCCATTTTGCGGTCGCGCGCAAAGTGGCGCACGGTGATCGCGCGTTCCAAGTTTAGCACGCGCTCGGCGGCGTGTTCGAATTCCTTAGTGTCCCAATCCAGCCCCGTGCCTGCGCGCAGCAGGGCAGCGTCCACGTCCAGCCCGCCGATGCCGGCCACGACGGGGTAACGGTCTTCCGTGTTATGGCTGAACATGAGAGGGAAGACCTGATCATCGGTGGGCAGAGTATCTTTCATGATCGAGCGCACCGCGTGGTACCAGCCGGGGATGGCCTTGCCCTCGTAACCGCTCTTGGGGTCAAGTGTATCCGCACGGCCGTAAACGCGCTCGCCGATCGCCATCATGTGCTCCCAGGTGATGGGACGCTCGTCGTTCTTGAACCAGCCGCCGACAGGCCCCCAGTACATGACCCCCTGCACATAGTCGTGCGTGCTGGAAGCGGGGTCGCGCGTATCCATGGCCCAATGGATGGCCCCCACGATCCAGAAGGGGAAGATGATCTTGTTGACAAACGCCGCATGGCCGTCCCAGTGGCCGGAATAGCCCCACCCGGTGTAATAACGGCGCATGATTTCGACGCCGAGGCCCGTCAACAAAGCGGCCCGATAGCCGCCCTCGGCCAAAGCATCGCCGAACCCCTCGCGATAGGCGATATCGTGCACCAGTTTATTCCACCATTCGACCGAGTTCCAATCCAGCGCGCGACCGTTGATTTCGCGCAGAAGGCCTTGTCGCTCGCTGTTGCGCAGCCAAGGGACCATGCCCACCAAGATATCCCAGTGGTTGAGGCCCAGCCGGTTGGCATACATGTTCAGCTCAAAGCCGCCCCTGAAACCGAGTTCCCAGTCGTAGAGCCAATGTCTCCCGCCGCCATGGAAAAGGCCGCTCACGCACGCCATGCCGCCCGTCCACTTGCGGTCGAACCCGCAGCCTGGGACATTCTCTAGGTAGAGGCTACAAGGGCTAGGGCAGGAGGCTGTGCAGGCATAGGGGCGAGCCCGTCCACCGCCTTGTTTCTTAAGTTCCTCGTTCAGCCGATCGAGATTGCGCCGACGCGCACGCACGGCATTCACTTCGTCGCCGACGGCGCGAAAGAGCTGTTGCACCCTCTCGGGATCGGCGACGGGCACCGTCTCGGAGCCGATCACCGAGATGGCCTTGAGTTTCTTGGAGCCCATGACCGCGCCGAACCCGCCCTGTCCGGCCACAGAGGTGGTGGCCGTCTGGATGGTAGCGATGCGCGATAGCCGCTCGCCCGCCAGCCCGATGGCCAGGGTTTTGACGCGCTTGCCGTGCATCGCCTCGGCCGCCTCTTGGGTTTCGATGGTGTCCAATCCCCACCATTCGTCGGCGGGCAGGATGCTGACCTCATCGTCACGGATGAGAATCTGTACGGGGGTTTCACTTGCCTCCGTGACCACCAGACCATCGTACCCCGCTTTTTTGAGCTCGTCGCCAAAGTACGCGCCGATGCTGGCACGCGAGAACCAGGTATAGGGGTAACATTGTGGGCTAAAAGCGCACACATTCGTGCGCCCCGAATAGGGCGAGCGCGTGCCGGTGAGCGCTCCCGGCATGATCATGAGCGGGTTGCGCGCGTCAAAGGCATCTACCGGTTCGGGATACTCGTCCCACAGCAATTTGGCCGCCAGACCGCGCGCGCCGATAAAAGCGGGCACCATCGGCGCGGTTTCTTGTGCCCAGATACGGCCGTTTGAGAGATCAACGCGCAGGATTCGATTGCGCCAACCGAACATAGGCGCAAAGCGTGGCAATTTGACGGTGATAGGTTTCATAGTATTGACGGTAACCTCCAAAGGTGCAAAGTTGTGAACTAGGAGTGGCTGTGGCCGTGTTCGTGGTCATGGCCGGTTTCATGTGTATGGGAATGAGCGGTTGGGTTCATCGGTTTGTCGGGCAGGGCCTCGCCGACCCAGACGCGCAACACGTTGGGCCATGGGAATTCTTTGGTGCCGAACCCATAGCCGACGCGCTGCACGCGCATAGGAGGCTGCGAGAAAGACGCCAGCGTGCTCAAAATCGCCGCGCCGGTAGGCGTGACCAGCTCGCTTTGCGCCTCGGAAGGCACGAGCGGCGCGTTGGCCGATGCGAGAATGGCCAATGTGGCAGGCGCCGGAAGGGGCAGCCAGCCGTGCTCTGTGCGAATGCGCCCGCCCCCTGTGGGGAGGGGGGAGCAGAATAACGCCTCGATTTCCAGTCGCCGGACGGCGCAACAGAAACCGACGATATCCACCAATGAGTCTACCGCGCCCAATTCGTGAAAATGCACTTGCTCTACATCGGTGCCATGCACGCCGGCCTCCGCTTTTGCCAAGCACATGAACACTTGCAAACTTGACTCGATGACTTGTTGGGGGAGGCTGCTTTCTTTCAGGATGTGAGAAATCGCATGGATATTTTGTGCCGGGCGATCGTGCCGATGATCAATGACGTCGAATTTGGTCCCTCTGATTCCCTGGCGTACTTGACGCACGGCGCTCAATTCGTAATCCGATAGCCCTAATCCGGACAGATCGTCCTGCAAATCCTTCAGCGACAGGCCGACGTCCAGGAGGGCGCCTAGGAGCATATCGCCGCTTGCGCCGGAAAAGCAATCAAAGTAGGCGATCCGTTTCGTCACATCCATGTCCTTTCCAGCCTCAAAAAAAGACCGCCCTAGCGGGCCGACATCCGTTGGGCGATCGTTGCCTTTTTGCTCGAACGTGCTTGATTATATCCTGCAACAGGCGCTGGTCAAATGCGACAAGAAATGCTTTGCAGGCCGCTTTGAGCAGCTATTCGTGGATGATGACCCAAGTGCCCGGGTTTTCGCTCGTTGCAAAGGCCGCTTTGCTTCCGGCCGGCACCACAGGCTCGGTCCATTCGTAGAGCCATTTGGCGTCCGATTTGCTGAGATTGATGCACCCATGGCTCATGGGCACGCCCCAGTTATTGTGCCAATAGGTGCCGTGGAGCGAATAGCCCTGGAAGAAATACATGACATAAGGTACGGCGGGAAGGTAATATCCCGGCCCCGTCATCGTTTGGGATTCATATTTGCGCTGGATGCGGAACTGGCCGGTGACGGTGGGCGTGCGGCTACGTCCGCTCGAGATGCGCGTCTTGAAAACGATAGTGGTGCCTTCGTAAGCGATGAGCATCTGTTCGCTGAGGTCAATCTCGATCCATTTGCCCTCGACCGGTTGCAAGAGATGCTCGACCGTTTCGCCGGATGCGAGGGCTGTTTCGGGATTATCAGCAGTTGCCGCCGCCAACGGGCTTGGGGATGGCATTGACGTTGGGATGGACGTTGGCGATGGGATAATCGTTGGGCTGGGCGTCCAAGTCTGGGTAAGCGTCTGGGAAGGGAGCGCAGACTGTGTGGCTTTGCCGAGGATCATGCGGCGCAGTTGCGCTGCCCGCGATTCGTTTCTTGCCAGAAAGATGATTAATCCCGAGCCCACGAGGATGAGGCCCAGCATCGTGAACATGGCAATGTTCTGCAGCAACAAGCGCTTGTCGCTGGCCCTGAATCGGCCTAACGTCGGCGTGGCACTATGCGACTCCTCCGCGAGCGGCGTGAAAGGCGTCGGCGTCCCGGTCGGTGGCGTTGGCTCATGGGGTTCTGGGGACATAATGATGGTTTGGGACTCCTGCATGGTTGATGCGTCATCTGCCCGAGGTGATACGCTAGAGGTCACGGCAATACTATCTGAGACTGCCGGCCCCGAGTCGGGGATGATCGATGTGGGCGATTCTGGTCTGGCGTCCGGAGGCGTTGGCTGTTCAAGCTCGGCTGTATGCCCATGAGATGCCGAGTTGCCGGCAAGCCCTACAATGTGCGTCGCCACTTGGTTGGAGGAGGTAGTACGGGGCTGAGTGCCCCACACCGGAATGGGCGTGTTCACTTCCCAAGGCGGCACAAACAACGACGCGCCATCTTCATCTGCGCTTGGTTCGAGCTTTATCTCTTCCGGTTCCTCTGCGGCCTTGGGGGGGGATGGCTCTTGGGGCTGAGGTTGTCTAGGGACAGGTGTAGGGCTTACCGGTGCTTTGTGGGCCTGCAGCGTGGGCCAACTGTCCAGCGCTGCCAAAAGCTCCCGCGCCGGTTGAAGGTCGGGATTTGTGGCTAAAAGGCGTTCACAGATCGCGCGGGAAAGGCTGCGGTCTTCGCTCAACTGGGCTAACCCTAGCCAGGCCTGTTCGTTGTCTTTGTCGAGGGTCAAGGCTGCTTCGAAATATCGTCGTGCGCGCTCGCGCTTGCCTTGCTGCAAAGCGGCTTGTCCCCGGTCAAGCAACATGCGCAACTGCGCCCCGGCGCCAAGATTGTCTTGACCGCTTGCCGTATCCCGCTCGGAATCGCTGTCTGGCATCGTAATCTCGGTAAGAAACAATGGGATGGGTGTCTCTGGTGTGCCCTAAACCCCATTATAACATGCTATATGGGCACAAGCAAACGGAGACTAACCGGAGTTGTTCGTTTATATACTGAGTATATTAAGATGTCTGGGCGAATGTGTAAAGGAAACGGCGGCGATAGGTCTATTTCGCCTTAGCCACTTGGTCGGGGTGCCTCCGGGCCGGCGTGCAGCCACAGGTTGATGCATGGGTCCTGCGCGTCGGAAATGAGGTGATGGTTTTCGCCCGGCTCGACGATAAAGACATCTCCCGTGACCATCGGGTGCATCTCTCCGTTCAATTCCATCACGGCTTTGCCCTGGAGAATGATAAAGACCTCGTGATCATCTGGGTGGATGTGTATGTCCGTGCCGCCGGGCCCATCGTGCGTGTGGGTGCGGACATTAGGGGCTTTGTACGACAGGGCGCCTTTGCAGAGATATTTGCCGGGTATGAGGCCATCTAAGAAGTGTCCTTCGCGCACATCGGGAAGCTGGCTAAGCCGTAGCTTGATCATGGTGTTATCCCCTCCGGTATTCGACTTTAATTCATTATAGCTCCATGAAGACGACTCGCAAGTGCTCGCGTTCGTTCCAGAGCTCGTCCTTCAGCGCCAGCCTATATTGCGAACACGCCGCAGAGGGCCAAAGTTATCCACAGGAAGGATGGCAATGCGCTGGGCCGCACGCTGTCCAATCCGCGCGACAAAACCCGTTGTGCCCGCCTCGCAACGCCAAATAAAGAACTAATAAAAATTAAAAAAGCATAAAAACACGTCTACATGTAGCCGGGGTATCCTGCTGCGCTTGTCTCTCCTCATCCCGCCTGCCAAGTTATCCACAGAGTTATCCACAGGCCGAAAAAACGATGACGCCCAGGACGCGAAAGGTGACATAGCTACGCCGAAAACGGTGACATCCAGGGCAGGAAAAGGTGACAATCATGTCACCCGAACCATTATAGAACCATCATGAACCATCAAGAACCAATATATACCCCCGCTTCCTTTTTTTCGGGGATGGGGATCGAGGATCGGACGGGCACGCCGGGGTGGCGTGGCGATGGTTGCGGCGGCCCATAGCAAGCGGAGCGATCAGACCGGCCCGCCAAGCCAGGAGATAAAGGGGGGTGGCCCCTTCATTGCGCAGGGCATGGGGGATACCCGGCGGGATGACCACTAAGGTGCGGCAATCATTCAGGACTTTCTCCTGCAGCCCCTTTCCCGGCGGCAGCC
>FWPV01013917.1_pt1 | contig 11969 bp, 5 predicted proteins | sample 2228371 | NCBI WGS metagenome assembly FWPV01 (sample SAMEA103939776, study PRJEB20133) | metagenome | reverse complement strand
ATTTTATCTTTTTTGGCAATGGCATTGCCAAAAGTCTTTAGCTTAATAGCTCCTTAAGCCAACTATTCTCCCGCCTTTTGCAGGCAGGCTTTTTACTGTGAGTATGCCATTATAGTAATCAAGTTGGGGCTCTATCTTAACCCTCTCTTTCCTATCTAGTTGCTCTACTCCGAAAAGCTCTGCTCTAACAAAAGTCTGCCACTTCTTGAATGTTATTCCTACCGCCTTCAGATCAAGATTTATCTTCTCTGCCTGAATGCCCTTCTCAGAATTGTTCTGCACAAACATAACTACCCTGTCCGGCAACTGCCACATCAGTATCTCTATATTCTCGTTCGTGCAGGAGACTGTTTTGAGTTTGTTGTGCTCTATCACTTTTGTCTCCTTGCGGAACATACCGTAATCCATAAGTTCTTTGCTCAATTCCGCTGGCGCCCACTGCGGAATTCTGGCAGAAAGCTGTTTCACAACACTTTCATCCATAACACCAACTCCAACCAACCTGCCACGATGATGCGGAAGCTGGTTTATGGTTACAATGCCGCCCTTCTCGTTAAACACAATCGGCTCATTACTGCACCCGGCATTGTAAATATCACTGGCAAACAGTTTCTTGCCAGATAATCCCAATTTCTTTAAATCAAGTTTCAGCTTGATATCCTTTTTCTCTTTGTATCCGTAGTTGAAAACTTCAAACATTATACGTTCTTCTGACGGAATATTCCAAACAGAAACCAATATCTTATCATCGCCGCTATTAACCACATCGTTCCTCCAATATGGGATATACTCCACATTAACAGCGTTCATCCCCCAGCGCAGCGCATTCGCCGGCATACGTGTCGGGCCGGGCTCAACATAAGGATTGATCCACGAATCGTGCAGCCACACATATTCGCCCTGTTGTGTCTTCACCAGCACTCTCTTTGCTCTATTCGTTGTGTCTATGTTGCCCATCCAGCATATTCCAAGTCCCCAACTATGCGGGACTGACATGGCCCTCATCCTCTCTTTCGGGTAATAGTCAACCCAATCGTTATCACTTATATCCACATTCCAGTTCCGCTCGCCATCCAACACCGCATCCAGCCACGGCATAGCAACTGTAACATAAGCATGCGTGGAATGCGCCCCATTACATCCCGGCAACAAGCCATTATCGTATGCTGCTGCGTGCAATCTCTGGAAAAATCGTCTGATATTGAACCCGTTGTATCCCTTCTGTATTCTGCCATCCGGCAACTCGTATGCAAGCCCGCCAAGAAGGTTATTATGTAGAATAGGGAATGTTATGTCCCAATATGTGGAACACACGCCACCTTCCCTAAATGCCCTGTCAAATAAGTATATACAATAATCTATAAACGATTCGTTCCATGTTTCAGAACCAGCATACCACTCATCTTTGAAGTATTTATACAGGTCTAACTCCAGACTCTTCTCGCCATATCCGTGCAGTGTAAACGACATATGTCCCCAAAATATCCCGTTGCGTGCAGCGTATGGTTCAAATGGAACAAGTCTTTTAACTCTGCCTTCTGCGCTTTCATATCCTAACGCACTGTTAGTCCTCTGCTCAGCCCACAAAGCAGACCATTCCTCTGGATACCGGCTTTCTGGGTGTATCCAGTTCTTCTGACCTGAGCCTTCTTTCACTTTCTTGCCAGTCTTGCTATCCATCCTTACTCCTCTAAATGGCTGGAAGAAAGTTCCATCTTCTGTGGCTGCCCAGTTGCGCCAGCCCTGCAATAGCGGCTTAAATGGCGTGGCATTCCACCCAAAAGCAAATGTATGCGCTTTGTTTATCTCGACGGATTTTCCTATTATGTTGTTTCTGAACACCAGCACATCTGATTTGCTGCCATAGCTATTACCAGCAACTCTTTCAACGCTGTGCGCTGGAATGTCGTTCTCCGGGAACCAGCCCCTGTCGTTATCCCCCCACCACAAAAATCCTCGCCTCTCGTTGCCCAGCCACACTGTAGGATAAAATGATCCCACCAACAATCCACTGCCGGGCCTGCCAGTAACCAAAGTTGACCATAGCTTTCCTCTTTTCTTCTTTGGCAGAACCGTTGCTGTGTGGCTTGAAAAGTTGTTTCCTGGACCTATGCACAGCAAGCACTCCGCTTCCTCATCTGCCAGTGGAAATTCTACCCGCAACGAATCAACTTTAACTGCCTCTTTGCCTTTAGGCTTGTATGTTATCTCTGTGTACACAAGCCCATCCTGCTCCATCCACCCAGTGGCTGTAAACTCTAATCCAGCGCCTTCCGCTTTGCCTTCAAATCTTATCCGCCAATCTTTTTCTTCTGTGATCTTTGGCGCTCCAAGCTCTATTGATTGCTCCTTGCCGTCAACAACAACTACTATTCTGGCAGGCGATGCAATCAATGCGTTGGATTGTGAGACAAGCGAATATGGCAACCCTAAACTGTTTAATGTGTATTCACGACCCCAGCATTCATAAGTCGCCCCCTTGCCCTTCTGACGCTTAATTGCAGTAAATGGCGGCAACACACGCTCAACACTGCCTATGTCTTTCCTGTCCCACCAGTGCCCAAATTCTTTAGCTTCATCCTTCTTCTCAAAATAGTTCGTCATCGGTCCCAGCAGTCTGCCATCGGCAAGCTTCATCACTCCAACCACTGTGCATCTACCCGGCGGTACTGATGGCAACGATATTATCTCTCTGAAAAACCACTCTGCTATGTTCGTTACTGTGTTCTCGGCAAGCTTATCACCTTTCTCCGAACTTACTACATAATGCATACTGACCGGCACATCGTTTGTCGCAAGATAGTAGGTGTCACCAGCAATCTGCAATAAGCCACGTACTGGATTAAAGTTGGCAGAAAATGGGAACTTTGTCGGATCACGTGGGGGCACAGGATCCAGCATCCCTGCCATATGCCCTCTTTCAAATAAAGTGGCATATTTAAGCAACACCTTATCACCAGCGCTTGCTGCAACTTTTAATATACCGTTCGTTAGATCTTGCGGCAATTCCTTAACTAAATCTATCTGCGCTACATCATTTGCGGGAACATTGATAGTTACATTTGTGGATAGACTCTCGCCTATGTTAACAGCAACATCTATCTTCTCGGACTTCCTTGCCTGATTGATGATTTTCAAATTCATCGCCACACGAATGGTAACGGCTATATTGTTAAGATCATCCATCGTAAATTTGACTGCAGGCATGTTGTCGGTTAATATCGCCTTCACATAACCCTGACATTCAGATTCAAAATACGACCCTATGCTCGGAATACGGGCCTGCATAAATGAGGGCGATCCGAAATGGTTTATCCCCAACATCATTCGCCACTCGTCCCCTGCCTGATGCTTGCCCTTCAAATTGAAATCTTCTGGAACGGAACTCATCTCAAGCTCCCACCACGCTCCGCCATTAGGAGCACTGCCCGGCTCAGTAATGCGTGCTGCCACTTTGAATTCAGGTCCCCAGTTCTTTAGCTGCTGCCCCAGCTCAAGACGAGTCATATCGCCTTTAAATCCTAAATTATTCAAAAACAACTTGTATGCCGCTCCAGCACAGTCAAACACAAGATTTTTCCCTTTCGGCTTGAAAATAAGCTCTAGCCCGTCATCAAACACGAATGCCATCCCTTCAGAACGCCCATTCCATGTGTTGGGTTTGTAGCCCGGCCTTAAGTAAACTCTGCATGCAAAATAAAAATGGTCTGGATCCCATGCAAAATAAAATGTCGTAGGTCTGGGAAGAAGCAGCATATCTATCCAAACACCTGTACCGGAAAGCGCAGATGCCTCCCGCCACTCTTCTTCCCCTATTATCCCATCTATCACTGGCGGTTTGCTCATTCTGGGGACAAGCACTTCAGGAACATCTTCCGGCTTAAACTGTGCAGCCTGTCCAGCATTCGAGTTAAACGAGCACAACATTGCAAACAGCATTCCCACAAACAAGGTTTTAATAAGTCTACTCATATCGCCTATCCTTTCTATAAAATATTAGTTCTTTGCCTTTTTACCTATATAAGCGCAACAAAATTAAATTTAGTACATAAAAAATAATTTTTCAATAAAATATTAAAAATATTTAAAACATACTTGTATATACAAGTTAAATTATTATTTTTACCACAAAAATTGACATTATGGCTATCCCTGTTTTAATGCCAAAACAAGGCCAGTCGGTTGAATGCTGTATCCTTACATCATGGCACAAGAAAAAAGGTGATATGGTAAGAAAGGGAGAAATACTGTTCTCCTATGAAACCGACAAGGCTTCTTTTGATGCCGAAGCCGAAGCTGACGGCGTGCTATTGGATATATTCTTCAATGAAGGTGACGAAATTCCTGTGTTAACCAACGTCGCTGTTATCGGTCAGCCCGGTGATTCTGTCAAAGAATTTATTCCGGGTAAAATGTCGTTCGTATCCTCGCCCGAGGATAAGCAATCAAATGAAAAAGATGTTAAATTGACTTCTGAATCAATATCCTCAGATGCTCAGCAATCAGAAAATATTTTCAGCAGAGATTCAGGTATTTCCCCTCGTGCACAAAGGCTTGCTGATAAGAAAGGAGTGAACCTTGCTGCAATTAAAGGCAGTGGTCCTGAAGGAAGGATTATTGAAAGGGATATTCATCAATATCTGACCATGCATCCGCGCATAACCCCTCTGGCGCAAAAGATATCTGCAAATGAGGGACTTTTACCTTCTGCATCAGGAACGGGCCTGGCAGGGCGGATTACATCAAACGATCTTGTTACAGCATCAGAAGATTCTAATGATGTGCCACTAAGTAACATCCGAAAGATTACGGCCAAAGCAATGTATGCTTCGCTGCATAATTCTGCCCAGCTTACACACCACATGAGCGCTGAAGTAAGCCGTTTGCTTACGATAAGAAAAAAGGTAAAAACCATGTATGAGAGCGGCTATCCGCATAATATCACACTGAATGATATGATTTGTTTTGCTGTCATCCGTGCACTGCAAAAACATCCTCAGCTAAATGCACATTTTATGGGTGAAAGCATCCGGTATTTTTCCAATGTTCATTTAGGCATCGCTGTCGATACTGATCGCGGGCTCATGGTGCCTTCAATACGCAATGCATCTTCACTTACGCTAATCGAACTGTCAGATTCCTTAAAAAAAGTAACAGCGCAATGCCGCAGCGGTAGCATCAATCCCGATCTGTTAAGCGCTGAAAGCGCTTCTTTTACCGTTTCAAATCTGGGTAACTACGGAGTTGAAATGTTTACTCCTGTGATTAACCTTCCTCAGGTAGCCATTCTTGGTGTAAACACTGTATTATATCGGCCCCGAATGCGCAATGATAATGTGCTTGAAGTGGCTCCTTATATAGGTCTTTCACTAACCTATGACCATCGGGCCGTTGACGGAGGCCCTGCAACAAAATTCCTTGCTGAAATATGCAAAGAAATTGAATGTTTTGACGAAACACAAATATCCTGAAATTATTGATTAAAACCATCGAAAGTATAAAATGCTTATACCATGTATGATATCGGAATTATAGGAGGCGGTCCTGCCGGATATGTAGCGGCCGAAAAAGCCAGCAAAAACGAACTTTCTGTTGTTCTTTTTGAATCAAAAAATCTGGGTGGAGTATGCCTTAACGAAGGCTGCATACCAACAAAAACAATTCTGTTCTCGGCTAAAATCCTTGATTATGCAAAAAACGCAGAAAAATACGGCATAAAAAACACACATGTTATGCCCGACTTTAAAGCAATGATAACACGTAAAGATTTGATAGTCCATAAATTACGTAATGCGGTAGAATTAAAAATGAAGAATCATCAAATTCATGTTATCAGATCAAAAGCAGAAATAATAGACAATAAAAAAGGAATAATAACCATCAGTGCCGGAAATGATCGTTATGAATGCAGAAATCTGATTATTTGCACAGGTTCTGAAGCTTCAGTACCTCCAATCAAAGGACTGGATAAACGCCCTTACCTTACTAATCGTGAAATTCTTAGCCTGAACGATATTCCAAATTCAATGGCAATTATTGGCGGAGGTGTGGTTGGAGTTGAATTTGCCAGTATTTTCAATTCACTCGGAACTAAGGTCAGTATTATTGAAATGACTGATGAAATATTGCCTGGTATTGAAAAAGAAATAAGTCAACTATTACGGAAAGAATTATCGGGCAGGGGTATTGATATTCATTTAAAAGCGCAGGTTACTGAAGTTAAAGAAGAAAGCATTATTGTTACAAAAGACCAAAAGGAAATTGAATTAAATGCTGACGAAATACTTGTTAGCACCGGACGCAGGCCTGTTATTAAAGGCATTGGTATTGAAAATATCGGGGTTGAATTATCCGACGGGCATATCAAAATTGACGAACACTGCCGCACAAATATTCCCAATGTTTACGCAGCAGGTGATGTTACAGGTTATTCAATGCTGGCACATACAGCCAGCCGTGAAGGTGAAGTAGCAGTAAGTCATATTATAGGCAAACCCGAACGAATGCGTTATCATGCAATACCGGCTGTTGTATATACAAATCCCGAAATAGCTGTTGCCGGCCTGTCGGAAAATGAAGCCATGGAAAAGGGCATTGATATAATAGTACATAAATTACCGATGACTTATTCGGGTAGGTTTGTAGCAGAAAACGACTCTTTTCAGGGAATGTGCAAAATTATTGCAGGGAAAAAGTATAACGAAATTTTAGGTGTTCATATCATTGGTAATCCGGCATCGGAGCTTATTTTTGGCGCTTCAATGGCCATTGAGGCCCAGCTTACAGTAAGCGAACTGAAAGAAATCATTTTCTATTCATACGATTTACACTATTCACATTCTTATTATCCTTTTATCAGTTATGATTATATCAACTTTAATGTAATGATATTCTAATGCCAATGAATAGAATCTATAATAAATAATTAATTATCAACAATATGCCAAAAAGTCTTTTTATTGATCCGATCGAAGTCAGAAAACCTGGTTTTATTACTTTCATTCCTATACCTATAAACCAGTATAATAAGTCAATTGATGAGGAAAAATGTAATTATTCAACAGAAGATTTTTTAAGGATATTATATGACATGGTATTAATCAGGGAATTTGAAACCATGTTAAACCTGATTAAAACCACAGGTGAATATAACGGAATTAAATATAATCACCCGGGACCGGCTCATTTGTCAATCGGTCAGGAGTCGGCTGCCGTTGGTATGGCATATACGCTGACTGTGGATGACTTTATCTTTGGCTCACATCGAAGTCATGGCGAGATACTGGCAAAAGGGTTAAGTGCTATTCATCATCTTAATGACACAGATCTGGAAGCTATCATGAATTCATATTTTGGCGGCAGGATAGCAAAAATAGTATCAAAGGGTTTCTATGGAAATGTAAAATCACTTGCCGTAAGATTTCTTGTATATGGAACACTAGCTGAAATTTTTGCCAAAGACACGGGGTTTAACAGGGGCCTGGGTGGAAGCATGCACGCTTTTTTTACACCTTTCGGCGTATATCCAAATAATGCCATTGTTGGCGGTAGTGGCGATATTGCGGTTGGTGCAGCATTATTTAAAAAAGTTAACCGAAAAAAGGGAATTGTTGTGGCCAATATTGGCGATGCCAGCATGGCTTGCGGTCCTGTGTGGGAAGGCATATCATTTGCCACCATGGATCAGTTTGAAAAATTGTGGGAAGGAGATATGAAAGGGGGATTGCCGCTCATAATTAACATAATGAATAATCAGTATGGTATGGGTGGTCAGACCTGCGGTGAAACAATGGGGTATGGCATGGCTGCACGCATCGGGGCAGGCGTTAACCCTTATCAGATGCATGCCGAGCGTGTGGATGGCTATAATCCGCTTGCCGTTATTGATGCATACAGACGTAAGCGCTTAATAATTGAACAAAAGCAGGGACCGGTATTACTCGAAGTTACTACCTACCGGTTTTGCGGGCATTCACCTTCTGATGCCTCTTCATATAGGTCAAAAGAGGAAATAGAAGCATGGCAGCAACAGGACTGTATTGCCACATTCGGAGCCGGCCTTATAAAAGCCGGTGTAGCAAAACAAAAAGACATTGATGATGTTTGGACAAATGTCAGAAATATTATTTTTGAAATGCTTAAGATGGTTGCCGATGACAACATTTCACCACGGATGGACCTTAATCATAACCCTGAATTAATCGGTGAGATGATGTTTTCTGATCAATCAATAGCCGCCATGGAGGATGGTAAACCGGAAGTAAAACATCCGTTATATGAAAATCCCAGAGTGCAGCAATTAGCAAAAAAAGAACGTTATGCTTATGATAAAGAGGGCAAACCTCACGGAAAAATGAAATTGTTTCAGCTACGTGATGGTATTTTTGAAGCAGTAATCGACCGCTTTTATAAAGACCCTACTCTTATAGCTTATGGTGAAGAAAACCGCGACTGGGGAGGAGCTTTTGCTGTATACAGAGGCCTTACCGAAGCATTGCCCTATAACAGGTTATTTAATACGCCTATATCCGAAGGAGCTATTGTTGGCACTGCCATTGGATATGCAATGTGCGGTGGAAGGGTAATACCTGAAATTATGTATTGCGACTTTCTCGGCCGTAGCGGCGACGAAGTGTTTAACCAGCTGCCCAAATGGCAGGCTATGAGTGGAAATCTGCTAAAAATGCCCGTTGTCCTCAGGGTATCTATTGGTTCTAAATACGGCGCACAGCATTCACAGGACTGGTCATCACTTGTAGCACATATTCCCGGCCTTAAAGTGGTATTCCCTGCTACTCCCTACGACGCAAAAGGCCTTATGAATGCAGCATTAAACGGTACCGATCCTGTAATATACTTTGAAAGCCAGCGGATATATGATATAGGCGAACAATTTCACGAAGGAGGTGTACCTGAAGGATATTACGAGATTCCATTGGGTGAACCTGATATAAAAATAAAAGGAAATGATATTACTATACTTACCATAGGCGCAACACTTTATCCGGCACTTGAAGCAACCTATATACTCAATGAAAAATATGGTCTATCTGCTGAAATTATTGATGCACGATCATTGGTTCCGTTTAATTATGAACCTGTTATTGAATCAGTAAAAAAGACAGGTAAAATAATCCTTGCCAGTGATGCATGCGAGCGCGGTTCATTCCTGAAAGAAATGGCACAGAATATTACTGAACTGGCCTTTGATTATCTTGATGCTCCACCTGTTGTTATCGGGTCAAGAAACTGGATTACTCCCGCTTACGAACTTGAAAAATGGTTTTTCCCCCAGCCTGAATGGATAATTGATGCAATTCATGAAAAAATAATACCTCTCGAAGGGCACAAACCCGTTAATAATTTTACTAACTTAGAAAAAATAAGAAGGGCAAAACGGGGCATCTGAAAACTGAAAATTAAAGTCAAAAGAAAAAAAAGAAACATGCCATGACCAATTACCTTTAACAAACACGATTATGATCATTGGGCGAGTTCCTTCTGACCTATTAAAAAATAGAAAACAAACAGATGAATTATCATGAGGACAAGAGCTGTAAGATTATATGGGAAAAAAGATCTAAGGCTTGAAGAGTTTGAACTTCCTCCCATAAAAGATAATGAAATACTGGCAAAGGTTATTTGTGATTCGCTTTGCATGTCGTCATATAAAGCTGCTGTCCAGGGAACTGACCATAAAAGGATACCAGCTGATGTGGCCGTTAATCCGGTTATCATCGGGCATGAATTTGCAGGTGAACTGGTGCAGGTTGGCAAAAAATGGTCTGATCGTTTTCAGGCAGGACAAAAATTTTCAATTCAGCCGGCCATTAATTATGAAAATGGTCCTGTCGGGCTGCTTAGCGCACCGGGTTATTCATACAAATATATCGGAGGCAATGCTACTTATGTTATCATACCTGATGAAGTGATGGAACAAAATTGTTTATTGCCATATACAGGTGAAGGGTTTTACCCTGCCTCACTGGCAGAGCCTTTATCATGCGTAATTGGTGCAATGCATGCCAACTACCATACTACACCCGGATCATACAAACATAATATGGAAATAGTGAACGGAGGCAATATGGCTTTGCTTGCTGCTGCAGGACCTATGGGCCTGGCTGCAATAAATTATGTGATCCATCGTAAAGCCGTTTGCCCATCATTACTTATTGTAACAGACATTGACGAAGCCAGGATTAAAAGAGCGGAAAAGCTCTTCCCACAAGCTATGGCAGCAGAAAATGGTATTACATTGAAATATGTTAATACTGCAGAAATTGAAAATCCGGTGGAATACATTCTCGGTTTTACTCATGGAAAAGGTTATAATGACGTCTTTGTCTTTGCACCTGTACCGGCAGTTATTGAGCAGGCCGATCAATTACTTGCCCGCGACGGGTGCCTGAATTTTTTTGCAGGGCCTTCGGATCCTGATTTCAAGGCCAGACTTAATTTTTACAGACTGCACTATGAGTCAACTCATGTTGTTGGCACTTCAGGCGGAAATAATGACGATATGCGCGAGGCCTTATTATACCTCTCTGAAGGACTTGATCCGGCCGGACTTATTACACATATTGGCGGTATTAATGCCGTTGCTGACGCTACACTACATCTACCTGAAATACCGGGCGGAAAAAAACTTATGTATATGCACTTAAATATGGCACTGACGGCAATTGATGACTTTAAGGAAAAAGGGGAAACAGATCCATTCTTCAGAGATTTGCATGCTATTTGTGAAAATAATAACGGTTTGTGGTCAATTGAGGCAGAAAAATATCTACTGAAAAACGCAGGCCGGTAATCGCTGCCTAAACCATGTTCCGCTCAGGCACTAAAATGTATAACAGTTTTATTCTTTCTTCACCATCTCTTCAGGAAAATTCACCAGATACAACTTTTCTGTTGCCCTTGTAAACGCTGTATATAACCATCGTAAAAACTCGATATCTGTTTTTTCGGCATTAAAATAACCAATATCTACAAAGACATTTTTCCATTGTCCTCCCTGAGCCTTGTGACAAGTTACCGCATAGGCAAATTTTACCTGAAGGGCGTTAAAGTATGCATTGGCTTTAACCTTTTCATACTGTCTTTTTGAAGGAATAATATCTTTATAATCTTCCATAATGGCATAAAAAAGCCGCCGGTTATCTTCATTGTCAAGCGCAGGTGCATTCACAGCGAGCGTATCAAGCATTATTTTCGTTTCAATTTTAATGTCATAATCAACCAATTCAAGCAATACATCAGCAAAGCGAAAACCGTATATTTCCTCATTTTTTCTTATTTTAAGCACTTTTGCAATATCTCCGTTGGCAATGAAATTAATCTTTTCTGCTTCATTAAGCCAATAATAGTTGTTTTTTACAATCATCAGCAGGTCGCCTGATGATATTTCGTCCTCCCGCCAGAGAATATGCTTTCTGATTGCATCGTTATATTTGTTGGCTGTTTTATTCGACCTGCATATAATAATTGTATTTTCAATACCGGCCATGTCATAAGCCATACTTATGGCATCCTGAAGCTCGCCCCCTGAGATAACTTTTATATCGGGAAACTGACGAAGAATGATTTCCGGAACCTTCAGAATATTTCTGGCAATGTTTTTTCTTATTAATGTAGCGTTAATCAGTATCCCGGAGTTTTCTGACTGGCGCATAACATCAACAAGTTCATATTCAACAACTTCATGAAAATATTGCTGCATCATTGCTTTATCAAGAGCAGGACTGATGTTTGTGCCGACAGGAGGTAGCTGAGCGATATCACCTATTAAAACCAGATTACAGTTTTTATCATTTTTTACATACGCTACAAGATCATCAAGCAGGTAGCCTGAGCCAAACACTGCATGGTTACTTTTATGGTTTGAAATCATTGAAGCTTCATCAACAAGGAAAATGGTGTCAGAATGCAGGTTTCTGTCGAGAACAAACATACCGAAAGTATCTTTA
>FWPV01013916.1_pt1 | contig 11970 bp, 13 predicted proteins | sample 2228371 | NCBI WGS metagenome assembly FWPV01 (sample SAMEA103939776, study PRJEB20133) | metagenome | reverse complement strand
GGGGTGCCGAAGCGGCCCAAAGGTATTTGGGCCATCATTTCGCCCCGGACTTTCTCCGGCAGGGCGGCGGTCATGTCCGTTTCGATGAATCCTGGCGCCACCGCGTTGACGGTGATCTGGCGGGAGGCCAGTTCCCGGGCCGCCGCCTTGGTCAGGCCCACCAGGCCGGCTTTCGAGGCGGCGTAATTGGCCTGCCCCGGATTGCCCATATAGGCCACCACCGAGGAGATATTGATGATCCGGCCATGGCGTTGTTTCATCATCGGCCGGCAGACCGCTTTGAGGCAGTTAAAGGCCCCGGTCAGATTCACTGCCAGGACCTTGTCCCAATCCTCAGCTTTCATCCTGGCAATGAGATTATCCCGAGCGATGCCGGCGTTGTTCACTAAGACGTCCAGGCGGCCACAGTCTTTGACGATGGCCTCCACGGCCCGGTTGACGGCGTCGAAATCCGCCACATCAAAGGGCAACACCGCTGCCTCTGCGCCCCGTGCCACCGCCAACTCACAGGTCTGGGCCGCCAGCTCCAGGTTGGCCACATCATTGACGTAGATTTTGGTGCGCGGTTGGGCCAAGGCCTCAACACAAGCCCGGCCGATGCCGCGGGAGGCGCCGGTTACCAGGATTATCCGGCTGTCGTCACTCATGCCGTCTCCTTACCGCTCCGCTTTAATCTGTTGGATGAGCGCCGGCAGAATCTCAAACACATCCCCCACCAAGCCGATGTCAGCAATCTGAAAAATGGGAGCCTGGGGGTCGCGGTTGATGGCCACGATCAGGTCAGAGGATTGCATGCCGACGATATGTTGGGCCGCGCCGGAGATGCCGCAGGCAATGTATACCTTGGGGGCCACCGTCTTGCCGGTCTGGCCGATCTGGTGGGGATAGGAGATCCAGCCGGCATCCACGGCGGCCCGGGTGGCGCCCACAGCTCCGCCCAACAGGCCGGCCAACTCCTCCAACAGCCGGAAATGTTTGGCTTCCTGGAGACCACGGCCGCCGGCCACGATGACCTCGGCCTCGCCCAAGGGAATGCTCTCCGTCATCTCAGAGATGGTCTGGATAAAGCGGCAACGCCAGGGCTGCTCCAGTTCCGGCAATGAGACTGTGATGACCTCACCCTGGCGGCCGGGATCAGGTGCCATGGACTTCATGACCCTGGGCCGGACGGTGGCCATTTGGGGAAAGGAGTGGGGAGTCAGGATGGTGGCCATGATATTGCCCCCGAAGGCGGGGCGGGTCTGGAGGAGGAGCTGATTGTGGGGGTCAATGGCAAAGGACGTGCAGTCTGCGGTCAAGCCGGTGTCCAGGACCGCCGCCACCCGGGGAAAGAAGGCCCGGCCCATATAGGTGGCTCCGGCCAGGATGATTTCCGGTTGGTAGCGCCGGGCCAGGGCGGTTAGGGCGGCGGCGTACGGTTCTTCCAGAAATTCCGCCAACACGGGGTGATCCACGACGTAAACCCGGTCTGCGCCGCCGGCTATAAGGGGGGCCGGCAGCTCCGCCACCCCGTGGCCGAATACCACCGCGGCTACCGGCACCTGCAACGTCTCGGCCAACCGGCGGGCTTCCCCCAGGAGCTCCAAGGCCACCGGCGACAACCGTCCATGGCGCTGTTCGGCAAAAATCCATACCCCGCCTGCAGGCCTCGACACCGGGGCGCGGACGCCTTCTTCCGGCGGCAGGCTTAATGCTGCCGGTTCACAGACCTCGATGCAGGCGCCGCAGAGGGTGCAGGCATCATGTACCACCGCCTTGCCCTGGACCAGGGATAGGGCCTCGAAGGGGCAGACCGCCAGGCACTCCCCGCAGCCGGTGCATTTTTCTTGGTCAATCTGTATGGTCATGCAGGTGCGTTCTATCTGCTCGTCAGGGAACGTTCAGGTTTGCCGGCATTGGCGGCCGGATAAGCTCATGGGGCCGGCGGCTCATACGCCTTGCCCGGCGTCAGGCGCCGCGGCGCTGCCGCAACCGGGTCCACAAAGCCGCGGCCATTTCTTCCGGGGTGCCCTCCAACAGCTGCCGCTGCCCCCGGGGGGGCGGGGGGAAGACGCTCACCACCCGGGTGAAAGACCCTTGGAAGCCCACTTGGGTCGGCGTCAGCCCCACGTCAGCCAGGCCCCACACCGGTATGGGGGCCGATTTGGCCCGCAGTTTGGCTTTAAACGAGGGCAACCGGGGGGTATTGATCTCTTTGACCACGGTGATCAGGGCGGGCAGGGTCACTTCCACCTGGTCATAACCGTGGTCCAGCAGCCGCTCCACCACCAGCCGCTGGGAATCGACGAACGTCAGTTTGCGGGCCCAGGCGACGTGGGGGATGTCCAGGAAGGCCGCCAGTTCCGGGCCGACTTGGGCCGTATCGCCATCGATGGCCTGTTTGCCGCAAAAGATCAGCTGAGCGCCCCCCAAACGCCGGATGGCCGCGGCCAAGGTGTAAGCCGTGGCCCAAGTATCCGCCCCGGCAAAGGCACGATCTGACAGCAGCAGCGCCTGGTCAGCCCCGTAGGTCAGGGCCTCCCGTAGGGCGCTCTCAGCCTGGGGGGGGCCCATGGAGAGAACCACCACCTCCCCACCCTGCTGTTCCCGGACCCGCAGACCCTCCTCCAGGGCATAGAGATCAAAGGGGTTGATGATGCTCTGCACCCCTTCCCGTTGGAGATTGTGGGTCACCGGATCCAGGCGGACATTCTGACTTTCCGGGACCTGTTTTAGGCAGACGATGATTTTCATGGCGCCAGTCTTGGGGCGGTCAAAACCCCGGCAGGGGGCTGTGCCCTGGCAGGGTGTTGCAAAAGGGTTCCCAGGGGAGAGGGCCAGGGGGCATAGCCCCTTCCCCTCCCTGGCATAAACCGGCCGGGAAGAGACCTGGTTCAGGAACGCTTCTTGCTGTATTCCTTATTCAGGGCCTGGCCGATGATGTTGCGCAGGATCTGGTTGGTGCCCTCAAAAATCTGAAAGATCTTGGCATCCCGCATCATTTTTTCCACCGGATATTCCCGCATGTATCCATGGCCGCCCAAGATCTGGACCGCGTCCGTGGTCACCCGCATGGCCGTGTCCGTGGCCATGACCTTGGCCATGGCCGCCTCCTTGGCGAAATCTTTGGGATGTTGATCAATGAAGCGGGCTACGGCATAGATCAAGGCCCGGGCTGCCTCTGTCTGGATGGCCATATCGGCCAGGATGTGCTGCACGGCCTGGAAGCTGATGATGGGATGCCCGAACTGCTGACGTTGCCGGGCAAACGCCACGGCTTCATCCAACGCTCCCTGGGCCAAACCCACCGCCAGGGCACCGATGCCGGGACGGGCATAATCCAGGGTTCTCAGGGCGATGATGAACCCCATGCCCTCTTTGCCGATCAACCGATCCGCGGGGATGCGGCAGTTCTGCAGAGAGATCTCCCGGGTGGCCGAGGCCCGGATGCCCATCTTGCGCTCTTTCTGGCCGAAGGAGATTCCCGGATCATCCGCCTGCACCACGAAGGCGCTGGCTCCCCGGGCCCCCTTGGACCGATCCGTGAGGGCGATGATGGTATAAATCCCGGCCTCACCGGCGTTGGTGATCCACTGCTTGGTGCCGTTGAGGACGTAGTAGTCCCCCTCCCGGACAGCCGTCGTCTGGATGGCCCCCGCATCGCTGCCGGCCTGGGATTCGGTCAAGGCAAACGCGGCCAGCTGTTCGCCCCGCACCAGGATGGGCAGATAACGCTGCTTCAGCTCCTCTGAGCCGAAAAGCACCAAGGGGTAGGCGCCCAAGAAGGTGGCGGCATACGTTGTGCCCACGCCCACACAGGCGGAGCCCAAGGCCTCCAGGACCAGGCAACTTTCCAGGCAGCCCAGTCCTAAGCCGCCGTATTCCTCTGGAATGATGATGCCGAAGAGATCGGCCTGGGCCATCTCCTGCATCAGTTCCCGGGGAAAGATCTCGTGTTCGTCCAGTTCCGCCCGCACCGGCTTGATGCGCTCGTTAGCCACCTGGCGGGCCAAATCCTGGAGCAGCCGTTGCTCCTCGGTCAGCACATAATCCATGCTTCAGCCTTTAGTCTTCGGATTTGGGAACAACCAACCGTTTATTATAGACACCACAATGCGGACAGGCATGGTGCGGCAACCGGTATTCATTGCATTGGGGGCAAACTGCCAGATTCGGCAAGGTGATATGGTCATGGGAACGCCGCATCTTTTTTTTGGATACGGAGGTCCGCCGTTTTGGTAAGGCCACGATGCACACTCCTTTGGGGTAAAAATCTACCGAAGAGAGTTATTCCCGCAGCTTGGACCAGGGGGCGCCATTACCCTGGCCCGCCGGAGCCCGACAGCTGCAGGCTTCCCGATTTAAATTGGCACCACAGCCGCGGCACAGCCCCTGGCACTCCTCGTGGCACAAGGGCTTGAGGGGTAGGGCCAGGAGGATCTGTTCCCGGAGGACGGCGTCCAGTTCCAGGGCGTGTCCTGGGATGTATTCCTCTTCCAGATCTGCGGCCCCCAACTCCAGTTCCGCCTCCAGCACCGGCTGATGGCCGATCTTGAGGAGCATCTCAAAGGAGGTGGCCAAGGGTTGGGAAAAAGGATCCAAACAGCGGCTGCAGGTAAACGACAACTCCCCCTGCAGCCGGCCCTGGAGCAGGATGTTACCCTCATGCCGCTCCAGATGTACTTCTCCCTGGATGGGGGTGGCCAGGGTAAATTCCAACCCCGGCTCGTCCTGGAGCCAACGATCGAACCACTCCGGCGTCAAACGCACCGGGATATCCACCCCTTCCCAGGTGATGCGCTCCAGCGGGATGGCCATAGTCTGCGGTTTTTTCATAGAATTGCCTGCGCTTGGCGAGTACCATCACCAAGCAAACATAAAATACTTATTATAAGGAAAATGCAATGCCTGTCAAGCATGGGCGGGAATTTGGCGAGAAGTTTTTCCCGCCGGGCCGGCGCTGGCGCCGGCAGTACCGTCTAGCAGCCGCGGAAAGCCGAAAAGAAAGGGTGTGGTGGCCGGATACTGGCCCCACACCCCTCAATAAAGGAGAATTGCTTTTGTGTGAGAAGATTACCGTTTGATTTTGACTTTCTTCTTCACAACCTTTTTCTTTTTGATCATCTTCGCAGGTCTTACCGATGCCATGGCGGCACAGACTTCCTCGGCTGCTTTTTCAGCACGCATAGCAGCCGTCTCGGCGCGATTAGCAGCAGCTTGCGCTTTTGCAATCGGTTGTTTAGCAGCCTGTGCAGCATTGTCAGCGCTGGTAGCAGCGACTGCGGCACGGTCGGCAGCTGACTTGGCTTGCTCCATTACCCTCTTACATTCATCATTGTAAGACTGGCAGCAACCAGAGACGCCGACCACCAGGGCAAAGACCGCGAGGAGAGCCAAGGCATAGCCTTTTCTAACAAACGCTTTCCTCATCGATTACCCCCTTTTCGGAGAGGAGCCAGCATGTGGTTGGTACATCCCCCCCAGTGAACTTGGTCTTTCACATGCACAGACTTACTTCCGGATCCTCTTCATCAGACAAGCTTCTGCTTTTGCGGCAGCGGCTTCAGCCCGATCAGCGGCAGCCTCAGCTCTGTCTGCAGCGGCCTTGGAGTCGGCAGCGGCGGCTTCAGCGTTCCGAGCGGCGGCTTCAGCCTTGGAAGCCGAAGCTTTTGCTTGGTCAGCATACACTTTGGTTTCCTCTAAAGCCTTTTTGCAGGGATCGCAACACCCCGCTCCCATGACGAGGACGAACGCCATGAGAATGGCAAAGGCAAAACCTTTACGTACCAAAGCTTTCCTCATCTTTATCCCCCCTTTTCAAAGTAATTGTGTTGCGGGAACACATTTAATCGTATTAAACAACATGAAAACCAAAAGATCAAGTAAAAATTGCGGTCGGGGTGATTTTTTTTTAAAAAAAAACGCCTTCCGGCTATCTTGTCTGGTTTCCATCGGTTAGCCCTGCCAGCGGTGCAGTTCCCCCCAATTTTCCCCCACGGCGACATCCACCACCAGCGGCACCTTCAGCTCAGCCAGGGTTTCCATGGCCTCCCGGACGCAGCGGACGGTGGAGCGCAGCTCTTCCCGGGGCACCTCCAGCAGCAGTTCGTCGTGCAGTTGCAGCAAGAGCTGGCCGGACAGACCGTGGCGCTGCAGTCACCGCCAGCATGGCTTCTTTAATGATATCCGCGGCCGAGCCTTGGAGGGGTGTGTTCACCGCGCTGCGCTCCGCTTCCTGGCGCAGGAGGCGGTTTTTGCTCTCCAGATGCGGCATGGGCCGGCGCCGGCCCCGGAGCGTGGTCACCCAGCCCTCCCGCCGGGCGGTGGCCAGGGTCTCCTCCAGAAACGCCTTGACCTGCTGGTGCCGGGAAAAGTAGCGGTCAATGAAATTCTGCGCCAACCGCTGGTTGACCCCCAGCTGTTTGGCCAGACCGAAGGCGCTCATCCCGTAGATGATGCCGAAATTGATCACCTTGGCCTGCCGCCGCATCTCCCGGCTCACCAGTTCCGGATGCAAACCGAAGACTTCGGCGGCGGTCTGGCGATGGATATCCTCCCCCGCCTGAAAGGCTGCCACCAGGATGGGATCGGCGGAGAAATGGGCCAGGAGGCGCAATTCAATCTGGGAATAATCGGCGCTCAGGAAGACCTGCCCCGGCCCCGGCACGAAGGCCTGGCGGAGTTGCGATCCCTGTTCGCCCCGAACCGGGATGTTCTGCAGGTTGGGATCCCGGCTGGCCAACCTGCCGGTGGCAGTGGCCGTTTGCACAAAGGTGGTATGGATGCGGCCGGTCTGGGGGTTGATCTGTTTCAGCAGGCCGTCCACGTAAGTGCTTTTCAGCTTCCCCAGGGTCCGGTAGCTGATGATCTTGGCCGCGATGGGGTGGGCCGCGGCCAGAGTGGTCAACACTTCGTTATCCGTCGAGTAGGCGGTTCGGCCCCGGGTCTTCTTCTGGGTGGGCAGCCCCAGGCGATCAAACAGGACGGCGGCCAACTGTTGGGGGGAATTGATCAGGAAGGGCCCGCCGGCCAAGGCATGGATCTCCCCCTCCAGCCGGGCCATCTCCTCTTCCAGTTCCCGACCGAAGCGGGTGAGAAACTCTTGGTCCACCCCGATCCCCCGGTATTCCATGGCCGCCAGAATCCGCGCCACCGGCAGCTCCAGCTCTTCATACAGACCCGCCAGCCCGGCGGCCCGCAGTTCCGGCAGCAGGCGCGGCCACAGCCGCCAGGCCGCCTCCGCCCGGCTGCCGGCAAATACCGCCGCAGACTCCAGGGGCAGGGCTGCGGCTGCCGTCGGCCGTCCGGTGAGGGAGCGGGGCTCGGGCAGTTGGCAGCCCAGGTAATGCCGGGCCATATTGTCCAACGTCTGGTCAAACCGGATGGGGTTGAGGAGGTAGGAGGCCAGGACCACATCAGCCTCAGCCCCAAGCAACGGTTGGCCGTACCGTTTGCCCCAGATCAGCAGGGTTTTCAGCTCCGCACTGATCTTGGCGACCGCCGGGTCAGACCAGACCGGGCCCAGGACAGCCCAGATCTGCTCCGGTGGCAACTCGCCTTGCAGGGGTATGTAGACCCCCTGACCCTCCTGCCAGGACAAGCCCAAACCCAGCAGTTCCGTCAGCATGGGATGCTGGGGGCCGCTGTGGCAGAAGACGGCCACACCCCCCGCCCGGCGGATGGCAGCCGCCACCTCCGCCAGCCTCTCCCTATCCGTTACCGGCTGAAAGTCTCCTTGGGGTTCCCCCCGGCTGATCTCCTGCACCAGGGAGCTGAACTCCAGCTCCGTGAACAGGGCCGCCAGGGCGGCATGGTCCCAGGGACCGGGCTGCAAATCGATGACGTTTACCTCCAGGGGCACGTGATCATCCAACTGGAGGAGGGTCCGGCTCAACCTGGCCTGGTCTTGATACTGCTGCAGACGCTCCCGCAGTTTTTTCTCTTTCAGGTCCGGGAGATGAGCCAACAGCTCCTCCAGCGATGGGAACTGCTGCAGGAGTTTCAGGGCCGTCTTGGGCCCGATCCCCGGCACCCCGGGGATATTATCACTGGGATCGCCGGTCAGGGCCCGGAAATCCACTAGGCGCGCCGGTGGCAGGCCGAAGGTTTCCTGGATCACTGTGGGGGTGTACATAATGTCCCGCATGGGGTCCCACAGGGTCACACCCTCCCCCGCCAGGGGGAGCAGGTCCTTATCACCGGAAATGATCTCCACGGGCAGGCCTGCCTCCCGGGCCAGCCGCGTCAGGGTGGCGATGAGATCATCCGCCTCATAGCCCTCCACCTCCAAGGTCGGCAGGTGCAGGGCGGCAATGATCCGCCGCAGGTACGGCAGCTGCTGGACCAGATCTTCAGGCATGCCCGGCCGCTGTGCCTTATATTGCGGATAGAGGCGGTGCCGTTGGGTGGGCGGCCGGGCGTCAAAGGTCAGCACCACATGGGTGGGCCGGCGCTCCCGCAGCACCTTGAAGAGCATGTTGGTGACGCCGTAAACGGCGTTGGTGGGAAATCCCCGGGAAGTGGTCAACTCCCGGATGGCAAAATAGGCCCGGTAAATATAGGAGCTGATGTCGATGATATGCAGCACCGGCTTCTCTGGGGCCGATGAACCTGAGGCCGCCGCGGCCTCCGCCTGCGTTACCCGCTCAGACACCCTGCCTGCCACGCTTCCCTTCCCCTCCCGAACCGGAATCTGGACTCTCCCCCTGCCCCAAAGAATCCTGGGGCACCCCCCAGGAGCGGCAGCACGGTGGCCAGCCCCTGAATCGGCCAGGCGCAGGAGACCACCGGCGTCTGGGGCAATCCAGGGGATCACTGCGGGGGAGGATTTCCGGGGAGATGGCAACCTCCCGTCAATCCATGGTGTTTCCCATTATAGTAGCTGTCAGCCAACATGTATAGCAAAAAACCCCTGAGGTTGCCGAGGGAGACGGCGGCCGTCCGCCCCGCCGGCCCCGACAACACCCCCAGGACGAGCCGGGTCCGGACAGGGCCTGCCCGGCAACGCGGCCGGGCGCCCTCCATGCCTCGGCAGCTCCCCTACCAGGGACTAATCCCTTCTGCTTTTGCGGGGTTTTTTCAGAATGAAGATGGCGCCGACACAGAGCCAGAGGGTCGCAAAAGAATGGGTATTGAACGCGGGGATGGTGTCAAAGTCAGCCCGGGTGAGACCCGCCGCCAGATCGAAGGAGTTGAAGGCCACTCTGATCTTCTTGTAATCTTTTTCCGACATGCCGCCGCCCAGTGGTTCCCCTGCCGGCGACGGGGACGAGACTTCGCCCAGCTTCCGGTCGTACTGGCTATAGACCGTGCGGCCGGCCACAGTCCCGACCCCTGCCAACATGAAGATAAAGACCAGGAAGGCCAGGACGGCTTTCCATTTGGAGTCCATGTGCTGTCACCTGCTGAAAGTGGATTGCCAACGCCAGGATAGCGTTGGCTAAAGAAAAAATAATACCTCCAAAAGGGACAGGCAATACCCGGGTCCCAGGATTTCGCTCGCCGGTCGTTGAAAAACCCCTCCCCTATCGGGGTGGTGAAAAACTCCCGGCCAGAGTCGATGGTGGTAGGATATCCATAATATTCAGCTTTTGGTGCAGCCGAAAGCGGCTGTTGGGGTTAGGGGAGGGGTTGTAGGGGACCCTGTTCAACCTCCCGCTGGCAGGAGCCGCTAGACGCCGGATTGCGGTGCACTTTTGCTTGACAGCGGCTGGGGAATGAACGATATTTATATTTTATGTTCTAGAAGGCTGTTGAAAAACTCCCTGCCAGCATTGATGGTGGGAGGATATCCCTAATTGTTAGCTTTCGGCGCAGCCAAAAGCGGCCGTTGGGGTTGGAGGGGAGGGGTCAGGGGGCTGTGCCCCCTGACCTCCCCTACGAACACTTTTTCAACACCCTGCTAGTATGCTGAGCAAGCTACGTGGGAGGATCATCCTTGGTTAAACACAAATCGGTAATGAAACGGGATCGGCAGAGCAAGGTCCGGCGGCAGCGGAACATGAGCCGCAAGACCCGGGTGAAGAAGGTGGTAAAGGCAGTGCGGCTGGCAGTGGCCCAAAATCAGGTGGAGCAGGCCCAGACGGCCCTCCAGCAGGCCGTGCCCATCATTCAGAGGGTGGCGGCTAAAGGCACCCTGCATTGGAAGACTGCCGCCCGGAAGATCTCCCGCCTGACCCGCCAGGTCAATGCCCTGAGTGCCCGCTCATAGGGCCGGATCCCAGGCTCAATTCCAGGATCACCTTTTCCAGTTGCAGATTGGGCAGGGCTGTGCCTGACTTGATCTGCTGATCCGCCTCCTGCAGGGCCAGGAGTTGGGCCTGCAGTTGGGCCGCAGGGAGGTCAACGGCCTGGCGTTGCAGTCTCTCGGCCACAAAGGGCAGCACCCCCAGCTCTTTGGCCAGCTGGTTGGCGTTCAGGTGGCGGGCCAGGGCTTCCTTGGTCCGCAGCAGCAGCCGGAGTTGGCGGGCCAGCATCACCAGGATGACGCTGGGGTGCTCCCCCAATGCCAGGAGGCGGTGCAGCACGGTGAGGGCCTTGTCCGGCCGGCTTTGACCCAGCGACTCCACCAGTTCAAAGATGGTGTGCACCCGGCTCTGACTGGCCAGCCGGCGGACCGCCGCCGTGCTGATCTGTCCCTCGGTGCCGGTATAGAGGATCAGTTTCTCCAGCTGTTGGGCCAGCTCAGCCAGATTGGCACCGGCAGTTTCCAGCAGGAGCCGGGCTGCTCCCGGTTCCCAACCCTTCCCGTGTCGTTTGGCCTCCTGCTCCAGCCACTTCAGCACTTCCCCTTCCCGCAGGCGGGGAAAGGCCAGGACCGCGTCCTGCTCCAGGAGCCCTTTCCAGGGGCCGGCGGTCTGAAGATCCTTGGCCTTCATCCCCCATCCCACCAGTACCAAGCAGGTCCAGGTTGAGGGCGCGGCCAGGTAGGCGGCCAGAGGTGCCAAGTCCTTACCCTTGTAGTGTTCCACGCCCCAGAGGATTACTAGTTGGCGGCCGCCCCAGAGTTGGGGAGAGCGGGCGGCGCTGAGCACCTCGGCCAAGGGGACCTCGGCAGCTTCGCTGCTGACCTTGCCGGCCAATTCCCCGTGCTCCCGGAGCCAGCCCTCGATCCGGGCCACGGCCCGCCGGAGGAGAAACTCTTCCTCCCCGTATAAGAGGTATACGGGTTTCAGGGCGCCTTTGGCCAGGTGACGTTCAAGGAGTGGATGGGACATGGGTATGGGCGGCGTTGTCCGTAGTTAACGTTGCAGGGGTGGGGCCGGAAAAATCTTGCCCGCATCGTCCACCGCTACAGCCTCCCGGCCGTTTCACCGGGCTTATTTCTTGCTCAGAACAGCAGGCTGATCTTGTCATGGACCCGTTGGGCCAGCCGGACGGACATCTGGCGCAGCCCCTGGTCCCGGGTGGCCTCGCCGATGCCGTAGTACTTATCCGCCACGTAATCATGGCGGACGATCTCGCTGCCTTTCCAGACGACTTTGCCGGTGCGTCTATCCACCAAGTTGATTTCCACGGTCAGGGTGGTCCGGCGGATGAGGGAGCGTTCGATGTCCAGGTAGGCGGTGGAGGAGTGCTCCAACTTTTTGATGCTGCCCTTGAGGACGTAATCAGCCGCGGCATCGCCGGCTTTCACCTGGATGGCGCGGTTTTCCTGGAACGCCTTAATCATGTCGTTGGCGAACATGGTTTCCAGGCCCGGTTCCATGGTGCGGTTCTCAAAGGGGGCAATGGCCAGGGACACCTGGGGCCGTCCAGGGGTGTCAGGCTCCGACCCCACCACCCGGTAGCCGCAGGCCGGCAGGAGCAGGAAAGCGGCTAACAGCAGCAGGCCGAGGGCGGGCCGGAGGCGACGGCAGGGCAGGGGGGAATTTGTCTGCATGGCTAAACTTCCGCGCGAGGCTTCCCATTAGCAGGATGTTGAAAAAGTCTTCGTAGGGGAGGGGGCCAGGGGGCACAGCCCCCTGCCCCCTCCCCTACAACCCCTCCCCC
>FWPV01013915.1_pt1 | contig 11970 bp, 12 predicted proteins | sample 2228371 | NCBI WGS metagenome assembly FWPV01 (sample SAMEA103939776, study PRJEB20133) | metagenome | reverse complement strand
TCCATTCTGGCGGAGAGGCAGGGATTCGAACCCTGGGTACAGGTGTTAGCCCGTACGACGGTTTAGCAAACCGCTGCTTTCGACCACTCAGCCACCTCTCCGCGGCTGTTGGGTGGGTCTACGGCCACTATACCACAACCCATTCAAGGCCCAGCTTCTTCAGGGCGTAGCCGGTTTCCTGCAAATAGTTGCCGTAGCAGCTCATCCAGTGGAAACCTTTCATTTCTTCCAGCAGCCTTTCCGTGCTGCCTTTGATCTGCACGTCGATTTGCGAGCGGCAGATGGCCATGAACGGGTTGTCCACAATCTCAGCCTCGAAGCCGGTCCATCGCTTGCTCGCAAAATCGGGATCGAGCACGGTGATCCGCTGACCCTTCTTCATCTCGACTTTCGGCGCGGCGCCGTAGTCGGACTCGAAATGGGTAAGCAGCTTGACCGGGTCGTACGTCGCTCCGTCGTTCTTCCGCGGCGCTGTGCAATGGGCGAGCGTCACCACGCCATGATGCGGATGCGTGGGGTCGTTGAGAAATACCGGCTTGTTGGAAATGTAGCGCAGCAAGATGCCCGAAGGGATGACGACGAAGTCGGACTCGCAGAACGCCATGTAGCCTTCGTCGTTGAGAACGCTCAGCGGCAGACAGGCGGTGGTCTCCGAATACTTCATGATGGTGCCCATGCATTGATTGATGGTGATGGCGTCCGTCTTAGCCTCGTCGAGCAAGTCGCGGAAAACTTCTGTCAGCAGGAAGGCTTTGTCGACAAACGCGCGGTCGGTCTGGAGCGCCACCCCGCGCTGCTTGAGGTACGCAGCGGAAGCCGCGTTGGCGCGTGCGGAAACGGCGGCGTCGGCGCGGGCGCGCTTGATCCGCTCGCCCAGTTCGGGGTAGGGAACCGTGACGATGTCCATCTTCCATTGCGTGCGGGCGATGTCGGGGGCTTTCTTGCCCTCCACGCCCCAGCCGCTTGGTCCGCCCACGGCAACGATGCGCTTGTTGAGGGCATTATTGAGACCGTGCAGACCGCGCAGGCGCGCAGCCAAGTCTTTCTGGCTATCGACGACGATGTCCTCGATGCCCATGCCGATGTCGGCGCGGTGATCCGTAGTCTTGCGCAAGAAGCGCGGGTCCGCGATCTCGTACCAGAGATAGACAGGACCTGAGCGGTGCCGCAGGAACATGAGATTCCAGCGGTCTTTCTTGGTCAGCGTCTCCAGCGTCCGCTGCGGACCTCCGGCGGCGTAGATCAGCATCACGTCGTGATTGCCCTCGGCGACCTTCGCTCCTTCTTCGGGCTTACGCGGTTCGGCGACGGGCAGGAATTCGACCGGAAAGCCGGCGGAAGCTTTGAGCGCCGCAAGTTCGCGCCGGATGCGTTCGAGTTCCTGCGCGGCGTCTTGGGGCGTTTGAATAGCGCCCCAATGCCGCCAGCTCGTCTGCTCGCGGCGCTGCGGCGTGTCGTAAACGAAGACCGGCTGCACTTTGAGAGTCTTGACCACCGGCTGCTGGCGCGCGGGGTCTTTCGATGCCGCGCGGCTTGTCCAAGGGAGCGCGGCGGCAGCGGCTGCGCCTAGGAAGCCCCGGCGGCTAAGCCCGCCCGGCTCGCGCGCCGGGCATCCGTGGGAAGGACAGGAACAACACTTGGGTGGAAATATGGCCATAAACGCCTCCCGAATTTCAGCCCGAATTATCTCATAGGCGCTCGGGCCGTTGTATATTGTCCGGATGATGCATGGCCCAGGAAGTTTGCACGGGAAAGCCGCGCTCGTCACGGGAGGCAATCGCGGCATAGGAAAAGGCTGCGTGCTGGAGCTCGCGCGCCGCGGCGCGGACGTGGCGGTCAACTACCGGTCCCACGGAGACGAGGCAGCGGAGGTGGTGGCGCAAGTGCAATCGATGGGCAGACGGGCTTTCGCCATGCAAGGCGACGTCGCCGACCGGAAGCGCGACGAGGTGCTGGTGCAGCGCACGGTGGAGGAATTTGGCCGGTTGGACATCGTGGTCGCCAACGCCGCTTACAGCGTGCGCAAGCCGTTTCTGGAGTATGAGCCGGAGGATTTGGCGGCTACGGTGGATGTGACGCTGTGGGGCGCTTTCCACGTGGCGCAGTTCGGAGCGCGCCGGATGGTGGAGCAGGGCGAAGGCGGCGCCATCATCTTCATAAGCTCCGTGCACTCCGTTCTTCCGATTCCCAACTCGCTCGCTTACAACGTCGCCAAAGCCGGCTTGAACCACATGGCGCGCTGCATGGCGGCGGAGCTTACCTCCGCTCGAATTCGCGTCAACGTGGTGGAGCCGGGGTGGACCGATACGCCCGGCGAACGCCGGTTCGCCACCGAGGAGGAACTGCGCGAAGCGGCGAAGAAACTGCCCTTGGGCAGAATGGCGACGGCGGAAGACATCGCCTACGGGGTGGCCTATCTCGCATCCCCTGAAGCCTCATATGTCACGGGCGCCGTGTTGCGCATCGACGGCGGGTTTGTCCTGAAGCCCCTGAAATGACGCTGTCGCCGCCGGGCGCCATGGCGTGTCCTGAGCAGCATCAAAGAGGCAGCAGGATGTGATCCGGGGAGTCGAGGCGGATGTGGCTGTACAGACGGCTGATCAAGCCGGTTCCGTGCCATGCCACGAACGGCACAATGGAGTAGAAACGCTCCTGCAAATGGCGGTGGGGCGCCACGAGACGGCTGAGCCTTGCGGCGTCGGCGGAGGCGGCTTCCTGCCGGCGCAGCACCTCGCGGCCGGTCTTCCGCTCAATCTTCGCGAGCTGATAAAGCATTTTGGCTGAGCTCTTGTCCAGCGCCGCCGCGAGCGTAGAGTCGAAAGCGGCTATAGGAGCGCGAAGCGCCGCCAGAGCCTCGCGCACTTGTCTCCGGGCGGCGTCGAACGCCGATGCAAGCTCGGATGGAATTCGCCGGCGGGCGATGGCTTCGGCCACCGTTTCTTCGCCCGCCAGAATTGTGGACAGCGTCAGCCCGTAGCGGTCCATCACCTTAGCCGAGCGGGCGTCGAGCAGGGTGAAGCCGGCGCGCGGCCATTCCACCGGCTGCGGCACTCCTAGTTTCTCGTATAGCACTTGCGACTGAGCCAAATAGGCGATTTCCGCCGGACCTGCGACGTGCGCCGCCACGGGGAGAATAAAATCCTGCATGACCGGACGGAGCAGCGCGTTCGGCGAGATAGTTTCCGGCGCGTCGATGAGGGGCTGGAAGCCATTGGGGCTCTCGCGCAGCGGCGTCCGCTTTCCATTGCTCAAAGCGAAGAAGAGCGGCGCGCCGGGCGTCACCTGCACCTGCGAGTGGTACCCTGCGCCGAGCAAGGCGCGGCTGCGATCGGCCACCGCTTCGGTCAACTCCGAGGAGAGCTCGGCGGCGCGCCCCAAAAGCGGAGCGGCAAGCTTGCGCACGGCGGGGCGCAGGGGATCCAGAAACAACAGTTCGAAAGGCTGAAGCAGCGCCGCCATCCAGCCCCGGAAAGCTTCGCCCATGGTTCTACCAGGGCGATAATGCGCAGCGATCCCGTTCGCTACCTCTTCGCCGAACGGGAACTCCGACAATGCCTCCCGCAACGCCGCAAGTGGAAATTCGCCCGGCGCGACGGCGCCTGCGGGCGCGCCGCCGCTAGCCGCTTCGACCGACAGCCGTACGGGACGGGAGGCGCCATCGAAGATCCAAACGTGACGGACTTCTTCAAAGTCGTGATCCTCGGTGGCGCACCAAAACACCGGCACAGCAGGAATTCCCGCGTCTGACAGGCTCCGGGCGAGCTTCACCGCCGTGAGAGCTTTGTATACGCTGTAGGCGGGTCCGCCAAACAGTCCAACCTGCTGCCCGGTGACCACGGCCACGGTTCCCGGACGGCTGAGGAGATCCAGAGCCGCGGACGGAGCGTTGTCCTCCCGCAGAGCTTCAACCAGCGCAGCCCGGCGGCTTTCCGGATAGCTCAAGCTGCGGGCTGCCTCGCCGATAGAGCCCAAGTTCCCGGGCACATGTGTAAAGAACCCCCTCAAGCGCTCAAAGGAATACAGGTAATCTAGGAAAAGCCTGGAAGCGCCGGGCAGTTCGGTGTGGCGGATTGCGGTGACGTCCATCAACTGTTCCAAACTAGCAGATGCGATGACGCGGCCGGAAGAGGCCGCACTTTGCTACCTTCTAATGGAGGGATTCGGTAACGGGCGATGATGACAGAAGAGCAGGAGTTTCAGCGGCGAGCCGAAGAGGCGATGGAGCGCCTCTACCATGCGCTTGCGGACGCCGCCGACGACTATCCTTTCGAGCCGGAGATGGACGCGGGAGCAATCAAAGTCGAGTTCGAAGATCCGCCCGCGAAGTTCGTTGTCAGCCCGAACGCTCCGGCGCGGCAGATTTGGGTGTCGGCGCATTCGCGCAGCTTTAAGCTCGATTGGGATCCTGTGGAGTCCGCCTTCGTGCACGCCGACACCGGTTTGACCCTGACCGAATTGATGGAGCAGCAGATCAGCCGGCAATTAGGCAAAGAAGTGTCGCTGTAGCCAATGGCCGGGGTTTACGTCTCCTATCCTTTCTGCGCACAGAAGTGCACTTTCTGCAATTTTGCTTCGGGCGTCGCGAGTGCGGACTTGGAGCGGCGCTACCTGGACGCCCTGGAGCGGGAAATACGGGCGCACGCATGGCAGTGGCGTCCGGAAACCGTCTATCTCGGCGGCGGCACGCCGAGCCGGCTTTCCGCGGCGGAGCTTGCGCGGATTCTGAACGCTATCCCCGGGCGCCCGTGGGTCGAGGCAACGATCGAAGCGGCGCCGGGGACGGTGAGCGAAGAGACCGCCCGCGAGTGGCGGGCGCTCGGGTTGAACCGCGTGAGCCTGGGCGTGCAATCGTTCGTCGATCGCGAGCTTGCTGGGACGGGACGAAAGCACAATGCCGGCGTGGTGGCTCGCGAAGTGGAGGCGCTCCGGGCGGCGGGATTCCAAAGAATCAACATCGATTTGATTGCCGGACTGCCCCACCAAACAGAGGAGAGCTGGGGAGAATCTCTAGATTGGATCCGCCGGCTGGCGCCCGACCATGTCTCGGTCTACATCCTCGAAGTGGACGAAGACAGCCGGCTCGGGGCGGAAATCTTGCGCCACGGCACGCGCTATGGCGCGGGCAGCGCGCCCTCCCCTGACCTTGCCGCCAACTTATATGAGATCGCGGTGGACCGTTTGGCGGCGATGGGAATCGGACGTTACGAAATCTCCAACTTCGCCCGTCCGGGATGCGAGTCGGCGCACAACTTGAAATACTGGCGCCTGGAGCCGTACATTGGCTTCGGCGCGGATGCCCACTCTTACGATGGAGTCCGGCGCCGCGCCAATGCCGAGCAGGCGGCTGATTATGTCCGCTTGATGAGCGAACGGGGCTCGGCTTGCGTGAGCGAGACGCTGGCCAATCCGGAGGAAGAGCGGTTCTTTGTGAGCCTGCGGTTGAGCGAAGGCGTCCGGCTTTCCGCTGAGGATGCAGCACGCTTCTCGGATCCGATTCGGCGCTTTCAGCAAGACGGTTTGGTCACGATCGAGGACGGGCGGCTGCGGCTCACGAGCCGCGGCGTATTGTTATCCAACGAAGTTTTACAGGAGTTTCTGGCATGAGCGTGAATGGTCTGATCGACCTGAGAAGCGACACCGTGACGCGCCCGACGCCGCGCATGCGCGAAGCGATGGCGCGGGCGGAGGTCGGCGACGACGTCTATGGCGAGGATCCGACGGTAAACCGCCTGGAGGAGCGGGCGGCGGAGATTTTCGGCAAGGAAGCCGGGTTGTTCGTGCCCACCGGGACGATGGGCAACACGGTAGCGGTGAAGGCGCTCACCCGGCACGGTCAGGAGGTGATTTGCGAAGCCCGCAGCCATATCCTGAACTACGAGCTCTCGATGCTGGCATGGTTCTCCGGATGCCTGGCGCGCCCCATCGCCGCGCGGCGCGGCATCTTGGACTGGGAGTCCATACGGGCTGAGGTGCGACCCTTGGGTCCGCACTGGGCGCCCACCGGATGCGTCGCTTTGGAGAACACGCACAACATGGCGGGCGGGACGGTGTATCCGCTCGAAACCGTCGACGCTATCTGCGAAGGCGCGCACGCGATGGGCTTGCCCGTGCACATCGACGGCGCGAGGATTTTTAACGCCGCCGTTGCTTTGGGCAAGCCGGTAAAGGAGCTTTGCGCCAAGGCGGATACGGTAATGTTCTGCTTGTCGAAAGGGCTGGCGGCGCCGGCGGGTTCCGTCGTGGTGGGCTCACGTGACTGCATCGCCGAGGCGCGGCTTTTCCGCAAGCGGCTTGGCGGGGGCATGCGGCAGGTGGGGGTTCTCGCCGCGCCCGGTCTGATCGCGCTCGAAGAGATGCCTCAGCGGCTGCATGAGGACCACGCCAATGCCCGCTACCTGGCCGAAGAACTGGCGAACATGCCCGGCGTCGTTGTGGATCTCGAAACGGTGCAAACCAACATCGTGATCTTTGATATCAGCGGCGCCGGCTTTTCCACCGCCGAGTTCAGCGCCGAACTCAAGCGCCGGGGCGTGCTCATGAATGGCGTCAATTCCCGTTTGGTCCGGGCGGTGACGCATTGCGACGTCTCCCGGGCAGACTGCGAGAAGGCGCTTGCGGCGATCTCGCGCGTCTTGGGTGGAAAGGCTGCGGCTAAGCCTTCTGGCTCATGACCCGGCGGATAAACGCCAGGTTCTTCCGCATGTCGGCTTCGATGGATTTCGACGGTGAACTCGTCTCCAAGTCGGCAAACCCTTTGTAACCGATGTCGCGCAGGGTCTTGAAGACTTTTACGAAGTCGATCGTGCCTTCGCCGAGGTAGCCTTTGTCTTTCAGGTGAACCAGGCAAATCCGCTTGGCGCCCAGCCAGCGCATTTCTTTATAAATGTCGAAGCCGTTATTCGTGGAGTTGCCCACGTCATAGAACACTTTCACGGCTTTCGATCCCGAACGCTCCATGATGCGGGCGTTATCCTCGGCTGAGATCGTGTTCTCCAAGCCCAGAATCACGCCCGCCTTCTCAGCTTCCTTCCCAAACTCCTTGAGGATGTCGGCTACGTAGTCCATCTCCTGCCGGTTGGTCAGAGCGCCCTTGCCGAAGAAGGGCAGGAGCATGACGCGCGTCTTGAGCGCTTTAGTAAGCCGGATGCCGTCGCCGAGCCATTTCTGCCCGAGTTTGTCGTTTTTCAAATAGTTGACGTGGAGGATGTTCAAACAAGTGCCGGAGATCTCGATATTGAGCTTCTTCGCCTCCGCCACATACTTGGCGATCAACTCCGGGTTATCGAGAGGCATCTTGTTGTCTCTGGCTTGGCGTCCCAAGCTGACCTCGACTCCTTCGAAGCCTAGGCTTTTGGCAAGAGCGAGCGCTTCGATGCGCTCCGCTTGACGCAGATTCCAATCCGTGACGCCGATTTTGATCCCGCCACGCGCCATGCCAGGCATGGCTGAGATCAACGCGCCGCCGGTTAAAAAAACTCGACGAGAAACCATATGCACCTCGTTGGCCTGATATCGAGTCTACTGTAACAGGTCATTCAGTTCGCGAATGGCCTTGGCGTCGAACTTCATCTTCCGGTCATATGTAAGCAAGCCGTTGATTTCCTGTTCGACGTCGGTCGTTTGGGTGTAGCAAATGCCCATGATCGGCTTTATCTTGGCGATGGCTTCCCACAGGCTGCGCATCCGCTTCAAGGCGTCCTCTCTGGTCTTCTCGATGCCGGAATAGCCCCACGATTCTTTGGGAACCGTATGGCCTTCGGGAATGAAGGCGATGCCCCCGAATTCGGAGAGAAACACCGGGCTGCCGTTATACTTCACGCCCGGCGCAGTCGCCGAGCGCGCATTTCGCGGGAAATCGGAACCCGGCTTGAAGATGGCAGGGTCGCCGTAGCGCTTCAGCAACAGGTCGCCGGTGCGGGCATAGTCATGAATGCCGAACAAGTCGGTCATCTCGGTGTGCTCCCATCCGTCGTTGTCGATCACAAAGCGCTGCGAGTCGAGCGACTTGGTGAGGGTATAAAGGGAGCGCAGGTGATTCTGCTGCCGCGGGTCGCGCAGGTTCGGCACGCCCCAACTCTCATTGATGGGAATCCACATGATGATGGATGGGTGATTGTAGTCCCGCTCCACGGCTTGGATCCATTCGCTGGTGAAGCGCTCCACATACGTTTCGTCGAACAGGTAGGCGTTCGCCATCTCGCTCGAAACGAGGAAGCCCATTTTGTCCGCCCAATAGAGGAAGCGCGGATCTTCCAGCTTTTGATGTTTTCGGCAGCCGTTGAAGCCCATTTCCTTGGACTTCTCGATGTCGTACTTGATGGCGTCATCGGTGGGCGGAGTGATGTTGCTCTCCGGCCAATAACCCTGATCGAGTAGCCACTTGAGATATACAGGACGGTTGTTGATCGTCACCCGCCCCTCTTCAAATCCGATGGTGCGGAAACCGAGGTAGGACTTCACCCGGTCGAGCACCCCGCCGTTGCGCAACTCGTAAGTCACGTCGTAAAGGTTGGGCTGCCCGACGCTCCACAGTCGCGGATTCTGCACGTGTAGCGACGCCACGGCGCGGATCCCGTCGACCTTCACCATGGTGGACGCCACCGGCTTGCCTTGGTGGCTCACCGTGATGTGGAGCTCCGAGCCGCTCTTCGGGCGGGCGATGCGCGCGTCGAACTTCGCTGTCCCGTCCATGCCGGCGTCGACGCGGACTTTTTCCAGATAGCTGTCGCCGGTCGCCTCGATCCAAACGGGCTGCCAAATCCCGGTAGTGCGGGTGTAAAAGATGCCACGGGATTTTAGCTCCCAATACTGCTTGCCGCGCGGAATCGAGCGATCCTGCGGGGGATCCCACGCCCGGACCACGACGGTGTTGGCCCCGGGGCGAACGAAAGGCGTAATATCGAACCGGAACGGCGTGTGTCCGCCCACGTGCTGCCCAGCCCACTGTCCGTTCACCCAGACGCGCGCTTCATAGTCCACCGCGCCGAAATGCAGGAGCACGCGCCTCCCCCGCCAAGCCTCGGGAATCGTGAAACTCCGCTTGTACCAAACCACGGGATGGAATGAGGAGGTGTCCCCGATTCCGCTCAGCTTGGTTTCGAAAGCGTAAGGCACGACGATGCTGCGGGAGAACTTCTTGGCGCCGGAAGACCAATTGGCTGCTAAGCCTTCGTCCTTGTCGTCGAAGTCAAATTCCCACGGGCCGTTCAGCGTCTGCCATTGCTCGCGTTCGAACTGCGGCTGCGGATACTCGGGGCGAGGAACGGATTGCGCGGCGGCAAGCGCCGCCATGAGGAGAAAAGAAACGTAGCGGTGCATCACAAACAGGATACACCGGCTTGGGCGCGAATCACCGGCTTGGAGTGAGTCTACACCGCCCGGGATGCGCGGCGCGCCGCCCCGGTTTCGGAACGCACCGGCTTGCGCGGCAGCGGCGCGGCGCCCGTCACGCGGCGCAGTTGATCGGTGACGCACACCAGAAACATCGGCTGCCGGGAGTTCTTGAGCAAGTCGACGATGCGTTCGTTCGAATCCTCTAGGTAAATGCTCCGTCCGTCGGTGAGCAGGTGCAGGTCGCTGCCCGTGCCGGCGACTTCCGCTAAGCGGCGTCCCAACTCGCGTTGCAGGTAGCGGAGCACGCGCCGGATCTTTTGCAAAGAAAAGCCCTTGCGGCGCAGTTCGGCGATGACGGACACTTCCACCACTTCGTCCTGGGTATAGAGCCTCTTGTGCCCCTCATGGCGGGGCGAGACCACTTTACGTTCATCCCACCACTGAAGCTGCCGGAGGCTCACGCCAGCCAGGCGCGCCACCTCGCTCGAGGAGTAAGCCGGAACGTTGGGGGCGATTTCAGGACGCGCGCGCTTTGTTTTGAACATGGGACACCTGATACGTTTCCTTTACTAGCCGCTTCTCAGGATTGTAACCGATTGGGACGGCGTGTCAATCCGGAAAAATACCAGGTGGCTAAGCCTATGAGTAATAGAACCTTAGCCGCCACCCACGAAGTGCACAATCTCGACTTTCGCGTCCGGCTTGAGCGCGGTTTCAGCCCAGCGGGCGGCTTTTACGATCTCCCGGTCCACTTCCACAGCCACCCGGGATGGTTCTAAACCGAGGAATTCGAGCAGCTCCAGCACGCTGCACCCGTCCGGAATCTCCCGGGACTCCCCGTTCAACACAATCCGCATCGTGTTTGACACTCTGTTTCCACGGTCATTATAGTCAAAAGAGAGGGCGCTGCTTTACAATCATCCTATACACATGCCGGCCGATTACAAGGAACTATACTTCCCGGTGTTCTTACAGGCATGCGTAGCCGTGGCTGTGGCGGCTGCAATGGTCGGGGGCGCGTGGCTGTTGGGCAAGCGAGTGAGAAACCGGGTGAAAGACCTGCCGTATGAAAGCGGCATGATCCCCATCGGGAACGCGCGCGAAAGGTTCAGCGTGAAGTTCTACCTGGTGGCGATGATTTTCATTTTGTTTGACATAGAGGCGGTGTTTCTCTACCCGTGGGCGGTCGTTTACCGGGAACTGAAAATGTTCGGCTTTGTCGAGATGTTCGTGTTCCTGGTTTTGATCCTGGCGGGCTTTTTCTACATCTGGAAAAAGGGAGCCCTGGATTGGGCTGAATCCCGTTCGGAGCCGTCCGAAGCGGAGAAACATCGCCATGCTGCCTGATCACGACAACCCTACCCCGGCGGTGGCTGCGCTCCGCGAGAGTTTGCCCGCCGCTGTCGAAGAAGTCACAACCGCTCTCGGTGAAACCACCCTTTGGATCGCCAAGGATCAGATCGTCCCGGTTTGCCGGTTTTTGAAGGAACAAGGCTTCGTGCGCTTGAGCGGGCTGACGGCGGTGGACCGTTTCCCGGCGAAGGACCGCTTCGAAGTGGTGTACTTGCTTCATTCGCTCAGCGCCAACAGCCGGCTGCGCCTGAAGTGCCGCCTCGGGGAGCCGTTCGAAATCGATTCGGTGACTGGCGTGTGGAAATCCGCCGACTGGTATGAGCGGGAAGTTTTCGACCTGTTCGGAATCGTCTTCCGCGGGCATCCCAATCTCCGCCGGATCATGATGCCGGAAAACTGGGAAGGGCACCCCCTGCGGAAGGACTATCCCGTGCACGGGCATAAGTACGATTACAAGGATGAGTGACATGAGCAGCGACGCCGCCCGCCCGTTCGATCTGTCCGCTCCGGAGCCGCCCGAAACCGCGGGCGGCGGGCGCCGCATGGTGCTCAACATGGGTCCGCAGCACCCTTCGACCCACGGCGTTCTCCGGGTGCTTATCGAACTCGACGGCGAAACCATTACGAAGGCGACGCCTGACATAGGCTACCTCCACACCGGCATCGAGAAGCAGTGCGAAGCGCTCACCTGGCATCAAGCGGTGACGCTGACCGACCGGGTGGATTACCTCGCCAATCTAAGCAACAACCTCGGCTACGCGCTGGCGGTGGAAAAGCTGCTGCAACTGGAAATTCCTCCCAAGGCGCAATGGATGCGGGTGCTTCTGGCGGAGTTGACCCGCATCAACAGCCACCTGGTTTGGCTTGGGACGAGCGCCATGGACTTGGGCGCGATGACGGTCTTCTTCTACTGTTTCCGGGAACGCGAAAATCTCTTGAAGATTTTCGAGATGTTCTCCGGGCAGCGGATGATGACCAGTTATATCCGTCCGGGCGGGCTGGCTTTAGAGCCGCCCCGCGGTTGGGACAAGGCGGTGCGCGATTTCATTCGTGAGTTCCCGCAAAAGGTGGACGAATACGAGGCGCTGCTCTCTAAGAACCCCATCTTCTTGAACCGCACCCAAGGCGTGGGATATCTCAGCCTAGAGGACCTGATCGAGTATGGCGTCACCGGACCGTTGCTCCGCGCCGCCGGACTCGCCTGGGACATACGCAAGGCGGAACCGTATTCTTCCTATGAGAAATTCGAGTTCGACGTCCCCACACGCACGGCAGGCGACGTGT
>FWPV01013914.1_pt1 | contig 11972 bp, 12 predicted proteins | sample 2228371 | NCBI WGS metagenome assembly FWPV01 (sample SAMEA103939776, study PRJEB20133) | metagenome | reverse complement strand
GGGCTGGCGGCGGCGGCGTGCGCCCCGGCGCCCGCGCCCGCACCAACGGCGGCCCCGGCCGCACCGCCGACTGAGGCGCCTGCCGCTCCCACCGCGGCACCGCCGAAGGCCAAAATACCGATCCGCCTGGTTGTCATGGACTACGACGAGAAGATGAAGCCCGACACCCAGGCAATGGTGGACGAGTTCAACAAGAGCCAGGACAAGATCGAGGTAACCCTGGACGTCTATAGCTGGGGCACCGGGCACGATCAGCTCGTGGCCCAAATCAGCGGCGGTCAGGCCCCCGACCTGGCCAACGGCAACTCCCAGTGGCTGGGCGAGTGGGTCGAGATCAACGAGATCGTCCCGCTTGACGATATGTTGCCCAAGGAGTTTCTTGCCAACTTCGTGCCGTCGGGCCTTCAGGCCTTCACGATCAAGGGTAAGTTGATGGGCCTGCCTTACTTTCTAGACCCGCGGGCCACATACTACCGCAAGGACCTGTTCGAGAAGGAGGGATTGAAGGCGCCGGAGACGTGGGATGATCTCATTGCGGCGGGCCTCAAGCTCCACAAGCCACCGGACATGATCGGCTACGGCATGACCTTCTCGCGCAAGAGCGACGACATGGACTACTGGTGGTATGCCTGGCTGGGCGTGAACGGGGCGGGGGCCAATCTCAGCATCTGGGAGCCCGACGGGAAGAGCCGCTATCGCACGCCGGAGGCGATCGAGGCCACGCAATTCCTGGTAGACCTGAACCAGAAACACAAGATCTGCAACAGCGACATCCCGTCGGCTGGCCGCGACGATGGCCTGCAGCCGCTCTTCTACGCCGGCAAACTGGCCATGCTGCAGACAGGTTCATGGTACCCGACGCTCCTGCAGAACAATGCGCCCGATCTGCCTTACGGTATCGCGCCGATCCCGGTCAAGAAGGCGGGGATGCAGCCGGTCACCGGGTTCTGGCCGGACTGCGTCGGGATGTTCAAGCAGAGCAAGAACAAAGAGGCGGCGGCCGAGTTCCTCCAGTTCATGTTCAACAAGGAGAACCGCCTGCTGTTCGCCAAGCAGCGCGGTGTCATCCCGGAGCGTGTTGACGTCGGCGAAGACCCGCGGTACGCCGTGAGTGATGTCGAGAAGTTCTTCGTCGAGCAACTGAAGACCGCCTGGAACGTCTATGAGACACCATTCCCGGCCACCTTGTACGCCTGCAACACGGAGGCCGAAACGCTGGTGGGCCGCGCCGTGATGGGCGAGATCTCTGCCGAAGAGGCGATGATACAGGCGGCCGACTTCTGCGACAAGACGAACGGGCTGGCGTAGGAAACTGTTCCCTGGATGCCGACCGCGCCCGCCTGTTGGGCAAAGCCGGCATGCTGCGCCCTGGCGGACATGTGAAGCCCGCCAGGGCGCCCATCCTCACTGCTGAAGGGGAAAGTCGGAGATGACCACAGCAGTCACCCTGCCGCGTGCGGCCGCCGTCCGCCAGCGCAAGCCATGGGGTCGCCTGATCGCCGAGGACCTGCGGGAGCACAAGACCGCGTATCTGATGCTGCTGCCGAGCCTCATCTGTTTCGGCGCCCTGGTGATCTTCCCGCTGGTGATGGTCATCATCGGCGCGTTCTCGAAGACCGACGCTGTCGGGAGGATCATGTACTTCGGCACGCTGGCCAATTTCAAGGCCATGATCGAGAACAAGTACATGGGGCCGGTGGCGCGGCAGACCCTTGTGTTTGCCTTCGGGACCGTGTTGCTCACGGTGTTGTTCTCTTTTCCCCTGGCACTCATCTTGAACCAGAGATTCCGCGGGGCAACCGTCGCCAAGGCGTTGCTGCTCCTGCCGTGGGCGGCACCACTGGCCGTGAGCAGCATGACATGGCGCTGGATCTTCCACGACCAGCTCGGCGCCCTGAATTACGTGCTCCACCTGCTGAGGATCACCGACCAGAACATCGCCTGGCTCGCTACGGCTAACCTGGCATTTCCCGCCGTCATGTTCGTTGAGGTGTGGTCGTCCATCCCCTTCATGACGATCACTTTCCTGGCGGGACTGCAGGCCATCCCCCCGCACATCTACGATGCCGCCAAGATGGACGGGGCCGACCTGTGGCACGAGTTCTGGGACATGACTGTCCCGCAGATGAAGAAGGTGTTCATGATTGTGACCCTCCTGTCGGTGATCTGGGCCTTCCGGTCCTTCACCGTGATCTGGACCATCACCGAGGGCAATCCGTTCTACCGGACCGATATTTCAGTCACGTTTCTGTACAAAGTGGCGTTCAAGAGCATCCAGTTTGGCCAGGGCTACGCCATCGCCTTTGCCACATTCCTGGTGCTTCTGCTCTTCAGCGTGCTGTATACGCGCGCGCTGCGCAGTGAGGAGCTGGAATGATGCGCACAGCGTCGCTCATCAAGTGGCTGGCGATTATCCTTTATCTGATCCCAATGCTCGCGATCCTGACGTTCCCTTTCCTCGTCATGATCTCGACCTCCTTCAAGTCGCTGCAAGAGGTCAGCCGGATCCCGCCAACCTTCATTCCGCGCGAACCAACCCTCGCGAACTACCGGGAGATCTGGGGGATCATCCCGCTCGCCAAGCATTTCCGGAATAGCTTCCTGCTGGGCGCGGGCGAGGTGCTGCTGGTAGCCCTGCTCGGCGTCCCGGCAGCCTATTCCCTCACCCGCTTTCGCTTTGCGGGCCGCCAGCCTTACATGCTGTTCCTGCTCGTGACCCAGATGTTCCCGGCGGTCGTGATGCTGCTCGGTATCTTCCGGCTTGTGGCGACGTACGGCCTGGTGGATAACCTGGGCGTGGTCGTGCTGGTGGCCACGGCGTTCAACCTGGCATTCTGCGTGTGGCTCCTGGTGGGGTATTTCTCCGGCATACCGCCCGAGATTGAGGAGGCCGCCATGATGGACGGCCATTCGCGCCTGGGCGCCATGATCAAGATGACCTTGCCGCTGTCGTGGCCGGGCCTGGTGGCCGTGGCGATTTTCGCGTTCATGGATGGCTGGAACGAGTTCCTGTTCTCGCTGACGCTGATCCGCACAGCCGAGTATCTTCCGCTGACGGTCGGGCTCTTCCGTTTCATCGGGCGGTTCCAGATCGAGTGGCATCATCTGATGGCGGGCTCGTTCCTGGCAACGGTGGTTGTGGTGATTCTGTTCATGACAGTCCAGGACAAACTGACGCGCGGCCTGGTGGCTATCGGGGAGAAGTGACCTATGAGTGTTGTGATCTGCAAGGATCTGGTGAAGCGCTTTGGCGAGCAGGTGGCCGTGGACCATGTCAACGTGGAGGTGAGGGACGGCGAGTTCATGGTCTTTGTCGGCCCCTCGGGCTGCGGCAAGACGACTACGCTGCGCATGATCGGCGGCCTGGAGACCGTCACAGCCGGCGAGATCCTGATAGACGGCCAGGTCGTCAACCGGCTGGCGCCCAGACAGCGCGACATCGCCATGGTGTTTCAGAACTACGCGCTCTACCCGCACTACAAGGTCTTCGACAATATCGCCTATCCGCTGCGGCTGCAGAAACGACCCAAAGAGGAGATCACGCGGCGAGTACGCGAGGTGGCCAGGATCCTCGATGTCGAGCGGCTTCTCGACCGCTGGCCTCGCCAGCTCTCCGGTGGCGAAAGGCAGCGAGTCGCCCTTGGGCGCGCCATCGTGCGCAAGCCGCGCCTGTACCTGATGGACGAACCGCTCAGCAACCTGGACGCCAAGTTGCGAGTCCAGATGCGGCGCGAGATCATCCACCTGCAGCGCATGTTAGGCACGACGACCATCTATGTGACGCACGACCAGGTGGAGGCCATGACCATGGGCGACCGCATCATGGTCATGCGGGGCGGCAAGGTGCAGCAGATCGGCGAGCCGGAGATACTCTACAACTATCCGGCGAACCTTTTTGTAGCGGGCTTCATCGGGAGCCCGGCCATGAACGTGTTCCCCGGGCGCCTGGAGGCCGCATCACAGGGCGTACAACTGGCGACCGAGATCGGCCGGTTCGACCTTCCGCCCGCCGTTGTCGGCCGGATAGCGGACGGTTCCTGGTCGGGCGCGAGGGGCGTCCTATGGGGCATTCGGCCCGAGGATGTGCGACTGGTGCCCCCGGAGGACGACGTGCCGCAGGCAACGGTTGACCTGGTGGAGGGCCTGGGCTCGGACGCCTACGTGAGCCTGACAATCGGCGCGGAGACGCTGGTGGTGCGCACCCCGGCGGACGCCAGGCCGAACGAGGATCAGCGCGTGGGCGTGCAACTCAGTCTGAACAAAGTACACCTGTTTGATCCCGAGAGCGAGGCGACGATCCTGCGGCAGGCGTAGCAGGCGAAGCCGCGAATGGGCGAATCGGGGATGCAAGATCGAAAGGAGTCAAGATGATCAGACCAAAGGTGGGTTTCATCGTCTTCGGCGTGCACAAGGACGGGCTGCTCGATCCCATGGGCACGCCTTTCATTGACGCGGCGGTGATCGAGGGTGCCAGGCAAGCCCTGCAGGCTGCGGGGGTGGATCTCGTCGAGCACGACGTGATCCTGGCCACCAAGCAGGAAGCGCGCGCGTGCTTCGGCAGGCTGAAGAAGATGGATGATCTGGATGCCGTGGTGCTCTTCTCGGGCACCTGGGTCTGGGCGGCACATCTGATCGGGCCGCTGCGCGATTTTGCCGGAACCGGCAAGGGGATCGTCATCTGGACGAATCCCGGCTCGCAGGGCTGGCGACCGGTGGGCGGGCTGGTGATGCACGGAGCGCTGAAGGAGGTCGGGATCGCGCATCGCTTCGTCTATGGCAGTTACGAGGATCCTGCAGAGGTCGCGAAGGTGGCATCCTACTGCCGCGCCAGCGCCATGGTCAACCGCCTCAACATGAGCACCTGCGGGGCGTTCGGTGGGCGCGGCATGGGCCAGACGTGCGGTGTGGCAGATCCGTCGCAGTGGATGGCGCATTTCGGCATTGACATTGACTCCCGCGACACAACCGAACTGATCGCGACGGCCCGGGCCGTGACGGAGGCAGAACTCGAGCAGGCACGGGCGCATATCCAGCCGTACTTTGTGGAACCAATCCCCACCGGCGAGGAGGCCGATCGCTCCATCCGGCTGTATGTGGCTCTCAAGAAGATCGTGCAGCGGGAAAACTTCGATTTCTACACCATCCAGTCGTTCCCGGGCCTCGGCGACGACTACAGCGCGACCTCATTTGCCCAGAGTATGATGCTGGAGGATGGCATCGCCACCTCCACGCTGAGCGACTTCAACACGGCGCTGACAGTCAAGTTGTTACTGGACCTGGGCACGGAGCGCCCCTACTACGGCGACTTGCAGCACATTGACAAGTCGAACAACGAGATCAAGATCATCGGCGACGGGGCCTGTCCGCCTTCACTGGCAGGCAAGGCCGGCCCGGCACGATTCGCACACCATGGCATCCCCACGGAGGGCGCCGCGGGCGGCCTCTCGGTGGAACTCGTATGCAAGCCGGGCAAGGGCGTGCTCGCCAGGCTCGGCCGGACAGATGGCGATTTCGAGATGGCCATTGCCCGTTGCACGGTCTTCGAACCGGCCCCGGAAGTGCTGGAAGCCCGCAAACTCGAGTGCGGCATCCCGTTCTGGCCACACGCGTTTGTCACCGCGCACTGCGACATCGAGGCACTGTTGGAGGCGTGGAACAACGAGTACGCCGTCCTCGGGTACGGCGAGAACCTGTACGATGACCTGGTCGCGTTCTGCGAACTGACGGGCATCCGGGCCATCGCACTGTGACGGGAAGGGTATCGTGCGCAACATCCGCGTCGCAGCGGTCCAATTCGAGCACGCCCCGGGAGACAAAGCGGCCAACCTGGGCAAGATCCGGCATTTCGTGGAGCAAGCGGCGGATCAGGGGGTTGAGATCATTGCCTTCCCCGAGTGCTGCATCACAGGCTACTGGTTCCTGCGGCGGCTGAGCCATGCGGAACTTACGGCGCTGGCCGAGCCCGTGCCCGACGGGCCCAGTTCACAGGAGTTGCTTAGGCTGGCACAGAGGTACGGCATGACGGTCGGCGCGGGCCTGATCGAAGGGCAGCGCTCGGGGCTGCTATACAACACGTATGTCGTGGCCATGCCCGACGGCAGTTGCGAGCAGCATCGCAAGATCCACGCTTTCGTCAGCCCGTACCTCACCTCGGGGTCAGCATACACCGTTTTCGACACCCCGCACGACTGCAGGGTCGGCGTGCTTACGTGTTATGACAACAACATCGGCGAGAACGTGCGCATCACGGCGCTGATGGGCGCGGAAATCCTGCTGGCTCCCCACCAGACGGGCGGGTGTACCTCCACCAACCCGCACACCATGGGGGTCATTGACCGCCGACTGTGGGACGAGCGAGAACAGAACCCGGAAGCCATCGAGGCGGAGATCCGCGGCCCCAAGGGTCGCGAATGGCTGCTACGCTGGTTGCCGGCGCGAGCGCACGACAACGGGCTCTTCCTGGTCTTCGCCAACGGGGTCGGTGTGGACGACGATGAGATCCGCACAGGCAACGCCATGATCCTGGACCCGTACGGCCGGATCCTGGCGGAGACCTGGAAGGCCGCCGACGACATGGTGATCGCCGACCTGGACGCCTCCCTGCTCGACGAATGCACAGGGCGTCGCTGGATCCGCACGCGACGCCCGGAGCTCTACGGTCTCCTGACCGTGCGTACTGGCATCGAGATGGATACGCGAAGCGTGCGGTTCGACGAAAAAGGTGTCTAGGCAAGACACAGACACGGGAGGCCGGCAAGACATGGCGTTATCCCTGATCGGTTCAAGCAAGCAGGCGCTGGACACGCCGGCGCTATGCCTCGACATCGAGGCGGTCGAACGCAACATACGCCGCATGGCCGACTTCTTCCGCGGCGGCTCTGTGCGGTTGCGGCCGCACATCAAGACGCACAAGTCACCGATGCTGGCGCAGAGGCAGCTGGCAGCCGGCGCCATCGGCATCACCTGCGCCAAGCTGGGCGAAGCAGAGGTCATGGCGGCGGCCGGGATCCGGGATATCCTGATCGCCAATGAGGTGGTCGGGCCGGCCAAGATCGCCCGGCTTGTCAACCTGGCGGCATACGCGGATGTCATCGTGGCGGTGGACAATGCCGCCAATGTTGCCGATCTCAGCGCTGCTGCCGTGGCCAAAGGGGTGCGGCCGCGGGCCCTCGTTGAGGTGGACATCGGGCACGGCCGGTGCGGTGTGCAACCAGGGCAGCCGGCCCTCGAACTGGCCCGGCTGGTGGACACCTCGCCCGGACTGCGATTGGCCGGGCTGATGGGGTACGAGGGCCACTCGATTATGATCCCGGACAAGGACGAGAGGCGCGCCGTCACCGAAGCCTCGCTCGCCCTGCTGACGGACACGGCGGAACTCCTGCGCGGACACGGGCTGCCCGTTGACATTGTCAGCAGCGGGGGCACGGGCACGTACTTCATCACCGGCAGGTATCCCGGCATCACCGAAGTGGAGGCGGGTTCCTATATCACCATGGATCGCCACTACCGGGAGGTCGTGGGGATTGACTTTGAGTACGGCCTGACCATTCTGTCCACCGTGATCAGCACCCGAGGGGCGGACCACGCGATCTGCGATGCGGGGCTGAAGGCGTTGACCCGCGACTTCGGCATGCCGCTGGTGCTTGACCCGCCGGGCTGGGAACTGACGGGCCTATCTGAGGAGCATGGCCACTTGCGACGCGTAGACGGGCCACCTCTATCCATCGGGGCAAGGGTCGAGATTGTTCCCAACCACGGCTGCACGACGATCAACCTGCACGACCGCTACCACGTTGTGCGGGGAGACGTACTGGAGGCCGTCTGGCCGGTCGCTGCGCGCGGGAGGACCGATTGATCGAGATCAAAGCCCGGCGATTCCTCGACAAGAGGGTGCTGATCACCGGCGGCAGCCTCGGGATCGGACGCGCCACCGCCGAGCGTTTCGCCGCGGAGGGCGCCAGGTTGCTGCTCACGGCACGGCGGTCCGACTTGCTGGAATCGGCAGCGGCGGAGCTGCGAGAGAGGTACGCAGCCGAAGTCCTCACCTACGTCATGGATGTCTCACGGGCCGCCGACGTGCAGGGCATGATGCGCTATGCGCTGGAGCGATGGGGCGGCATTGATGTCCTGATCAACAACGCGGGGATCTGTCGCGAGGCCGCCTTCCTCCAGGCGACCGAGGAACACTGGGATGAGACCCTGGCCATCAACCTGAAGGGGCATTTTCTGGTTGCCCAGGCAGTCGCCCGGGAGATGGTGCGCGCCGGGTCCGGGGTCATCGTTAACATGTCCTCGACGAACGGCCTGGCGGGAGAGATCGGCTACGCGGCCTACAACGCCTCAAAGGCGGGCATCCTCCTGCTGACGAAGACCATGGCGCTGGAGCTGGCGCCCTATGGCATTCGCGTCAATTGCGTTGCGCCCGGATACATCGTCACGCCCATGTCGCAGGCCCTGGATAGCAACCTGCGCGTCTACGCCTACGCCCGCGACAAGATCCCGCTGGGCCGCGTGGCCTCACCGGAAGAGGTGGCAGCCGTCTTCGCCTTCCTGGCCTCTGACGACGCCTCTTTCATCACGGGAGAGGTGATCGTCATTGACGGCGGGCAACTGGCGGTCTGAGGAGGACACGTTCGAATGGCAACCTTCACGAAGCGCGATCTCTACGAGTGGTGCCGAATCCCTTACACCGAGCTGGAGACGCACCCCGCACGCAAGATCCCGTTTCGCTTGTGCGCTGATTCGGCAGAGATGGGCCAGATCATGGCCCGCGAACTGGTGGATGAGATCAGGTCGCACAACGAGCGGGGCGAGGTCATGCGGGCCATCATCCCGTGCGGGCCGGCCTGCTGGTACAGGCCTTTCAGGGACCTGGTAAACCGCGAACGCGTCAGCCTGCGCAACCTGGTCGTGTTCCACATGGACGAGTGTCTGGACTGGCAAGGGCGCGAGTTGCCGCGCCGGCACCCGTACAGCTTCCGGGGCTATATGGAGGAGCACTTCTATGCGCCCGTGGACGAGGAACTGGCCGTGCTCCCGGACAACCGCGTCTGGCTGAACGCCGACAACATCGCCGACGTGAGCGAGAGAATCTGGTCGGCCCCAATTGATCTGACCTACGGCGGCTGGGGCCAGGACGGTCACATCGCCTACAACCAGGCGCGCCGCCACCCCTACAGCCCCGTGACGATTGACGAGGTGCGCAATTCGACGATCCGTGTCCAGGAGAACAACTGGGACACGGTGCTGGCTCTGGCCCAGCGCACCCTGGGTGCCGCCTATCAGTTCATACCACCGATGTCGGTGACGCTGGGGGTCAAGGAGTGCCTGTCGGCCAGGAAGGTGCGGCTCTTTTCGGACACGGGCGCGTGGAAGCAGACCGCGCTGCGCGTGGCGCTCTTCGGCCCTGTGACACCCGAATACCCCATCACCCTGCTCCAGGAACACCCGGACGCGCTGCTCACGGCAACCGTCGCCACCGCGACGCACCCGATCAGCGAACACCCGGAGTGGGACCTGGGGATAGCCTAGAGGGCGGCCGGAATTGACTGGAGAGGCTTGCCGCTATCGGTATCGGGCCCTGATCGGGACCGGCGGCATCGGCTCGGGCATCTTCTTTGCGCTGGACGGCGACCACACGCTGGGCCGCGAGGAGAGCCGGAGCGGCCGCTTCCTGGACCGGCGGGACTACTGCAAACTGCACATCGTCTCGCACTACGTGCAGGCGCTGCTCGGGCTGGGATTCGCGACGATTCCGATCGGCAAGGTGGGGCGCGACGAGGTGGGGGACCGGCTGCTGGCAGAGATGCGCGAGGTGGGGCTCGATCTCCGTTATGTCGAGCAGATCGGTGACCGACCCACCCTCTTCGCCGTCTGCTTCATCTACCCGGATGGCAGCGGGGGAAACCTGACGGCGAACGATTCCGCCTGCGCCGCTGTGGACGTGGCTCAGGTCAAACAGGCGGAGCCAGACTTCGCCCGCTTCGCATGCCAGGGAATTGCGCTGGCTCTGCCGGAAGTGCCGCTGGCGGCCCGGCGCGCCCTCCTGCAGATGGGCTCCCGCTACGGCTTTCTGAGAGCTGCGTCCTACACCTCGGCGGAACTCGCGCAAGCAACACAGGAAGGGGACCTGCGCGACGTGGACCTGCTTGCCGTGAATCTCGATGAGGCTGCTGCCGCCGCGGGGCTGCCGGCCGAGGCGCAGCCGGCCGAGGCGATCGTCGAGGCGGCTGTTGCTGTCCTGCGGAGCCGCCATGCAGGGCTCTGGCTGACTGTTACGGCCGGCAGCCGGGGCAGTTGGTCCTGGGATGGGGCCGCGCTGACCTACGTCCCCGCGTTTCGGGCACCGGTTGTGAGCACAGCCGGTGCCGGGGACGCCCACCTGGCGGGCACCCTTGCGGGCCTGGCCTGCGGCCTGACGCTGCCGCAGGCGCACGAGCTCGGCGCGCTGACCGCAGCGATGTCTGTTACATCGCCGCACACCATCAACAAGGAGATCACGCGGCGCGCCCTGCGGACGTTCGTCGCCCAGGGCGGATATACCGTCTCGGATCCGGTCAGGCAGTTTCTGGAGGAGTAGCCACGCCCAGTGATATAAGACGCAAGGAGGCTCGAATGAGCAGGATCATTGACCTATCAGGGCCGCTGTACAACGGCATGTGGAGCTACAACGTGTTGTCCACGCTGGGGGTGACCTTGCCCGACTTCCACTCGGAGCAACTGGCCAGCCTTGCTGCCCAGGGCTTCGAGGCCTACGGATTTGCGTTGAGCAGCATCACCGGAACTTACATCGAGACGGCCGGGCATATGCTGGAAGGCGTTCCGCCCCTCAACGAACTGGAGGTCTCGGCATTCGTCAAGCCTGCAGTCGTGTGCCACATCCCGCGCAAGGGCCCGGACGAAGTCATCCACGGCTTCGAACTGGAGGCCAACTGCCCCCCGATTCAGGCAGGTGATGCCCTGCTCATTGACTGCGGCTGGGGGGCGCACTGGCACTCGCCCGACTACGTGCTGCACGGGCCGGGCTTTCACCGTGACTGTCTGCCGTGGCTGCTCGACCAGCCCTTCTCGCTGCTGGGGGTAGATGTGCCGTGCATCGAGACGGCGCGCTCGCGCCCCGACGGGAGTGAGGCGGCCGGCAACATGTTGATTCCGATCTTCCAGAGGGGGGTCCTCCTGCTGGCACCCCTCGTCAACCTGGACCGCATCACCAGCCGGCGCGGGGAGCTCATCGCCTTGCCCCTGAACATCCAGGGTGTGAGCGGCGCCCCCTGCCGGGCCATCTTCCGAGAACAAGGAGACACAGAGCCATGAGAACGGAAATCATCCCCGATGCAGATTTTCAGCAGCGCATCTCGCGCCTGCAGGCGGAGATGGAACGCGCGAACCTGGACGTCCTGGTCACCTACTCCTCCGAGTCTGAGCCGGCCAGCAGCCGCTACCTGGCGGATTTCTGGCCCTTCTTTGACTTCGCCGGCGTGGTCGTGCCTCGCGAGGGTGTGCCGGCGTTGAGGGCGCCCACGCACTGGTCACCGGTGGGCCTGAGTCCTACGAGTTCGCCAGGCAGTTCTCGCGCATCAAGGACATCCACATCCACCCCATGTTCGTGGAGAGCTCGGCGCCCGATTGGGTGCCCCAGGTGACGTATGAGGACTTCCGGTCCATCCTCTCTGCCGTGTGCAGCAAGCCGCCACGGCGCGTGGGTGTGACCGACTGGAATATCTTCCCGCATCCCATCTTCCTCGACCTGCAGAAAGCGGCCGAGGGCGCCGAGATCGTGCCGGCCGACGAGGTGCTGCTGCGCGTGCGGGCCATCAAGTCGGCATATGAGATCGCTGCCATCCGGCAGGCGTACTGGATCACGGAACAGGCGATGATCAACTCCCTGGCGAGCGCGGAAGAGGGCATGGCCGAGTGGGAGATCGAAGCGGTGGCCCATGCCACAATGCGGTCTCTGGGCGCCGAGGGCACGT
>FWPV01008792.1_pt1 | contig 11976 bp, 13 predicted proteins | sample 2228371 | NCBI WGS metagenome assembly FWPV01 (sample SAMEA103939776, study PRJEB20133) | metagenome | reverse complement strand
ATTCGCAACACCCGGAAGGAGATGTTCCCATGAGCCGTTTGATCGTCCGATCAGGGCCGCCCTTGCGCGGGCAAGCGCGCGTCCCCGGCGACAAATCAATCTCGCACCGCGCGTTGATGTTGGGGGCGCTGGCCGATGGCGTCAGTCATATTGCCGGATTTCTGCCCGGCGGCGACTGCATCGCTACGCTTGGCTGTATGCGTGCATTAGGCGTCGAGATTGCAGCCGGTGAATTAGACGGAGAGAAATCCGTTTCATCCGTTCAATCCGTTGACCTCACCATCCACGGGCGCGGATTGCGCGGCCTGCAAGCGCCATCCGCCCCGCTGGACTGCGTCCGCTCCGGGACGACGATGCGCTTGCTGGCGGGTATCCTCGCCGGGCAGGACTTCGACAGTGTGTTGAGCGGCGATCCGCAACTGCTCGCCCGCCCCATGCGCCGCGTCGTCGAGCCGTTGCGGGCGATGGGCGCGGATATCAGCGATACGGATGGGCACGGCCCGCTCGTGATCCACGGAGGCGCGCTGCGCGGCGGCGAGCACACGTTAGCCGTCGCCAGCGCGCAGGTGAAAAGTGCGCTTCTGTTGGCTGGCCTTTTTGCCGACGAACCGGTCACCGTCCACCAGCCCGGTCCCAGCCGTGACCACACCGAGCGAATGTTGGCGGCGCAAATGGCGAATGGCGAATGGCGAATGGCGAATGGCGAATGGCGAATCAGCGAATCAGCGAATCAGCGAATTAACCACCCAACTACCCAACCACCACTCGTCACCGACGGGCTTACTGTGACGTTGAACCCTCGCGCTATTGACCGCCTTAAGCCATTGAAAATGGCTGTCCCTGGCGATATTTCTTCCGCTGCGTTTCCGTTGGTAGCGGCGCTGCTCGTGCCGGATTCGGAGATTACGTTACGGGGCGTCAACACAAACTGGACGCGCACGGGATTGCTGGACGTGCTCGCCGCGATGGGGGCGGAGATCGCGCTGACGCATGAGAGCGAACAGGGTGGGGAGCCGGTGGCGGATTTGGTTGTGCGCAGCGCGTCGTTGACGGGGACGGAGATCGGCGGTGACACGGTCGTGCGGATGATCGACGAATTCCCGATCCTGGCGGTGGCGGCGACGCAAGCGCGCGGGACAACGCTGGTGCGCGATGCGCGCGAGTTGCGCGTCAAGGAGACCGACCGTATTGCCACGGTCGTCGCCGAACTGCGCAAACTCGGCGCGCAGATCGAGGCGCGCGAAGACGGCTTCGTTGTCAAAGGGCCAACGCGATTGCATGGCGCACCGGTGGACAGTCACGGCGACCACCGCCTGGGGATGGCGCTGGCTGTAGCGGGCCTGGTTGCCGATGGCGAAACGGTCATCGAAAACGCGGAACGCATCGCGGACTCGTTCCCCGGTTTTGTGAGTATAATGCAAGGGTTAGGGGCTAATTTGCTATTAGCAGATTGAGCAGATTGTTGCCTTGGTTTGATCCGTTCAATCCGTTGCGGTTATTTTCCAAGGAGTCCCCATGTGGGATTCCACACCAAGATGACGAAAATCTGAGCTACAGAGAGCATAGAGCACTCAGAAGTTTTTCTCTGTGAACTCTGTGTCCTCAGTGGCTATTTTCAGAGGAGGCGTAATGGCTTTATCAGGCATTAACGGACACACTACCCTGGTCGGTTTGATCGCGTGGCCGGTAGGCCACAGCGTCTCGCCGCCGATGCACAACGCCGCCTTCGAGGCGCTGGGCCTGAACTGGTGTTACGTGCCGTTGCCGGTTGTGCCGTCGCAGGTGGAAAACGCGGTGCGCGGTGTAGCGGCGCTGGGATTCCGGGGCGTCAATGTGACGGTGCCGCACAAACAAGCGGTGATTCCGGCGTTGGATAGGATCGCGCCGGACGCCGCGCAGTTCGGCGCGGTGAACACGATCGTTATCGACCGCGACACAGCCGGACGGCCAACGATCACCGGGCACAACACGGATTACCAGGGGTTCCTGGGTGCGTTGCGACAGGGAGGCTGCGAGCCGGCAGGTAAGTCGGCGGTCGTTGTCGGGGCCGGAGGGGCGGGACGCGCCGTGGTCTTTGGATTGCTGCGGGCGAACGTGCGCGACGTGCTGGTGCTCGATACACAGCCGCAGCAGGTCCAGTCGTTGCTGGCCGATCTGGGCGGAGATGGCGCGCCGTTGCGCACCGCGCCGCTATCCACCGAGAGCCTGGTGGAATCGGCGCGCGCCGCCGAGTTGTTGGTCAATGCGACGCCGGTGGGGATGTCGCCCAAGACCGACGCCTCTATCTGGCCGGACGCCGTACCCTTTCCGGCACACCTGATCGTCTTCGATCTGGTCTACAATCCGCAAGAAACGCAGCTTTTGCGCCAGGCGCGCGCGGCGGGTGCGCTGGCTATCGACGGGCTGGATATGCTCGTGCGGCAAGGGGCGATCGCCTTCGAGTTGTGGACCGGTCAGCAGGCCCCGTTCGACGTGATGCGCGATGCCTGTGAGCGAGCGTTGGGGCAGCGGTAGGTTGCCAATGAGCATTTTTGAGGTTATGATGTTGATCTGCTTCGGCCTCAGTTGGCCGATATCGATAGCAAAGGCCCTTCGGACCAAAAAGGTTGAGGGCAAAAGCCCGGTTTTCATGGTGGTGATCTGCCTGGGCTACCTGAGCGGTATCTTGCACAAGCTGCTGTTTTCGTTGGATTGGGTCATTGTGCTATATGCCATCAACCTGCTGATGATAGCGACGGATTTGTATCTGTATTACCGGTATTTGCCAAAGAAGTAACGAGTAGTTTGTAACGAGTAATGAGTGAGGTGTTTCTCCCCATTACTGATTACTCGTTACTCATTTCTACAGAAGGAGACAGTATGACAACCGTATTCGATGAATTTCAGTGGCGTGGCCTGGTCCACAGCTTTACGGAAGGGACGCCGGAAGTGTTGGCGACGGAGAAGGTGACGGTCTACATCGGCTTCGATCCCTCGGCGGACAGCCTGCAAATCGGCAACCTGCTGACGTTGATGGGCCTGGCGCGGATGCAGCGTTTCGGCCATTCGCCGATTGCGCTGGCGGGCGGCGGCACGGGGCTGATCGGCGATCCCAGCGGCAAGGCGAGCGAACGGCCCCTGTTAGACCGCGAACAGGTAGAGGCCAACGTCGAGGCGATCAAGCCGCAGTTGGCGCGCTTCCTCGACTTCGAGGTCAAGAGCAACCCGGCGCGCCTGGTCAACAACGCCGACTGGCTGTGCACGATCCCGCTGATGGATTTCCTGCGCGATGTGGGCAAGTACTTCACCGTCAACTACATGATCGCAAAGGACTCGGTCAAGTCGCGGCTGGAGCGCGAGGAGGGCATCTCGTACACCGAGTTCAGTTACATGCTGCTGCAAGCCTACGATTTCGTGCAGCTCCACGACCGTTACGGCTGCACGATGCAATCCGGCGGCAGCGACCAGTGGGGCAACATCACCGCCGGCGTGGAACTGCTGCGTCGCATGCGCAACATCCGCGCCTACGGTCTGGTCTATCCCCTCCTGATGAACGCCGACGGCACCAAACTCGGCAAGTCGGTGCATGGGACGATTTTTCTGGATGCCAAGCGCACGTCACCGTATCGCTTCTACCAGTACTGGCTTAACCGCGACGACGCCGATGTGATTGACGACCTCAAGCACTTCACCTGGATGACCCAGGACGAAATCGCCGAGATGGCGCATAAGGTGGCAACGCAGCCGGAATTGCGCGAGGCGCAACGCACGTTGGCGCGGATCATGACAGTGATGGTCCACGGCGAGACGGCGCTGGCGAAGGCGGTGCAGGCGTCGCAGGCGCTCTTCGGCGGCGACATTGCCGGGCTGAGCGCGGACGAGATCGGCGACATCTTCAGTGAAGCGCCGTCGTGCGATATGCCGCGCAGCGCCTTCGAGGGCGCGGGCAAGCCGTTGGTGGATGTACTCGTCGAAGCCGGCGTCACCAAATCGAAGGGCGAGGCGCGGCGGCTGATCGCCAGCGGCGGCGTCTACGTCAACAACGTCCCGGCAGACGACGCCGAGCGCGCCGTCACGCTGACCGACAGCATCGAAGGGCAGTTCGTCATCCTGAGGAAGGGGAAGAAGAGCTACCAGTTAGTGCGCCTGGTAGGGTAATGTCGTTGCTCAACAGGTGCAACGTGACTCGATATTCAATCGAGCGCGTTGCACCTGTTCGTGTCTCACGGCGTTTATTCCACGTCAAACAGCGGCGTGCTCAAATAACGCTCGCCGGTGCTTGCCAGGACGACGACGATGAGTTTCCCCTTGTTTTCCGGCCGCCTGGCGACCTGGACGGCGGCGTGAACTGCCGCGCCGGAGCTGATACCGGCCAGGATGCCCTCTTCCTTCGCCAGCCGCCGGCCCATAGCGATGGCCTCGTCGCTGGTGACGTGGAAAATTTCGTCGATGATGCCCGTGTTGAGCACAGCGGGCACGAAACCCGCGCCGATGCCCTGGATTTTGTGTTTACCGGGCGCGCCTCCTGCCAGCACCGGCGACTCGGTCGGTTCCACGGCAATCGCCTTGAAAGAGGGTTTGCGCGCTTTGATGACCTCGGAGACGCCGGTAATCGTGCCGCCGGTGCCCACGCCTGCCACCAGGATGTCCACCTGACCGTCGGTGTCATTCCAGATTTCCAACGCCGTCGTCTCACGGTGAATCTGCGGGTTGGCCGGGTTCTGGAATTGCTGGGGGATGAAGGCGTTGGGCGTCTCGGCAGCCAGTTCGTTGGCCCGCGCAATCGCGCCTTTCATCCCGTCCGCGCCGGGGGTGAGCACCAGTTCTGCGCCGAGCGCGCGAAGCAGTTTGCGCCGCTCGACGCTCATTGTATCCGGCATCGTGAGAATCAGCCGGTATCCGCGCGCGGCGCAGACGAAGGCCAACGCGATGCCGGTGTTGCCGCTGGTCGGCTCGATGATGACGGTGTCCGGCCCAATGAGACCGGCCTTCTCGGCGGCATTGATCATACTCACGCCGATGCGATCTTTGACGCTGCCCAACGGGTTGAAGAACTCGAGTTTGGCAACCACCCGTGCTTCCGCGCCGTCCGTCACCCGGTTCAACTGTACCAACGGCGTTTTGCCGATTAACTGTGTAATGTCATGTGCAATGGTCATATTGTCCTCCCTAGCGTTGTTTTGTTGGTAGATGTAGTTGAAAAATGAGTCAGCAGATTAAGCAGATTGAGCAGATTCAGTAGATCTAATTTTGCTTGGCCTGGATCATCAGATCCAGGCTGGAACGGAGATCTGACGATCCCCTTGGAGCATTTTTCGATCTACTGAGATTTTTTTGAATGCGCAAAGAACGGTCTGCGTCCTGATTCCGATTGACACGATGGGGTACGACGCTCATTTTCATCTTCGGTAGAGAGCATCGCTCATGGTGTCTGCTGACAGAACATGGTCATCGCGCGATTGGGCTAAATGCCGGCGCCGTCGTAGAGAATGCAGCCGGCGCGGTATTCTTCCCATTGTTGCAGGCGGTCGTCGATCGTTTCGCAGGCGAGCGGAGCTTCGATGGCGTGTTCGGCGCGCAACCATTGCGCTTGTTCGCATAGTTCCGCCAGCGTGACCGTGTCCAGTAAGTCGATGATCGCTTTTCCCAATCTCCCCCACAGTAGATGGGTGACGCACGTATCGGCGCGCGCGCACGGCGTTTCCACTGCATCTCCCACGCAGAAGACCGGCTCCAATTGCTCGTCCACCGCCCGTAACACGTCGGCGGCGGTGATATCGGCGGGATCGCGCGCCAGTACGTAGCCGCCGCCTGGCCCCATGACGCTTTCGACCAGGCCTGCTTGCTTCAGCTTGACGAACAGGTGTGCCAGGTAGTTGCTCGAAATCTCCTGGCGTTCGACAATGTCTTTGCGCAACACCGGCGTCTCCTCTTGGTGTAGCGCCAGGTCTACCATGGCCCGCAACGCATATCGCCCTAGTGTAGAAAGTCGCATCTCACACTTCCTTCGATTTCCCTTTTCTGAAGTCTATTGTATAATAGTTGTGTATTTTAGTCAACAATAGGATCGTATAGGAGGTGTGGCATGGACAAGAAGACGGGTTATTTGTTGGCAGCCCTTCGCATCAGTCTAGGGTGGATTTTCCTCTGGGCCTTTCTCGATAAACTCTTTGGTTTAGGCCGAGCGACCGCGCCGGAAAACGCCTGGTTGGCCGGCGGTTCGCCCACGGCCGGCTTCCTTAGTTTTGCCGCGCGCGGGCCATTGGTTGGACTCTTTCAGGGGATGGCCGGCAATCCGGTGGTTGACGTATTGTTCATGGTGGGGCTGCTCGGATTGGGGCTGGCGCTGCTGTTGGGCATCGGCTTGAAGGTCGCCGGCGTCGCCGGGCCCTTGCTGATGCTGCTCATGTGGTTGGCCCAACTTCCACCGGCGACCAATCCGTTTATGGATAACCACATCATCTATGCCCTGGTGCTGGCTGTGCTGCCGTTGCTAAAGGCCGGGCACACGCTGGGCCTGGGCAAGTGGTGGACGGAAAAGACCCACAAATGGCCTGTATTGCAATAGGACACGACCTGACTCAAGTTGTTCCATGCACGCGCGAACTCTCGTAGTACACGGATCGCCACGGATTTGCCGGATAAAAAACGAGAAAAATCCGTGTGTTCCGTGAAATCCGTGTCCTATATTCTGCAACGAGAGGTAGGTAGCAACTTGGGTTGTCTATGCAGGAGATGCTCTATCTATGACGCTTGCCGCGACCATTCCTGAAGGATTGCGCCGCTATACCCGGCAGATGGCGTTGCCGGGCATCGGCGTGGAGGGCCAACAACGGCTCCGGCAGGCGCGCGTGGTCGTGCTCGGCGTGGGGGCGTTGGGGACGGCGCTGGCTTCTGGCGTGGTGCGCGCCGGAGTGGGGTACGTGCGGTTGATCGACCGCGACTTCATCGAAGAGCACAACCTGCAACGGCAACTGCTTTTCGATGAAGACGACATCGCCGCCAATCTCCCGAAGGCGGTCGCGGCGGCGGAGAAGCTGCGGCGCGTCAATTCGCACATTACGATAGAGCCGGTGGTGGAAGACGTGACGCCCACGAACATCGAGCGCCTGATCACCGATTGCGATGTGGTGCTTGACGGTAGCGACAATTTCGAGTTGCGGATGCTGCTCAACGACGCCGCCCTCAAACACAACATCCCTTGGATTTACGGCGCGGTCATCGCCACGCACGGCGTCGTCATGCCGATCCTGCCGGACGACGGGCCGTGCTTCCGTTGCCTGCTGCCCGATTTGCCTGCGCCCGGCGTGATGCCCACGTGCGACACGGCCGGCGTGTTGGGGACGGCGCCGCAGATCATCGCCGCGTTTCAGGTGACCGAGGCGCTCAAGTTGCTCACCGGGCAGCATCAGGCGCTGTGCCGCGACCTGCGTTACCTGGACGTGTGGCACAATCTCTACGAGCGTGTGCAAGTCGCCAAAGGAGAAGTGGTGTGTCCGGCGTGCGACGAGCGCCGCTTCGAGTTCCTGGAAGGCCGGCATCACACGCGGAGCGAGACGTTATGCGGGCGCGACGCGGTACAGGTACGCCCGGCGGGCCTCTCCCGCTCTGAGGTCCGCCCGGACTTCGCGGCGCTGGCGGAGCGACTCGCTCCGTTAGGCGATGTGCAGCACAACGCCTACGTGCTGCGCTTCGCGGTGGAGGGCTGCGAAATCACGCTGTTCCAGGACGGGCGCGCGATCATCCAGGGGACAAGCGATGAGGGGGTGGCGCGCTCGCTGTATACGCGCTATATCGGGTTATAGGCGATTGGCCAAATCGCCCTACAATGGGAACGCCGTGGTGAGGTCGTCGTGACCTTGCCGGGGCGTTTTTTGGGGCGGTGAAAATGCGGGTATAATAACCGCTATGCAATGTCGCGCAGGCTGCGGGGCGTGTTGCATCGCCCTCTCGATTTCTTCTGCCATTCCGGGGATGCCCAACGGCAAGCCCGCCGGTGTGCGCTGCGTGCAGCTCACTGCGGATAACCTGTGCGCCCTCTACGAGTCACCGGAGCGCCCGCTCGTGTGCACCTGGCTGCGCCCCAACGAGGAGATGTGCGGGCAGACCCGTGAAGAGGCGCTGGCGTATCTCGCCGCGTTGGAAATCGCTACGCGGCCTGATCCGGTGTAGGGGCAACTATGTCAGTTCCTCTTGACCGATTGCGTTTGTCAGGCCTCCAAACCCTGATCAACACACACCTGGAGATGGCGATTCCCGGCTGGGCGCTGCCTGCTGAATTTATCGCCGAGCGGCCGGCACGCCACCCTGAACAACACATTCTTGACCCGTGGGTGGTTGAACAGCAGACATTGTTGAGCGTGGAAGCCGACCGGATTCTTGCGGCGGTGCATCTCCTGCGCTATGGCGACGATGACGACATTGCGTCTGATTATCGCAATGCGGGCGATATCGCCTGGTTATTGTTCGTGCCGGGGGCAGAAGAGGCGGAACGGAATTTGCTCGCCGCAGCCCGCCGGCAGATGCAGCAGTGGGGCGTCCGTGTGACCTATGCCTGGGACGTGGGCCTGCCGGTTCCTTTATGCAGCGGCATCCCGGACGCATATGCAGCGGCATCCCGGACGCATGGCCGCACATCCGCAGCCTGTTCGCCGGTTCCGGTTTTGTGGCGGACGGTGGGGCAGAATATATCTTAGGGGGAGAATTGGATGTTATCCCGTTCCCCGGCGGTGCTCCGGTGGATGGCGTCGGTGTGCACCCTGTCGTTTCGGGCGTTGCGACGACGTTCATCTTGCGCCACAACGACGAGCACATCGGGCGCTGCGAGTGCGTCGCCGATCTCACCCAGGATGGGCGGTTGTCGGCCTTTGCGGGGTGGGGCAAGTTGGAGATGCTCGAAGTGGCCACGCCCTGGCGCAACCGTGGCCTGGGGCGCTGGCTGGTGCAGCACACCGTCGCCTGGCTGCGGGAGATGGGCTGTGAACGCATCGCCTTCTCCGTCACGCCGGATGACGACGCGCGTGGTGCAGGGCGCTTCTACCAGCGATTTGGGTGGGAGCGGTGACTTACGATGGAAAAGGGGTGGAGGGCATAGTATGGAACACCTCGGCGGTCCTCTCTTTGCAGTCGCCGGCGCGGGGGAATCCCACGGGCCGGGCTACACCACCATTGTTTTCGGCTGTCCGATGGGCCTGTGGCTGACGCGGGCCGACATTCAACGCCACCTGGATCGCCGTCGCCCCGGCGGCAGCATCCACGGGACGCCGCGCAGCGAGGCGGATAAGGTGGCGCTGCTCTCCGGCCTCTATACGGACGACCACGACGCGCTGCTCGCCGGGCCGGAAATCCGGACGATTGCCGACGGCGTGGAGAGCGTCACCCGCACCTACGAAGCCGGTTACACCACCGGCGAACCGATCGCCGCGGTGGTGCTCTCCGCCGCCAAACGCTCCGGCGATTACAGCCAGTTCGCCGGGCCGCAAGGCGAGGTGCGCCCCGGGCACGCCGATCTGGTGAAGTACCACCAGGCGCGCGGCTTCAACGATCCGCGCGGCGGCGGGCGGGCCAGCTATCGCGCGACCGTCTCCGATTTGATCGGCGGTTCGATTGCGCGGCTGTATCTGGAACGGCAGTTTGGGACGGTGTTCCTTTCGTCACTGGTGCAGGTGGGGGCGTTGAAGGCGTCCGTCACTCTGGCGGAGACGGTGGAGCAGTTGGTTTTGCAGCACACGCAGGCGCATCCCGTTCCGGCGGATGATCTGCGCCAGCTTGAGGCCAGGCTCGCCGCCGCCGAACTATCCACGCTCGACGCCGATTTCGCCCGCGAGGCTGCCGCATTGATCGAATCTGTGCGCGCCGATGGCGACTCTATCGGCGCGGTGGTAGAGGTCGTCGCGGTGAACGTCCCGGCGTTGGCGGGCACGCCGCTCTACGAGAGTCTCAAGCTGCGGCTGATGGGTGCGCTCGGCGGGCTGAATGCCGCGCAGGGCGTCGAGATCGGTTCCGGCTTCGACGTGGTCACACGGCGCGGTAGCGAGAACAACGATCCGATCCGCGCGACGGGCTATCAGAGCAATCACCACGGTGGGCTGCTCGGCGGGATCACCACGGGGATGCCGCTCGTGTGCCGCGTCGCCTTCAAGCCGACAGCCTCGATCCAGAAACCGCAACTGTCGGTGCGCCAGGACCTCACGGAGATTGATTTCGCGCTCAAGAAAGGCCGCCACGACCCGTGCGTTGGTGTCCGCGCGGGCGTGACGCTGGAATCGCGGATGGCGATTGAGTTGTTGAACGCGGTGTTGGTGGGGCAGAGCCGGCAGCCGTCAGCGGTTAGCTTTCAGCTTTTTGGGAAGATGGGTGGTTGACCCATTCGAAATTTTCTGGTCCAATTCTACGGGGAGACAAATCCATGTCAGACGGTTACGCGCAATATAAAGCAGATTGTCAAAGGATTCGAGAAGCTAACACCCAATTGTTAGCCGACTTCGAGATGTGGTTGCTTCAGCAAAACCTGGCTGCTAAAACCGTCAAGAGGCATATTCAAAACGTTGATTTTTATGTCAATGAATTCTTGTTGTACGAGGACACTATCGAACCGCAAAAAGGCATTGGCGAGATCGGCATGTTTCTGGGCTATTGGTTTATCAAGAAGGCGCTGTGGGCCAGCCCGTCATCTATCCGGAGCAATGCCGCGAGTCTAAAGAAATTCTATACGTTTTTGCATGAACGCGGTATGGTGAGGGCGGAAGACCTGAAAAAACTTAAAGAGAAAATCAAGGAAGAGCTGCCGGAATGGGTGGAAACTATGAAACGCTACGATGATCCAGATATTACGGATATGGACGAGGTATGGGGATTTCGAACCTTGTGTTGACCGGCTTTATGGGAACGGGCAAAACCACCGTCGGGCGTGAGGTCGCGCGGCGGTTGGGGCGCGCGTTTGTGGATATGGACGATGTCATCGCGGCGCGGGCCGGGAAGCCGATCCCGCGCATCTTTGCCGAGGATGGCGAGGCGGCGTTCCGCGCGCTTGAGGCGGAAGTGTGCGCCGAGTTGAGCGCGCAGGACGGGTTGGTGATTGCGACGGGCGGCGGGGCGTTGGTGAACCCGGCGAACCGCGTCACCATGCAACGCGGTGGCGTTGTAATCTGTCTGGATGCAAGTCCCGCCGAGATTCTGCGGCGCGTCGGCGGCAACGCTGATCGCCCGTTGCTCAATGTGCCGGACCCGGCAGCGCGCGTCGCCGAATTGCTGGCGGCGCGCCACGAGGCTTATGCCGCGATCCCCTGGCACATTGAGACAAGCGGGTGTGCGGTGGATGCGGTGGTCGCGCGCGTGTTGGCGCTGGCGGAGACGGTGACGTTGCCGGTGAAGCATCCCGGCGGGGCGTATCCGATTCACATTGGGCGTGGTTTGCTGGCGCACCTGGGCGGGGCGCTGCGGGCGGCGGGCATGCGCGAGGGAACGGCGGTGGCGATTGTCACCAATACCGTCGTCGGGCCATTGTACGCCGGGCGGGTGGAGACGGTGTTGCACGAGGCGGGCTACCGGCCCTTCGTCTGCACGATTCCCGACGGCGAGCAGCACAAGACGTTGGACACGGTGCGCGCGCTGTACGAGCAGTTCCTCGCGGGGCAGCTCGACCGCAGCGGGGCGGTGCTCGCGCTCGGCGGCGGGGTGACGGGCGACATCGCGGGGTTCGCGGCGGCGACGTTTATGCGGGGGACGCGCTTCGTGCAGGTGCCCACCTCGTTGCTGGCGATGACGGATGCCAGCGTGGGCGGCAAGACCGGCGTTGATCTGCCGCAGGGCAAGAATCTCGTCGGCGCGTTCAAGCAGCCGGAGCTGGTGTTGATCGACCTGAACGTGCTCGACACGCTCCCTGAAGCCGAGTTCCGTTCCGGGATGGCGGAGTTGCTGAAGCATGGGGTAATCGGGGCGCCGGAGTTATTTGAAAAGATGCAAGATGCAAGAGGCAGGAGGCAAGAGGCAGGAGGC